>ERZ773241.2935-NODE-2935-length-12554-cov-2.666613_pt1 | contig 12554 bp, 10 predicted proteins | sample MGYA00580989_ERZ773241 | MGnify/ENA primary metagenome ERZ773241 (study PRJEB29015, sample SAMEA2737804) | human gut metagenome | biome: human gut; feature: human-associated habitat; material: faeces | place: China | collected 2012 ...
GGTGATGATGTCCATGGTCGTGGTGATGTTCGTGATCGTGATGATGATGCTCATAATCATGCCCGTGCATATTCTCCAGCCAGTTGCGTTCGCCGCGCCAGGTACGCCAGAACATCCAGAACGCGGTGCTAATAATGATCACTGCGGAAATCAGCTGGAGCCACGGTTCTGCTGATTGAGCAGTAAAGCGCTTGCTGATCACCATCCCGCCAAAGGCAATTAACCAGACCACTGCGGTATGCGAAATAGTTGCTGAGCATCACCGCTTGTTTAATGGTGCCTTTGATGGCGATGATAAACGCCGCCATCATCGTTTTTGAGTGCCCTGGTTCCAGGCCATGAAGCGCACCAAGTAAGATGGCGCTGGGAATGAAGAACCAGGCGTTTCCTTGCTGAAGAAGAGTTGTAAATTCGGTCATGATAATAATTCTTAGTATTAATTCGGCAATCTGATTCTACTCCCCCCCAGTACCTGATACTACCCCCCAGTAGATTAATAGTGCTATGATTTTTCATATTCTTGTTAACCAGGTGTTGCCATGTCTCATACAATCCGTGATAAACAGAAACTGAAAGCGCGTGCCAGTAAGATTCAGGGCCAGGTCGTGGCGCTCAAGAAAATGCTCGACGAGCCGCACGAATGCGCTGCAGTTTTACAACAGATTGCTGCTATCCGTGGCGCGGTAAACGGTCTGATGCGGGAAGTGATTAAAGGTCATCTGACGGAACACATCGTTCACCAGGGGGATGAGCTAAAACGTGAAGAAGATCTGGATGTCGTTCTGAAGGTGCTGGATTCATATATCAAATAATTTATTAACGCGATTGTAAAACTGCCGTTTTTCCTCGTTTACAACGCGTGCGCTGGACATTACCATCCTCCTCTGCGATTTATCATCGCAACCAAACGACTCGGGGTGCCCTTCTGCGTGAAGGCTGAGAAATACCCGTATCACCTGATCTGGATAATGCCAGCGTAGGGAAGTCACGGACCACCAGGTCATTGCTTCTTCACGTTATGGCAGGAGCAAACTATGCAAGTCGACCTGCTGGGTTCAGCGCAATCTGCGCACGCGTTACACCTTTTTCACCAACATTCCCCTCTTGTGCACTGCATGACCAATGATGTGGTGCAAACCTTTACCGCCAATACCTTGCTGGCGCTCGGTGCATCGCCAGCGATGGTTATCGAAACCGAAGAAGCCAGTCAGTTTGCGGCTATCGCCAGTGCCTTGTTGATTAACGTTGGCACACTGACGCAGCCACGCGCTCAGGCGATGCGTGCTGCCGTTGAGCAAGCAAAAAGCTCTCAAACACCCTGGACGCTTGATCCAGTAGCGGTTGGTGCGCTCGATTATCGCCGCCATTTTTGTCATGAACTTTTATCTTTTAAACCGGCAGCGATACGTGGTAATGCTTCGGAAATCATGGCATTAGCTGGCATTGCTAATGGTGGACGGGGAGTGGATACCACTGACGCCGCAGCTAACGCGATACCCGCTGCACAAACACTGGCACGGGAAACTGGCGCAATCGTCGTGGTCACTGGCGAGGTGGATTATGTTACCGATGGCCATCGCGCCGTTGGCATTCACGGTGGCGATCCGTTAATGACCAAAGTGGTAGGAACTGGCTGTGCATTATCGGCGGTTGTCGCTGCCTGCTGTGCGTTACCAGGCGATACGCTGGAAAATGTCGCATCTGCCTGTCACTGGATGAAACAAGCCGGAGAGCGCGCAGTCGCCAGAAGCGAGGGGCCAGGCAGTTTTGTTCCACATTTCCTTGATGCGCTCTGGCAATTGACGCAGGAGGTGCAGGCATGAAACGAATTAACGCTCTGACGATTGCCGGTACTGATCCGAGTGGTGGTGCGGGGATTCAGGCCGATCTTAAAACCTTCTCGGCACTTGGCGCTTATGGTTGCTCAGTTATTACTGCACTGGTGGCGCAAAATACCCGTGGCGTACAGTCGGTGTATCGCATTGAGCCTGATTTTGTCGCCGCCCAGCTCGATTCGGTGTTCAGCGATGTGCGAATCGACACCACTAAAATCGGTATGTTGGCGGAAACCGATATTGTTGAAGCGGTGGCAGAACGGTTGCAACGTTATCAGATCCAAAACGTGGTACTCGACACCGTTATGCTGGCAAAAAGCGGCGACCCGCTGCTTTCACCTTCGGCGGTTGCTACGCTGCGCAGTCGATTATTGCCACAGGTTTCATTAATAACGCCAAACTTGCCCGAAGCTGCCGCCTTGCTCGACGCGCCACACGCGCGCACCGAACAGGAAATGCTGGAACAAGGGCGATCGCTGTTGGCGATGGGCTGTGGCGCAGTGCTAATGAAAGGTGGTCATCTGGATGATGAGCAAAGCCCGGACTGGCTGTTTACCCGCGAGGGTGAACAACGGTTTACCGCACCGCGCATTATGACCAAAAACACCCACGGCACTGGTTGTACGCTCTCTGCGGCGTTGGCTGCACTACGCCCGCGCCATACAAACTGGGCTGACACCGTACAGGAGGCAAAAAGCTGGCTTTCATCAGCATTAGCCCAGGCCGACACGCTGGAAGTTGGTCACGGTATTGGTCCGGTTCACCACTTCCACGCCTGGTGGTGAGCACCGTACTATAGCTGCTTTGGTTATTGTCAGCCTTTGGCACTGACATTCAGGGATGAAACCAATGCAGCTAAGAATTACCAGTCGAAAAAAACTCACCTCTCTATTATGCGCTCTTGGGCTAATTTCCATCGTTGCAATTTATCCGCGTCAGACGGTGAATTTTTTCTATTCGACAGCAGTTCAGATTACAGACTACATCCATTTCTACGGTTATCGCCCGGTTAAATCTTTCGCTATTCGCATTCCTGCCAGTTACACCATTCACGGAATAGATGTTTCTCGCTGGCAGGAGCGGATCGACTGGCAGCGGGTGGCAAAAATGCGCGACAACGGTATCCGCTTACAGTTTGCTTTTATTAAGGCGACGGAAGGCGAAAAGCTGGTGGACCCGTATTTTTCGCGTAACTGGCAACTAAGCCGCGAAAATGGCCTGCTGCGCGGGGCGTATCATTATTTCTCCCCGTCGGTAGCAGCGCCGGTTCAGGCACGATTATTTCTGCAAACGGTGGATTTCTCACAAGGCGATTTCCCTGCGGTACTGGACGTAGAAGAACGGGGAAAATTATCGGCAAAAGAATTACGCAAGCGGGTAAGTCAGTGGCTAAAAATGGTCGAAAAAAGTACGGGAAAAAAGCCGATTATTTACTCAGGAGCCGTTTTTTATCACACGAATCTGGCGGGCTATTTCAATGAATATTCGTGGTGGGTGGCTCACTATTATCAACGTCGTCCGGACAATGACGGCATGGCCTGGCGCTTCTGGCAGCATTCCGACCGTGGACAGGTAGATGGCATCAATGGTCCGGTGGATTTTAATGTGTTTAATGGCACGGTGGAGGAGTTGCAGGCATTCGTTGATGGGATTAAAGAAACGCCTTAAATAAGAAGCAGTGATATACTCCCACCAGACTCCCCGGCAGGAAAAAGACAAATGGAACAAGCGCATACCCAGCTGATTGCCCAACTGAACGAGCGTATTTTAGCGGCGGATAACACGCCGCTTTATATTAAGTTTGCCGAAACGGTAAAAAATGCCGTGCGCAGCGGGGTGCTGGAACATGGCAATATTTTACCCGGCGAGCGCGATTTAAGTCAGTTAACCGGCGTTTCGCGCATTACGGTGCGCAAGGCGATGCAGGCGCTGGAAGAAGAGGGTGTGGTGACGCGTTCGCGCGGTTACGGCACGCAGATCAACAACATCTTCGAATACTCGTTGAAAGAAGCGCGAGGTTTTTCTCAGCAGGTGGTATTGCGCGGGAAAAAGCCCGATACGCTATGGGTTAACAAGCGTGTCGTGAAATGTCCCGAAGAAGTCGCGCAGCAGCTGGCGGTCGAAGCAGGAAGTGATGTCTTTTTGCTTAAGCGTATTCGCTATGTCGATGAAGAAGCGGTATCGATTGAGGAATCGTGGGTTCCGGCGCATTTAATTCATGATGTTGATGCCATCGGGATTTCACTTTATGACTATTTCCGCAGCCAGCACATTTACCCACAACGTACGCGTTCCCGCGTTAGCGCCCGGATGCCGGATGCCGAGTTTCAGTCACATATTCAGTTAGATAGCAAAATACCGGTGCTGGTGATCAAGCAAGTGGCGCTTGACCAACAGCAACGGCCTATTGAATACAGCATTAGCCACTGTCGCAGCGATCTATACGTTTTTGTGTGCGAGGAGTAGTTCCTCGCGCGTTGGCGCACAATCACCGCCCCGATGCCCGACAACCCACGACGCCACTGCATTGCCCAGTAATACGGCATCCGCCAGTGGCAGACCAGAGGCCAGCCCGGCACGCCACCTGCATGACTGTCGCCCGCCCCAATGGTGTCGACAACTTGCGTTGGAAATGCCGGAATGCAGCCAGAAGCGTCGTTGCTGAAATACCATGCGCCTTCTTTATCGAGACGAACGATCAACGGCGCGGCAAATTTCTCCTGCCATTGTTTGCCAAGTGTTGTTATCTCTGCGGATAAAGCAAAACGTTCGGCGGCAATCTCAGCCTCTTGACGATTGAGCGACACTAAAGGTCGACAGGCCATGATCCGCGCCAGTAATGCATCCGGGATATCGCCAATACGTGGGCCAAAATCGATAAACGGCGTCACGTCTTGCAGCTTTTCCAGCCATTCCACTAATAATTCGCCGCAGGGCGAGGCCAGTTGATAACCGGAAAAATAGAGCAGGCTGCCAGGCGCAACGGTTAATCGCGCCAGACACTGGCGATTCCACTGATTTTCCACACCGCTGAATGACATAAAAGTGCGTTCGCCATCCGGCTCAACCAGCGCCAGACACCAGCCGTTATCACCTTCGGCGTTATCGATCAGGCTGATTAAGCCCTCTTTTGCCATCCGGTTGCGAATAATCTCCGCCCACACGCCCTGACCGAGCGGCAAGGCATTACCCGCTTCGATGCCGAGGCGCTTTAACGCCACGGCAATATTCAGTGCGCAGCCGCCAACGTTAACGCTCTGCTGTTTCAGTTCGATATCGCACCCACGCCAGGGGAGGGCATAAGCGTCGGCGATCACATCAATGACTGCCGCGCCAATCACCATAACCGGCTGACGCGTGGTTAATTCAGGCAGCAGCGTGTGTAATCGAGCGCCGCTCATGCCGCCTCCCGTTGTTGACGATATTTCGCCAGCGCTGTGGCATAGCGGTTGAAATCAAGCTGATTTACCGCATCCAGCTCCGCCTTTAACGCAGGATCGATAGCGTTAATGCCATGCAACGCGCCGCAGATTGCCGTCGCCATAGCACCGATGGTGTCTGTATCGCCGCCAAGGTTAGCGCACAGGACGGCGCAACGGTTCGGGTCGGTTTGTGCCAGTTCAACCAGCGCAATGGCGCACGGAACGGACTCAATAGTGCTGGTACCTGCGCCAACGACCTGGTAAAGCTGTTCGCTGGCGGATTCGGTGCCGTCGGCATTGCGCACAATTTTCAGCGCAATCTCCAGCCGCGCTGCCAGTGAGGCGCTGAACGTAGTGATGCGTTTTTGCTGTGCATGTCGCGCAATTGAAGGCAGGGAATCAACAATCGCTGACCAGCTTTCTCCGTCAATGGCACGAGAAATCGCCCATGCGATGACTACCGCGCCTGCAACCGCCAGATCGGATTTATGGGTCGGGCTGGACGCCAGCGCTACATCATCAATAAAGGAATCAACATCACGCGCCGGAAGCAAACAACCTAATGGCGAGACGCGCATCGCTGCGCCGTTGGTCACGCCGTTGTTTTCCAGTTCAGCAACGGGTTTACCGTCGCGAATGGCGTTAAGCGCAATCTTCGAGGTCGGACCTAGTACGTTTTTGTTAAAGGCGTCGAAACGCAGCGCCCAGTCGAGAATATTACGCCCAATCAGATCCGGATCGATCTCGCCTTCACGTTCCAGTAACGCATCCGCCAGACACAGCGCCATCGAGGTATCGTCGGTGAATTCGGCGCGGTTAAAATAACAGGCCGCGTTATTCTCCTTTGGTCCAGGAAGAAAACGGTCAATCCAGCCAAAGTGTGCTTTAACGCGGCTGCGTGGCCAAAGCTCGGAGGGCATCCCCATCGCATCCCCTAACGCCTGCCCATAAAGAGCACCGAGAATACGTTCTGTTTTCATTTAACTTCCCCTTGTGTCAACGCAATATCGCGATCATCGACCTTGATAGCCGTAATTTCGTTGTCGGATTCGCGGAAAAAAATCATGAACAGCACGGCGATAATGGCAATCATCACCGCGCCAAAAGTCCACATCCCGGACCAGTTGAAAGTCAGTCCGTTTACCGGTTCCTGATAAGCGAACATCTTTTCCATCATCACACCGCCAAGACGATAGCCGAGCAAACTGCCGAAGCCCTGGCAGCAGAGCGTGATCAGCCCCTGCGCGGCGGTACGCATATGCACGGGGGCTTTTTTATCGACATAGATGTAAGCGGTAACGTAGTAAAAATCGTAACTTACGCCGTGAAGCAAAATACCGAGGAACAGTAACGCGTAGGTGAAATATTCATCCGCACTACCGTAAATAAAGAAGCCATAGCGGATCGCAGCGGTGATCAGACCAAGCAATAATACCTTTTTGATACCAAAGCGTTTAGTGAAAAACGGTAATGCCAGCATAAAGAATATTTCAGAGAACTGGCCGAGCGTCATCCAGCCGGTGGCGTTTTTCATGCCAACTTCGGTCAGATAACCATTGGCAAAGATGTAATAGAACGCCAGTGGCATCGCAAACAGGAATGAACAGAAGAAAAAGACGAGGAAGTTTTTATCGCGCAGCAGGATCAGCGCATCCAGGCCGAGCATGACTTTAATATCCATTTTGCCGGTGCTTTTTGGTGGCGTGTCGGGCAGGAAAAACGCAAACACACCGAGTAGAGCAGAACTTCCGGCGGTAATCAGTAATGGAATATTGGTTGGTGAGATATCGGCATACCCCAGCATTTGCGGCAAGAATCCACATGCCAGACCGGAGGCAATCCAACCGATAGTGCCCATCACACGAATGCGCGGGAAATCACGCTCCACATCCGGCACGTTGGCAAAAGCGATGCTGTTAGTCAGCGCAATGGTCGGCATATAGGTTAGCGAGTAGGCCAGCAGTAACGGGAAGAACCCGGCAAAAGTGGTCTGTTGCGCAGCGAAATACATCAGCACCGCACCAGCGAACATCAATACCGCCAGCACTTTCTGCGCCGAGAAAAAGCGGTCAGTGATGGAGCCAACCAGAATTGGCGACAGGATCGCCGCAATGGCTGTGCAGGCATACGACCAGCCAATTTCTCCGGCACTAAAACCGCTTTTACTTAACCACAACCACAATGGCACAAACCACGCGCCCCAGATAAACCATTCAACAAACATCATGAACGACAGCTTTGCTGTTGTTTTCATCTTTTAATTCCTTCATGACAGGTAATGTAAGGTACGCGATGACAATACCATTTAATAATACCTTTTAAATACCTTTGCGGTGAAAACTTGACCGCGGTAACATTTTTTCTGATGAATCGAGCCAACAGAAAACGCTGAAAAAACATCCAAAAGATGGAAAAACTCGCCCGTAACGACCAGGATTATGATTGCCCGCAAAAGGCGGGCCAGGACAATCCATAGCCGATATCCAATCGGAATTTACGGGAGCATAGTAATGACAGATATTGCGCAGTTGCTTGGCAAAGACGCCGACAACCTTTTACAGCACCGTTGTATGACTATTCCTTCTGACCAGCTTTATCTCCCCGGACATGACTACGTAGACCGCGTGATGATTGACAATAATCGCCCGCCTGCGGTGTTACGTAATATGCAGACGTTGTACAACACCGGGCGTCTGGCTGGCACAGGATATCTTTCTATTCTGCCGGTTGACCAGGGCGTTGAGCACTCTGCCGGAGCTTCATTTGCTGCTAACCCGCTCTACTTTGACCCGAAAAACATTGTTGAACTGGCGATCGAAGCGGGCTGTAACTGTGTGGCGTCAACTTACGGCGTGCTGGCGTCGGTATCGCGGCGTTATGCGCATCGCATTCCATTCCTCGTCAAACTTAATCACAACGAGACGCTAAGTTACCCGAATACCTACGATCAAACGCTGTATGCCAGCGTGGAGCAGGCGTTCAACATGGGCGCGGTTGCGGTTGGTGCGACTATCTATTTTGGCTCGGAAGAGTCACGTCGCCAGATTGAAGAAATTTCTGCGGCTTTTGAACGTGCGCACGAGCTGGGCATGGTGACAGTGCTGTGGGCCTATTTGCGTAACTCCGCCTTTAAGAAAGATGGCGTTGATTACCATGTTTCCGCCGACCTGACTGGTCAGGCGAACCATCTGGCGGCGACCATTGGCGCGGACATCGTCAAACAGAAAATGGCGGAAAATAACGGCGGTTATAAAGCGATTAATTACGGTTATACCGACGATCGCGTGTACAGCAAGTTAACCAGCGAAAACCCGATTGATCTGGTGCGTTATCAGTTAGCTAACTGCTATATGGGCCGGGCTGGGTTGATAAACTCCGGTGGTGCTGCGGGCGGTGAAACTGACCTCAGTGATGCAGTGCGTACTGCGGTTATCAACAAACGCGCTGGCGGAATGGGGCTGATTCTTGGACGTAAAGCGTTCAAGAAATCGATGGCTGACGGCGTGAAACTGATTAACGCCGTGCAGGACGTTTATCTCGATAGCAAAATTACTATCGCCTGATACGCCTTATACGAACAACACCACCCCGTAGGACGGATAAGGCGTTTACGCTGCATCCGGCAACCTATGCCTGATGCGACGCTGAAGCGTCTTATCATGCCTACATAGCACTGCCACGTATGTTTACACCGCATCCGGCATAAAAACACGCGCACTTTGCTACGGCTTCCCTATCGGGAGGCCGTTTTTTTGCCTTTCACTCCTCGAACAATTTTCATATTGTCGTTTTTGTGATCGTTATCTCGATATTTAAAAACAAATCATTTCATTATATTTTGAAATCGAAAACAAACGACAGGATATGAAAATGTACGTGGTATCGACAAAGCAGATGCTGAACAACGCACAGCGCGGCGGTTATGCGGTTCCGGCATTCAATATTCACAATCTCGAAACGATGCAAGTGGTGGTAGAAACCGCTGCCAACCTGCATGCGCCGGTCATCATCGCCGGAACGCCTGGCACATTTACTCATGCTGGTACAGAAAATCTGTTGGCGCTGGTCAGCGCGATGGCGAAGCAATATCACCATCCACTGGCAATTCATCTCGACCATCACACGAAATTTGACGATATCGCTCAGAAGGTTCGTTCTGGCGTGCGCTCAGTCATGATTGACGCCTCGCATTTGCCTTTTGCGCAAAATATTTCACGGGTCAAAGAGGTGGTGGATTTTTGCCATCGCTTTGATGTCAGCGTCGAAGCGGAGCTGGGGCAACTTGGCGGCCAGGAAGATGATGTGCAAGTCAATGAAGCCGATGCTTTTTATACCAACCCCGCTCAGGCGCGTGAATTTGCCGAGGCAACCGGAATTGATTCCCTGGCGGTCGCCATCGGCACGGCTCATGGTATGTATGCCAGCGCACCGGCGCTTGATTTTTCTCGACTGGAGAACATTCGCCAGTGGGTGAACTTACCGCTGGTGCTGCATGGCGCGTCAGGATTATCGACTAAGGATATTCAGCAAACCATCAAACTGGGGATATGCAAAATCAACGTTGCAACGGAGCTGAAAAATGCCTTCTCGCAGGCGTTAAAAAATTACCTGACCGAGCACCCCGAAGCGACCGATCCCCGGGATTATTTGCAGTCGGCTAAATCCGCAATGCGCGATGTGGTGAGCAAAGTGATTGCCGATTGTGGCTGCGAGGGCAGGGCATAACGCACCTGCCATTTAACAAGGAAAAAACATGAAAACGTTAATTGCCCGGCATAAAGCTGGTGAACATATCGGCATATGTTCAGTCTGTTCTGCCCATCCGTTGGTTATCGAAGCGGCGCTGGCATTTGATCGCAACAGCACGCGCAAAGTGCTGATTGAAGCAACGTCAAACCAGGTCAATCAATTTGGCGGTTATACCGGAATGACACCGGCAGACTTTCGCGAATTTGTTTTTACGATTGCCGATAAAGTTGGGTTTGCACGCGAACGCATTATTCTCGGCGGCGATCATCTGGGGCCAAACTGCTGGCAGCAAGAAAATGCGGATGCGGCGATGGAAAAATCCGTCGAGCTGGTAAAAGCATATGTTCGTGCTGGCTTCAGTAAAATTCATCTTGATGCGTCAATGTCCTGCGCGGGGGATCCCATACCGTTAGCACCAGAAACGGTTGCGGAACGAGCTGCTGTGCTTTGCTTTGCTGCGGAAAGTGTGGCGACAGATTGCCAGCGTGAGCAACTGAGCTATGTCATTGGCACCGAAGTTCCGGTTCCGGGCGGTGAGGCCAGCGCCATTCAGTCAGTACACATCACCCATGTTGAAGATGCCGCCAATACTTTACGTACGCATCAAAAGGCCTTTATTGCCCGTGGGCTGACAGAGGCGTTAACACGTGTGATTGCCATCGTGGTGCAGCCGGGTGTGGAATTTGATCACAGCAATATTATCCATTATCAGCCGCAGGAAGCGCAGGCGCTGGCGCAATGGATAGAAAACACCCGAATGGTTTATGAAGCACATTCTACCGATTACCAGACCCGGACGGCTTATTGGGAATTAGTCCGCGATCACTTTGCAATATTGAAAGTCGGTCCCGCATTAACCTTTGCTTTACGCGAGGCGATATTTGCACTGGCACAAATTGAGCAGGAACTTATCGCCCCCGAAAATCGCAGCGGTTGCCTGGCGGTAATTGAAGAAGTGATGCTCGATGAACCGCAGTACTGGAAAAAATATTATCGCACGGGTTTTAACGATTCATTACTGGATATTCGTTACAGCCTGTCGGATCGTATTCGTTATTACTGGCCGCATAGTCGGATTAAAAATAGCGTCGAAACGATGATGGTGAATCTTGAAGGCGTGGACATCCCACTGGGCATGATTAGTCAGTATCTTCCCAAACAATTTGAACGCATTCAGTCCGGGGAATTATCAGCAATACCGCATCAGCTGATTATGGATAAAATTTATGATGTTTTGCGTGCCTATCGCTACGGCTGTGCGGAATAAGGACGGTATATGACTAACCTGTTTGTTCGTAGCGGAATTTCTTTTGTCGATCGTAGCGAAGTTTTAACCCATATCGGTAATGAGATGCTCGCCAAAGGTGTGGTTCATGATACCTGGCCACAGGCATTAATTGCCAGAGAAGCAGAATTCCCTACCGGGATAATGCTTGAGCAGCACGCCATTGCAATACCGCATTGTGAGGCGATTCATGCTAAGTCGTCAGCCATTTATCTGTTAAGACCAACAAATAAAGTTCATTTTCAGCAAGCGGATGATGATAACGACGTGGAGGTATCGTTGGTTATTGCGTTGATTGTGGAAAATCCGCAGCAGCAATTGAAACTTTTACGCTGTTTATTTGGCAAGTTACAACAGCCCGATATCGTCGAGACACTAATCACTCTTCCTGAAACCCAGTTAAAGGAATACTTCACAAAGTATGTTTTAGATTCAGACGAATAAATCCCTCTGTAACAATAAAAAGGACTATTTATGAAACGCAAGATTATTGTCGCTTGCGGAGGCGCGGTTGCGACCTCTACGATGGCGGCGGAAGAAATTAAAGAGTTGTGTCAGAATCATAATATTCCTGTTGAATTAATCCAGTGTCGGGTTAATGAAATAGAAACCTATATGGATGGTGTGCATTTGATATGCACCACTGCCAAAGTGGATCGTAGTTTTGGCGATATTCCGTTAGTTCACGGCATGCCTTTTATTTCTGGTGTCGGTATCGAAGCATTACAAAATAAAATTCTGACTATCTTACAGGGGTGACCTATGTTTTCAGAAGTCATGCGTTATATTCTCGACCTCGGCCCTACGGTGATGCTTCCGATTGTCATCATTATTTTTTCTAAAATATTAGGCATGAAGGCAGGCGATTGCTTTAAAGCGGGTCTGCATATCGGGATTGGCTTTGTTGGCATTGGCCTTGTGATTGGCTTAATGCTGGATTCCATTGGCCCGGCGGCGAAAGCGATGGCGGAAAATTTCGACCTGAATCTGCATGTGGTCGATGTCGGTTGGCCGGGCTCTTCACCAATGACCTGGGCGTCGCAAATTGCGCTGGTGGCGATTCCGATTGCGATTCCGGTTAACGTGGCGATGTTACTGACCCGTATGACGCGGGTGGTAAATGTTGATATCTGGAATATCTGGCATATGACTTTCACCGGCGCGTTGCTGCATCTGGCAACCGGTTCATGGATGATAGGGATGGCAGGTGTGGTAATTCACGCGGCGTTTGTTTATAAGCTCGGCGACTGGTTTGCCCGCGAT
>ERZ773241.2936-NODE-2936-length-12551-cov-4.469110_pt1 | contig 12551 bp, 9 predicted proteins | sample MGYA00580989_ERZ773241 | MGnify/ENA primary metagenome ERZ773241 (study PRJEB29015, sample SAMEA2737804) | human gut metagenome | biome: human gut; feature: human-associated habitat; material: faeces | place: China | collected 2012 ...
TTTTGATGGAAGCTACATTTTCGTTATGGGCAACCTCTTTTAGCAAATTAATAAAAGATGTCATACTCTCAAAGGGATAACTTAAAAGAATGTCCTTGTTTTCAATTTGTTCCATCATCGACTTATTTTCATCTATGTTTTTAGTTTTAATGATCAATGTTAAAATACAAAAAAAAGAATCTAGCTTAAAAAGAAAAGAAAGTAAAATATAGAAGGACATCCCAGTAATACATCCAATCACAATTTTTACTATATCAGTTTCAAAGAAAGAAATACATATAAAAACGATCCCCCCCATTATGAAAGAGAGTATTAAACTTGGAAATACATCTTTAACTTGCAACTTTAAGGTCAAATCAATAAGAGAATTAGTATAATATGTATTCAAATATGTCGCTATCAGAGAGTAAATAACTCTACCCCAACACATCACCTCAAGCCCAAATGGAATTGACACAAAAAGAATGAATATAGCAATCGTCTTTTTTATTATTTCAAGACGTAACGACAGATCAGATCTTCCTTTAACCCATAATAAATTCAAATTAATTTGGCTCAAATGATCAAACATCCAATCTAAACACAATATTTGAAGCAATACAACTACTCCTATCCATTTTTCTGTCAAAAGCAATAATACCAGTGGCTGAGCTATGACAATTAACAAAATCATCAATGGAAAGATAAAAGCAGAAGATAAACGGACATATTTCCTATATAAAGCAGATAATCTATCATTATCATTTTGCACAAGGCTCAATATGGGGTATGTCACTCTAGAAATTATTGCACTCAAATTATATGAAGGAAACTGAGCAAATTGTTCCGCACGAGTATAAAATCCTAAATCAACCGACGAAAACTTCTTTCCTATAACTATAGCATACAGATTTTTATATAAAGTATTAAGAATATTAGCTAATACTAATTTTGACCCAAAAGCAAATAATAAACGAAACGATTTCAATGAAAATATCCACAATGGTTTCCATCTACAAAAATATGCATACAAAACTACAATCAACAATCCGTTTACTAAAGTTTGTCCAACTAAAGCCCAAACTCCAAAATCTAAATATGCAGCCCAAATGCCAATAATACCTGAAACCAAAGCTGCAATAAATGAGACTTTTGATTGAGTTTTAAAATCTACAGCTATTATTAATTTAGTTTTAGGAATAATCGCAAAGGAATTTAAAACAATAACAATAGATAAAATTCTAGTAATCTCAACTAATTGACCTATTTTATAAAACCACGATATATAAGGAGCTAGAAAAAAAATTAGAAAATAAATAACTAATGATGCTAATATATTAAAAAAGAAAACTGTTGAATAATCAATTTCAGTACGTTCCTTATAACGAATAAGGGCATTAGTAAAACCACTATCCATTAACGTTTGAGATAATTGAAGAACTATTGCTAACATTCCTACCATTCCATAATCAGATGGCAATAGAAAACGCGCCATAATGACTGTAACTACAAACTGTATCCCCTGTGATAAAAATCGTTCAACTGCACTCCAAAAGATTCCACATATGGCTTTGTTCTTTAAAGAAGTTTTTTCTTTCATTTATTAAAACGTTTTTTCACAATAGCTGGTACACCAGCTACCAATACTCCTGAAGGTACATCTTTTGTTACAACAGCTCCAGCTGCTACTACAACGTAATCACCAATAGTTACTCCAGGAAGGATGGTAACATTAGCCCCAATCCAAACATTATCTCCTATAACTACCGGTGCCTTTTTATAAGGATAAAGAACTGCTAATGCATTATACGGTCCATTAGGATCAGCAGTTGTCAATATAGTCGTTCCATAGGCGAGTGTTGAGTTTTCTCCAATAATGATTTTATCACGAGCAATCAGATAACAGCCTGAACGTATTTCAGCATTTTTACCTAAGTAGATATTGCTATATTTGCCTACTAAGCGAAAGCTACGAATAGGCACTCCAGAAATAACACTTTCCGGATGGAAGTGTATACCACGAAGGGAAAAATAAAAATGACGAATCTTCAATAATATTTCTGCAATCATGACATCGGTAATGTGACGTTATAATGATTTAATGCAGCTTTTAGTACTTTAAAGAAGTTCTCAATATCATCTACTTCTATCTCTCCTAAAGCACAGATTCTAAAAGTATCCTCAGTTGATATCTTACCTGGATAAATCGTAAATCCACGCTCATAACAATAATCATGTATTTTCTCAAAATCCCAGTTGGGATCTTCTGGGTATTGAACTAAGACAACCAGTCCTGACTGCCATTCACGCTTTATTACACTTTTAAGACCAATTTCATTTATACCTGAATGAATAGCCTCAAAAACTCTTTTGTGACGGGCAAACTTAGCTTCTTCGCCCACTTCAAAATATTCATTTAATGCCTGACGAGTGGCGTAAATAGTTTGTACCGGTGGAGTAAAATGCATTTCACCTGTTCTCTCAAAATTCTCATACTGCAAATAAAGATTACAATAGTAAGAACGCTTGGGATATTTTTTTGAAAACTTAATCTGTTCCTCATTGCCTATAATAAAAGAAAGACCTGTCATCGCTTGAAGTCCTTTTTGAGCAGATGCCATACAAAAATCCACATTATCTTTCTCTATATCAAAAGGAATCATGCCCAAAGAAGAAGTAGTATCGACGACAAATTTAGCCTGATATTTATGAGCTATAGCGCCCATCTCGCGAATAGGGTTCAGAATTCCTGTACCCGTCTCGTGATGAGTAGTATAAACCATAGCTATATCAGGATTTTCTTGCAACACATTTTCCACCACCGATAAATCAGGACGTTCATAAACGGAAAATTCCAAATTAATATGAGGCAAACCATAATATTGACACACTTCTACAGCACGGGTACTATATGCCCCATTATTCACTATAAGCACCCTTTTGTCTTCAGGAAGAAGAGAATTTAGACATATATCAATATTGATGGTTCCTGAGCCACAAAATAATACAGCGGTATGTTTTTCCAAATTCCCATGAGCAACTCTGACCAAATCGTCCCGAAGTTGTTTCATCATACCTGCGAATTCTTTCTCGCGAGGACAAATATCCGGAACAACTTGTGCCATTTTTACACTGTCAGTAGTAGTGGCAGGCCCAGGGTTTAATAATATTTTTCTTTCTATTTTCATCGAATATATTTATTTTAAAAAATCCATAAAATGCTCCTTATTCTCTATAGGAGTAGTCGTGGGACGTCCCAAATTCTCCCGAGAATCTATTTTAACCTTTATTTCCAACAAAACAGGACCACATAACTTTGGAAGCTGCTTCATTGCTTCTTCAATTTCAACTTTTGTACAAACAGTATAAGTATGCTTATATCCGCTCCCCCGGACAATAGCCGGAATATCTAAACTAAATCCTAAAGTAGGCTGTCCTCCTACAGACTCGTGAGCACCATTGTTAAACAAAATATGATAATAGTTTTTAGGAGATAAATCGCCAATGTTACTAATTGCCCCTAAATGCATAATAAATGCTCCATCACCATCCAAGCAATAAACAGGTCTATCTTGCTTTGCTATAGCAATACCCAAAGAGATTGATGAACTATGTCCCATAGAGCCTACCGTGAGAAAATCATGTTCATGACCTTGCTCTTTCATTTCTCGATATTCAAATAACTCACGAGAAAGCTTGCCAGTAGTAGAAACGACCACTGAATTTTCAGGCAGATAATCCACAACTATTTGCAAAGCATCCTCACGAGATAAAGGATAATTACATCCAAACTCTTTTTGAAGTTTATATTTGCCAAAAACATCTTTCCGAATAATTATTGCATGAGGAATATTCTTAGTTTTTGCTGATTGTATGATATCATGGAGCTGAATAAATGCATCATTCTCATTTGAATCAAGAATTATATAAGGAATCCGCATTGCTTTCAACAAATCTAAAGTTACCTCACCCTGTTTTTTATGCTGAGGTTCATCTTTTGTTCCCGGTTCACCACGCCAGCCAATCATCAAAAGCATTGGAAAACTGTATACTTGTTCATCTGCAAGAGACAGCAGAGGATTAACAGTATTACCCAAGCCGGAATTTTGCATATAAACCACAGGAACCTTACCTGATGCCATATAATAACCTGAAGCAATTCCTACAGCCGCACCTTCATTAGCAGCTATGATATGTTTCTCACGTGAAGTATGGTCTGTGATATAGGCACAAATATTTTTTAGTAATGAGTCTGGAACTCCTGTAAAAAAATCAACGTCATGACTCAGAAACGTTTCATAAACTTTTTCTACGCTTAACATAATGATATTCCTCTTTTTATTTAGTACCTGGAATCAGTTCCAATATTTCTTTTATGGGCATACACAGTTCGCGCACCTCTAAAGCACGTTCATTCTCTAATATTGTCTTTGCGACATTCATCATAGCAGGATAAGCGGCACGAAGCATATGATTAGCATAAATAATTATATTCACACCCCAATCACACAATTCAGACTCATAAATATGATCATATGTAGTAGGCACAACCACGATAGGTACATGAGCATACTGTTTTCGAAACGCCAAACAAAATTCTTTTATATCTTCACCCGACTTATTTTTGCTATGTATCATAATACCGTCCGCTCCCGCTTGGACATATGCAAAAGCTCTCTCTAAAGCATCACTTACCGGCTTTCCCGCTATAAGGCTCTCAATACGAGCGATAATCATAAAATCATCAGTAATCTGAGATGCCTTTCCTGCTTTGATCTTATTACAGAAACCTTCGATTGTATCTTGAGTTTGAATAACATCTGTACCAAACAATGAATTCTTTTTTAATCCAACTTTATCTTCAATTATTATAGCTGAAATTCCATGACGTTCTAAAGTGCGTACTGTAAATACGAAATGTTCAATTTTACCACCTGTATCTCCATCAAAAATAATAGGTTTAGTAGTACACTCCAGAATATTATTCAAATCTTGCAATCGGGTAGTTAAATCAACCGCCTCAATATCAGGTTTACCTTTACTGGTTGAATCCGTAAGGCTACTAGACCACATTCCGTCAAATACTTCCCTCTTATCCCCTTTTAATATTTCCTGATTTTCAATTATCAAGCCACATAGTCCATCATGAGCTTCCAAAATACGAACTACGGGTTTGGCATTTATCAAACGACGAAGTGATTTTAAACGTACATCAGGGGTTGTACCTATAGCCTTAATATCTTTATCCAAAGAAGATGAATTAATTCCCAAAGTATATGGAATTTCGATAACCTTTCCTCCCTGTTCATTCATCACTTCAAATACGCGCACACGTTCTTCACGTAAAGGCCCGGTTTTCCAGTCGTCACCATGAATTATATAGTCAGGTTTAATGCGTTTGAGATTCTCAACATAGCTCCATTCTTCTTGAGGAACAACTTTACATACGCCTTTAATATTCTGAACTACCTCTTTTCGTTGTTCATAGGTCAGATAAGGAAGGCGTTTATGCTCCGCAATAGCTTTATCTGTAAGAAGACCAATTATAACATCACCGTATTTAGTAGCCTCATTAATAATGCGGATAAGTCCTGGATGCATAATATCCGCAGTCATCCCAATATAAACTGTCTTACTCATAATTTGATATATTATTTTAATTAACAATACGGAACAATATATTTCTCTGCATATTCCAAATCTGATATGTCATCGATTTCATACCATTTCAGCCCTTCTACTTTATGCACATAAACAGGAGATTGAGAACAAGATATTCGTAGTAATTCATACTCATATCCCAAATTGGGTTGTTCATCAACAATACTCGCATAATCAGCACACATTATTTTGTAAAAGGAACCGGATAGTTTATGGATGCCGACCAATTCGCCTTTAGCGTTTAGTTTATTCTTATTGACAGAACATGAAGAAAGGCGAAAATTATCATCATGTTCCACATAATACTGATCTTGAAACTTTGTCACTGGAGTTATTAGCATTGCATCTGCCGCAGGACACTCCAATAAGCTCATTATTGCTTGTTTCTCAAAAATCAAATCTGACTCTAACAATAAAAAATCATCATTGCCCAGAATCTCCCGCGTATTATATAAAGTATACATACTATTTGTTTCAGCATAACGAGGACTAAAACAGGTTTCAAGCATAGGATAGTCTGTCTTCAATTCTTCATAAACTTCTTGTTTATATCCTGTACCGATTACAATTCGCTCAATGCCACATGATAACAAAGTATCAATAGAACGAACTATCATTGGAATACCTCCCACTTTGACGAACCCTTTAGGTATCAATTCTGTATATTGGCCAAAACGGGTTCCCATGCCCGCAGCCATTATCATAGCTGTACGTATCATTCGTTTAATAATATAGTAAGTGAATTTAATTGATGTAAGAATGTTGTAAACGACGTTTTAGCATCATTTATCCTGTTCTATCTCCTTATTTTTCAGTTCTTTTCTCAAGCTAGCCAGCAGACTTTTGCCAAAAAGCACCCACACGAGAGTACCAGATACGGACAGGAACACAAATAATAAAATATAAATTTTGAGTCCCATACCTGAAGGTTTCAAAGGTACAACGGCAGGCTCAACTACTGCAAAGACTGGCTTTTCCTCCTGTACTTTGGCTCTGGATACCTGCAACTGATTAGCAACCTGACTATATATCTGATAAGCCAAACTCATGTCGTTCTGTAAACGCTCCTGCTCAGCACGTACACTTTGAAGAACCACATTATCATGGGCGTCTACATAATCCGCATATTTTCTTTGAGCAGCATAATATTCCTGCTGACGTTCTTTAAACAACCGTTCCAAATACGCACAGTCTTCTTTTACTTTTGAAGTTCGATACCCAATAATATATTCCTGTAATTTATGAACGACAGAATCTGCTATAACCGCAGTGATCTGCGGATTTTGTAAGGTGACCGTAATGCTCGTTATGGCGGTTTTCTTATCAATGGATGCACTAATCTTCTTTTTAAGAAAATTAATCTTCTCATTTACTTCTTTCGTCAATTCGATAGTTCCTTGCCGCCCTCCACTGGCAGGAACCGTATCTTCTCCGAATAATGATTTAACTCCTCCTATTACTATGCCCGGAAAACCTATAAGATAATCCCACCAAGGAGATGACTCTTCATCGAGATAAGACCCCAAAGTCATTTTATCATCCTTTTTAGAAACGGAGACTTCCATTTCTAAAAGTTCCAATAAAAAAGGAGTTGAAGAAACAATATCTGCTGAAAGAGAAGCGTTCAAGGCATCTGTGCTTTCCCCTATTAGAGCCCCATCTCCCAAAAACGAGGCAGCAAGTCCGGCTAAACCATTACTTCCCTTCGCATTACCCATTTCAGGAGAAAGGGTAACCTTTACTGTATATTGCTTGGGAATGCTCAATGCCACCACTATAGCAATTATTACTCCCACTCCAGCAGCTTTGCATAGTACTCCACGAACAGTAATAATCTTATAAAAAATAGCCATCAAGTCTATTTCCATTTCATCATCTTTCCTTTTATCCACTTCAGAAAACGGTTCTTGATAAGATTGCTTTTCAATCATAATAGGTCATTTATTTCTTTATCAAATTAGCAATAGAAGCAATCATCATTCCCAAAGAACTGAAGGAAGTAGCATAACCTAAAATATTAGCTATGTTCCCTTTCTTCTTAGCCTTACCAGGCACAATAATCTCACATCCCGGCTCAATCTGTTTCTTACCACTACCCTTAACCTTCGTCACCTGACCATTCATGTAAACAATGAACTTCTTACTCTTCCTTGCATTATCAGAATAGCCACCGGCCTGATTCAGGTAATAATCCACATTCTTTCCCTTCATATAAGAAACCGTATTCGGAACCATGACAGCACCATTGATAGTTACAGTATTAGTATTCTTTGGTATGAAGACCACATCACCTTCACGTAGGACAAGGTCGGCACTACCCTTAGGATTAGTCAAAGCCTTCTCCAGATCAATGCCTACCGTAAAGGTATCCTCAACACCAATACCCAAAGAGTCAATCATGGCCTCTCCCAATTGTCTGCTCATCAGGCGAATCACATCACCCATACGTTTCTTCTCACCGGCACTTGCCACACGGGTCAGCTTTGCACCACGAAGATAGGCAAGGTTAGTAGGACCACCCGCTTTATTCACCAGATCGGAAAGACGTTCCTCACGGCTGGTCATGGCATAATTTCCTCCGAAAAGGATTTCACCATCAATGACTACATTCTGTTGTGCCTGATAACCCGGACTGCGACGGACATAAACTTCATCATAAGGCTGAAGGATAAAACCGGGCTGACCGTCAATGACAAAACCATCCTTTAAAGAGAAGGTATACATCTGACCGATAGTATCATTATCCGCGGTACTACGGGGATTCTTGATTCGTCTCGACACATCAATGCGGACAGTGGAGGCGGCTTCTTTCAAGCCACCGGCCTGAATGATCAGATCCTCAAGTGTCATGTTATCAGCATAGGGATAGGAATCCGGTTGGGCGACCTCACCGTAAACTGTAACATTGCCACGATCTTCCAGATCGTGAATGCTCGGAATGTAAAGGATGTCATTCTTCATCAGGGCAAGGTTCGGGGAAGTACCGTCCATGATAGACTTGATGTCTATCTGAACAACTTCACTGGTCAAATCCTCACGCTGGCGATAAAGGACGGCACGATTCAGGAAAGCGTCACCGGTCAGGCCCTGGGCTTCATGGACAAGTTCGCGGATCGTGTTCAGTTTACCGCTGAGCTGGTAGATGCCGGGACGATAGACAGCGCCACGGATTTCCAGTTTGTTTGTGAAGCGGTTAAGGATGGCTTCGGCTGTTACAACGTCACCGTTACGCATTGTGTAGATGCTGTAGTCCATATCCTTGACTGTGTTGACCTCATATTCCTCACCATTCTGACGGACAACACGCAATGAACGGGTGTAGGCATCGGCTTCAAAGCCGCCGGCATATTTGATTAAAGTGGCAAGGTTCTCGTCTTTCTTCATTTCAAAACGCATAGGACGTTTTACCTTGCCGCTGATCTTTACCAAGACATCGTAGGCGGGGACGATAACCACGTCACCTTCCTGAAGGCGGATGTCATCCTGTGTGTTGCCTTTCATGATAAATTCGTAAACATCGATGGTGGCGATATTCTTTCCGTTGCGTACCAACTGAACGTTTCGGAGGCTGCCGATATCACTCACGCCGCCTGCACGGTAAAGCGCGTGGAAGACGGTAGAGAAGGAAGAAAGGGCGTAGGTACCCGGCTGCACGACCTCTCCCATCACGTTGATCTGAATAGTACGGATATTACCCAAAGTCAGACGGATGTCGGAAGTAGGGTCGGTAGTATTGTTCAGGCCGTTATAGATCTTATTCAGGGCGCCCTTCAGATAGTCGTTGGCGGCGGAGACTGTCATACCGCTAAGGTTGACAGGCCCGATCTTCTGAATATTGATGGTGCCTTCAGGAGAGATCTGCTGGCGGATCGTGTTCTGGCTAGCACCCCAGATATCGATGATGACTTCATCACCGGGACCCAGACGGTAATTGGCAGGAGTGGCAAGGTTGACACTAGGCTCGAACGTCAGGTTGCGGGTATTGAAGATGTTGCGCCCGAAAACCTGGTCCTCACGGGCCAAATCTTCCGTAGTCGGATGATCCTCCAGCATGTCGGAAGTATTCTCCTTAGTCTCTTCACGAAGGCGGGACTCGTTGATATCCGTACCCGTGGATTGGGAGGTGTTTACATTGTTCTGCTGCTCATAGAGCTGCTTCACACGCATAGCCTGTTCCTTGGTCACACCTTTACGCGCAAGCTCGGAAGCAAGCTGCTTCTGTTCCTTGCCTTGCCGGATGCCGTCCTTTACATATTCCAGTACCTGTGAGTCACTCATGGACTGGGCCATAAGCGAGCCACTTCCCAGCATAGAACAAAAAAGTAGAATGCTAAAAAGTCGTTGTATTTTCATTGACAAATAAAAAAGTTAGTTGGTTTCACACAGTTCCTGCATACCGTGACAGACCGCAGACAACTGTTGTTTAAGAAGAGAAGGGGGAAGAACATCAAGGAGGGTCAGAGAACGCTGCAAGACAGACCGTTTTCTATCCTCGTCTTCCGGATTGGCGTACATCGACACATTATATCCCTGAAGGATGGCCAAACACAGGGTAGCATCCTGCTCCGGTGTCTCCCCCCGTTGTGAATATAAATCGTTTATCTTTTCGTGGATTGATTGTTGTAATGCAGAAAGGTCATCGGTGTATATATACCCATTTTTATCACCGATGTGAAGTAAATGATCTGCCAGATGTTGCAGTTCATCAATATTTTCTTGTAGTAAAAAACTCACCATACCCCTTTTATTCACTTAATGCTTGTTTCACTTATATTTAAACCCTTATTTCTCCAGAGGCTCTACACACCCTACTGGTATATCTACAAAAGCACATCCCAACATAGTTAGCCGGACTGCCACTTTCGATTTTCCATTTACTGTAACCAATTCTCCCTGAAGTCCGGATAATGGCCCTTTGATAACCTTAATCTTGGTTCCTGGTGACAAGGGAGTCGTACTCATATTAATCGCCTCGTCCGAATAGTCTAGCATAAATTTAAAGCGGTGCATCTGTTCATCCGGAATGACAGCAGGAGTACTTTCTCCACGCAATACCATATATCGGCTGATAGAGCCCAATGTCAAAACTTCTTTCTGTTCATACATATCGACATGCACAAATATCATCATCGGAAGAAGAACACGCTCGACTACCTTTCGACGATCACTCCATTGATGCACTTCTTGCTGAACAGGAAGGAAGTTTTCAATACCCATTTTAGATAGTCGCTCACTCGTTTTCTTCTCATGAGAAATACGTACTAAAGCCACCAACCAACGTTTAGGGTGCGCTACGCTCCTGCCAGTCACATCTGCCGGCAGAACTTCTTGAATGTCTTTTTTACTAAAAATCATCTATTTACCCCACACTTATTCGTTATTCTTTAACAAACAGAAACGAATAACGGTGCAAAGATGACCATATTTACCAATATACGCAAATAAAAAACAATAATATTTTCGTTAAACGACCATAATTAGAGGGAAATATCTGTTTGTTTCATTTTCAACACCTATTTATTATACCATTTACGAACAATGAAATATTCGATATTTTCATTGCCCATCCCTTAAAAAAGAATTAAAAGCTCCACCTCAATCAGAAGATTTTACCATAAAAAGAAAAAAAATAACTATTCTGAGAAAAAAAATAAAGAAAGGATGCAGTATTCTATAAACTGCTGCATTTAACTTATAAACGGGAGAAAAAAAGAATCAAACCTATATATCATATTAAGACCTGAAACCTGAACTTGACAAGTGGGGAGAAATTAGAGAGAGAGAGTATTTTACAAACGTCCCCAAAAACGAGAACCCCTGCCGACTGTAGAAGCCGGCAGGGGTTTATTTTTACTACTAAGGAGTCCGAAAAGAAAGTAAGACGTTATTCTTTCCAAGCACCTCCGCTTATTTACAATATTTTTTTATAAGTTCATCCACATTCGGATCACCCAGTTCCTTCGCTTTATTGAAGTTTCCGCAAGCTTCGTCCGTCTTCTTCAACTGTATCTGACAAAGGCCCAACAACCGGTATGCTTCCCCATATTTCGGCTCGTCTTTCAGAATTTCATTCAGTATCTTCATGGATTCTTCGTAACGTCCTACACGCAGATTAACCACTGCATGTTCTGCCCGATAAGTCAGATCTTTGGGACTCAATTCAATCGCTTTCACGATATCATCCAATGCACGCTGATATTGGCGGGCTTTCAACGCAGCCTGCTCACGATAATAATAGAAAAGGTCATTGACCTGTCCGTTCACAGCCTTATAATAAGCATCATAATCGAGCATTGCATTTCTTGCCTGATCGTTGTTCATATACATCTGTGCACGTTCCAGCAGATAAGGAGCAAAGTTTGCCGTGACAGGCTGTGGACAACGAGCAATGCAACTGTCCATCAATGCCAACACTTCTTTGGCATCTGCCTTCAGCAATTCTTTCGTCTTGGCGGCACTAAAGAATGAGGCTGCTGAAGCCAGATTGCTGGCATTCACCTTCTCATAAGCGGCCAAAGCACCTGCATAGTCCTGCTGTGCAAAAAGTATATCTCCTTCCAACTGCGTATAAACGGGCAAAGGATCGATAGCCATCGCCTGACGGAGATTCTTCAAAGCCGTATCATACGTCCAGTCTTTATAAGTCGTTTCCGGTTTTGAAAGCTGATAACCGTATAGCAGCTTGGCGATATTATAATACACATCATCCTTTTTAGCCGCCACCTTCAAGGCTTGATTAAAGTCGGCTACAGCCTTGTCAAAATAAGACTGGTCATCCTTACCTTTTGCTACGTAATAGTTGGCACGACGGATATATCCATCGGTACTGCTGGGGAACTGGCGAATGAAATCGTCCAGCAATTTCTCATATTCATCAGCCGACATCTGCGTGGAAGCCATAAACAGATTCA
>ERZ773241.2938-NODE-2938-length-12550-cov-3.955742_pt1 | contig 12550 bp, 10 predicted proteins | sample MGYA00580989_ERZ773241 | MGnify/ENA primary metagenome ERZ773241 (study PRJEB29015, sample SAMEA2737804) | human gut metagenome | biome: human gut; feature: human-associated habitat; material: faeces | place: China | collected 2012 ...
CCTTCAGTGGAGGGGCGTCCTTCAGCATGTCGTCGGTGATGCCGGTGAGCTGGACGATATTGGGGGCCAGCTTCCGCTGGGGGTCCACAAAGGTCTGGAACCGCTCCTTCCCCTGCCCCTCCTCCAGGACCACCGCGCCGATCTCGGTGATCACATCCTCGGTCCGGCTCAGGCCCGTGGTCTCCAGGTCAAAGCAGACGATGGCCCCGTCCAGGTCCTGGTCCTGGGGGCCCCGGACGGTGAGGCGGTCGTCCACGTCGTTAATATAGTAAGCCTCGGTGCCCAGCAGGACCTTCAGCTTGTCCTTGCCGGCGCTCCAGGCATCGGGGAAGGACTGGGCCACACCATGGTCGGTGATGGCGATGGCGGGATGCCCCCAGGAGATGGCCTGCTTGATGACGGAGGCCGTGTCCGTCAGGGCGTCCATGTTGGACATCTTCGTATGCAGGTGCAGCTCCACCCGCTTCTCCGGGGCCGTGTCCTTGCGGCCCTCATGGGGAACCTTCATGATGTGGTAGGGCTTGAGCTGAATGTCCTTGCCGTCACGGGTCAGCTCCGGCTGCCCCTGCACCCGCAGCCACATACCGGGGGCGATGGCGCTCTGTAGAGCCAGCGCCTCCTGCCCCTCGGTATATTTACGCACGGTGACGGAGCTCTGATAGTCCGTCATGTCGAAGCTCAGCATCCACATACCGGGACGCTTGGTCTCCCGGCACTCGGCGGCAAAGACCTTGCCCTCCACGATGGCCGTACCCATTTTCACGTTCAGTTCCGTCATGGAGACGGGCTTGCCCTTGATCTCCTTGCCCAGCAGCACCTCTGTGCCGCCGCTTTTCTTCTCCGCCTTCCGGTCATGAATGGTGAGATGCAGCCGATGCAGGCCGTACTGCCGGGTCAGCAGCTGCTCCAGCGCCGTCTGAGCTGCCTCCGGGATGCGCTCCCCGGTGGCCACGTCCAGCTCCAGCGCCCGCTGCTTCACGTCCAGCGCTCCGCCGGTGACCACGGCGTCGTGAAGCAACAGTCGCAGTTCTCTAGGCGGCACGAAGTTTTCAAAAAAATCAAAAAATGCAATCTGTTCCCTCATAGTGCGCTCCTGCTGTCATAGTCGGTCGATTTCGTCCATCAAGGCGTCCACCAGCTTGTCCTGCGGCACCTTGTAAAGGATCTCCCCCTTACGGAACACCAGACCCTCGCCGTCGCCGCCGGCGATGCCCACGTCCGCCGCACGGGCCTCCCCCGGTCCGTTGACCACGCAACCCATCACCGCCACGGTGATGGGCTTGGTGCAGCCCGCCAACCGGCGCTCTACCTCCCGTGCAATGGGGATCATGTCATATTTTGTGCGGCCGCAGGTGGGGCAGGAGATGAGGTTCGGCCCCGTCTGCCGCAGTCCGGCGGCAGAGAGGATATCCTTGGCCGCACACACCTCCTCCACCGGGTCGGCGGTGAGGCTCACCCGAATGGTGTCGCCGATGCCCTGACACAGCAGGCCGCCGATGCCGATGGCGGATTTCAGCACTCCCATCCGGGGCGTGCCCGCCTCCGTGACCCCTAAATGCAGGGGGTAGTCCGTCTGCCGGTGCAGCAGCTGATAGGCCGCCATGTTCACCGGCACACGGGAGCACTTCACGGAGATGCAGATGTCGTCGAAATTGCAGTCGTTCAGCAGGCGGACATGGCCCATGGCACTCTCCACCAGCGCCTCCGGAGTGACGCCGCCGTATTTTTGCAGCAGTTCCCGCTCCAGTGAGCCACCGTTGACACCGATGCGGATGGGGATACCCTCACTGCGGCAGGCGTCTGCCACGGCCCGCACCTTCTCCTGTGAGCCGATGTTGCCGGGGTTGATGCGGATCTTATCGATGCCCTGCCGCACGCACTCCAGCGCCAGCCGGTAATCGAAGTGGATATCCGCCACCAGCGGGATGTGGATGGCCCGGCGGATACGACCCCCGGCCTGAGCCGCCGCCATATCCGGCACCGCCACCCGGATGATATCGCACCCCGCCGCCTCCAGCCGGAGGATCTGGGCTACGGTGGCGGCCACATCCTCCGTCCGGGTGTTGCACATGGACTGGATAGCGATGTCCGCTCCGCCGCCCACCGGGACGCTGCCCACATGAATTTGCTTGCTCATGGCTGATTCCTCCTCAGTTTATCCCCTTCTGTGGGGCAAAAACGCACCACAGGGACGGGAAGCCGCTCCCCGTCCCGTGTGCTCTTTCTCTCTTACTGAAACAGCTTCCACACGTCCTGAAAGGTGATGACCAGCATCAGCAGCATCAGCAGCGCAAAGCCGGCCAGATGGACGTAGCTCTCGAATTTTGCCGGAATTTTCTTGCGGATGGTCAGCATACACAGGGCGTTGACCACCAGAAAGAAGATCTTTCCGCCGTCCAGCGCCGGCAGGGGCAGCAGGTTCATCACCGCCAGATTCACCGCCACCAGCGCCGCCAGATAGGCGATGTTCTCCACTGCCGCCGAGGCGCTCTCCGCCTGTTCGCCCACGTCCGTGATGGTGGAGACGATGCCCACCGGGCCGCTGACGTCCTTGAGGCCCGCCTCACCGGTCACCAGCATCTGCAGGGACAGGCGCACGATCCGCACGAAGTCCACGGCGTTGTTCCAGCTGTACCGGAGGCGGCTGCCTACGGTGGCCTCCTCCGCCCCGAACATCAGGCCGAAGCCCGTGTAGGTCTGGCCCTGCTGGTCGGTGTACTCCGCCCGCTCCATGGGGAAGTCCTTCAGGGTCACGGTCTGACCGTCACGCTTGACCTTCAGGTCGAATACACCGGTCTTGTTGCGGCCCAGCAGCAGGCTCACGTCACTGTAAACATACACCCGCTCACCGTCGATGCTCACCAGACGGTCCCCCACCTGCAGGCCGCTCTCGCTCTGGAGGGGGCAGCCGTCGGCAAAGTCCGTGATGACCGGGACGTAAAATGCCTTGGCCCCGGCGTACAGGGCGACGATGATGATCAGGCCCGTCAGAAAGTTCATAAAGGCCCCGGCGGCAAAAATGATGAGCTTTTTCCAGAAGCTCTGGTTATTCAGGGCCGTGGGGTCGTTGGAGTCCTCCTCCTCGCCCTCCATGGCACAGAAGCCGCCGATGGGCAGCAGCCGCAGAGAGTAGGTGGTATCCCCCTTGGTCTTGTGCAGGATGGTGGGGCCCATACCGATGGAAAATTCGTTGACCCGCACTCCGCAGGCCTTGGCCGCCAGAAAATGGCCCAGCTCGTGTACGGCGATGAGCACGCCGAAAATCAGGATCGCAGCAATAATATAGATCATGGTTCCTCCTACCGGTTCAGTACAGCGGCACGGGCCAATCTGTCTGCCTCCAGTATATCCTCCAGAGAGGGCGTATATTTCACCTCCACCCGGCACAGAGCATCCTCCACCCGCCGGGCGATATCATTAAAGCCGATCTCCTGCCGCAGGAACAGGCCCACGGCCTCCTCATTGGCACCGTTCATGATGGCGCAGGCAGTGCCGCCGGTTCGGGCGCACCGGCGGGCGATGGCCAAACAGGGAAATGCCTCCGTATCCGGGGCCTGAAAGGTCAGCGGCCCGCAGGACAACAGATCCAGCGTCCGATCCGGTGTCTCGGCCCGGTAGGGCCATGTGAAGGCATAGCGGATGGGCAGCTTCATATCCGCCGTCCCCAGCTGGGCGATCATGGCCCCGTCCCGGTACTCCACCAGCGAATGGACGATGCTCTGGCGGTGAATCACCGCCTCCACCTGCTCCACCGGCAGCCGGTACAGCCGCATGGCCTCGATGATTTCCAGTCCCTTGTTCATGAGGGTGGCCGAGTCGATGGTGATCTTGGCCCCCATGCTCCAGTTAGGGTGCTTCAGAGCGTCCGCCGGGGTCTTATGCTCCAGTTCCTCATGGCTCAGGCCGAAAAACGGCCCGCCGGAGCAGGTCAGCAGCAGACGCTTTACCTCCCGGCGATCCCGGCAGCCCTGCAGGCTCTGGAAAATGGCCGAGTGCTCCGAATCCACCGGCACGATCTCGGCGCCGCAGCGCTCCGCCTCCGCCATCACCAGTTCGCCGGCGCACACCAGCGTCTCCTTATTGGCCAGAGCGATGCGCTTTTTCTCCCGGATAGCCGCCAGCGTGGGCTCCAGCCCGACGCTGCCCATGACGGCAGTGACCACCGTGTCCGCCTCCGGCAGTGTCACCGCCTCCAGAAGCCCCTCCGGCCCCTCCGCCACCCGGATATCCGTGTCGGACAGCCGCAGCCGCAGCTCCCCTGCCGCCGCCCGGTCATACAGCACCGCCAGCTTCGGATGGAGCTGGCGAGCCTGCTGCTCCAGCAGATCCACCTGGCGGTTGGCCGTCAGCGCCGCCACCGTTAGCCCCAGCTCCTGCACCACCTGCAGCGTCTGCCGCCCGATGGAGCCGGTGGAGCCCAAGACCGCAACAGTCTTTGTCATAATCGTTTCTCCTTGTTACAGGCCGATGACCCAGCAGGTCATGAGCCACAGCACCGGCGCAGCAAACAGCACACTGTCGAACCGGTCCAGCACACCGCCGTGACCCGGCAGCAGTCGCCCATAGTCCTTGATGCCGTACTGGCGCTTGATGGCCGAGAAGCTCAGGTCCCCCAGCTGACCCATGAGGGCGCCCACCAGTCCCATGAGGATGCAACCTCCGATGTGCAGGGGCTGCAGGGTACACAGGTAGAAGATGATCCGGAAGATCACCATGCCCAGCATACCGCCGACAAGGCCGCCCACGGCGCCCTCCACAGTCTTGTGGGGGCTTACCAGCGGCGACAGCTTGTGCTTGCCGCAGGCCATACCGGTAAACAGAGCCGCCGAGTCACTGCAGAAGGCCGCCACCAGCGGCACCAGCACCAGTCCGCCGCCGTGGGGCAGCATCCGCAGCAGCAGCAGGCAGCTGAAAGAGGCCGGGATGGCCAGCCCCGCCAGCGCCATGACGCACACGTCCAGCAGGGTCAGGGCGTGGGGCTTGCCGTAGGTCAGCACGCCCGCCGCCGGCAGCGCTATCACGCCCACCAGCAGCAGCCCGTCCACGATGCCCAGCGGCAACTGCCACCCATGGCCCGCACCGTAAAAATGCAGCACCACTAATATGCCCATCACCGCCGGCAGCGCCGTCCAGCGCCGGGTCTTTTCCGGCCCGCACACAGCCGCCAGCAGCTCATGGGTACCCACCACGCTCAGCGCCGCCAGCAGTGCCGCCGTGGCCCAGTCCGGCGCCACGCACAGGATGGCCAGCAGCAGTGGGATGCCGATCACCGCCACGATAATTCTCTGTTTCATATGCTTTCCTCTTTATTTTACCCCGCCGAACCGGCGGTCACGCTGCTGATACGCCACGATGGCCCGGTCCATATCCTCCGGCCCGAAGTCCGGCCACAGGGTATCGCAGAAATACAGCTCCGAGTAGGCGCACTGCCACAGCAGAAAGCCCGACAGCCGCTCCTCTCCGCTGGTGCGGATGATAAGCTCCGGATCCGGGAGACCGTCCGTAAACAGGTAGCCGGAGAATCGCTCCTCATCCAGCTCCTCCGGGCGGCAGCGGCCCTCCACACAGTCGGCGGCAAAGTGCCGGGCCGCCCGCAGCAGCTCATCCCGACCGCCGTAGTTCAGGCAGACGTTGGCCTGAAAGCCCTGAATGTGGGAGGATATCTCGTTGGTGCGCCGGGCCAGCTCCTGCAGCTCCGGCGAAAGGGCGCTCAGGTCCCCCAGAAACCGCAGCCGGATCTGATCCCGCTCCATGGAGTCGATGGCCTCCAGCATATACTGCTTCAGAAGGCCCATGATGGTGTTGACCTCGTCCGCCGGGCGCTTCCAGTTCTCCGTGGAGAAGGCGTATACCGTCAGGTACTCCACTCCCAGTTCCTTGCAGTAGGTAGCGATCTTGCGGAACACCTCCGCCCCCACCTTATGTCCGGCGGTGCGGGGCAGGCCCCGACGCTTGGCCCATCTCCCGTTGCCGTCCATGATAACAGCGATATGGCGGGGAAGGCGGTTTTCATCCCCCTGCCCCGCCGTATGATGCTTCTTTTTGGAAAACAGGCCCATCAGACAGACATGAGTTCCTTTTCTTTGGTATCCAGCAGCTTATCCAGCTCCTTGCAGTGGTCGTCGGTCATCTTCTGCAGGTCCTTCTCAGCCAGCTTCAGCTCGTCCTCGGTGATCTCGGAGGCCTTCTGCATCTTCTTGAACGCCTCCAGCGCATCCCGGCGGATGTTGCGGATGGCCACCTTGCCGCCCTCGTTGTACTTGCGGATCTGCTTGACCAGCTCCTTGCGGCGCTCCTCCGTCAGCTGGGGGAAGGCCAGCCGGATGGACTTGCCGTCATTCTGGGGATTGATGCCCAGATCGGACTCCTGAATGGCCTTCTCAATGCCCTTCAGGGCCGAGGCGTCCCAAGGGGTGATGAGCAGCGTCCGGGGATCGGGGGACGCCACCGCAGCGATCTGCTGGATGGGGGTGGGGGTGCCGTAGTAGTCCACCTGAATGCGGTTGAGGACGGATGCGTTGGCCCGTCCGGCCCGCACGGCTCCGAAGTCACGCTCCACCGCCTCCACGCTCTTTTTCATCTTTTCCTCGTATACCTTGTAGTGTTCCTTCAGCATGGTTATGCCTCCTTCACGATCGTTCCGATTTTTTCGCCCCGCAGCACACGCACGATATTATACGGGTCTTTCAGTGCAAACACCAGCACCGGGATGTGGTTGTCCATGGACAGGCTGGTGGCGGTGGAATCCATCACCGCCAGATGACGCTTGAGCACCTCGTCATAGGTGATGGCGTCGAACTTCACGGCGTCGGCGTTCTTGGCCGGGTCGCAGTCGTACACGCCGTCGATGTTCTTGGCCAGCAGGATCACGTCGGCGTTGATCTCCGCCGCCCGCAGCACCGCCGCCGTATCGGTGGAGAAGAAGGGGCATCCCACACCGCAGCCGAACAACACCACCCGGCCCTTTTCCAGATGCCGGACGGCTCTGGCCCGGATATAGGGCTCCGCCACCTCACGGATCTCCAGTGCCGTCTGGAGCCGGACGTCCACACCCTTCTGCTCCAGCACGTCCGCCAGCGCCATGCAGTTCATAGCCGTGGCCAGCATTCCCATGTGGTCGGCACGGGTGCGCTCGATGTGACCCTCGCCGTTCTTCACGCCCCGCCAGAAGTTGCCGCCGCCGATGACAACGCCGATCTGCACGCCCATGTTCACGCACTCCTTGATGACGTCCGCCACCTGACCCAGCACCTGAAAGTCCAGGCCGAAGTGCTTCTCGCCCGCCAGTGCCTCGCCGCTGATCTTCAGCAGCACCCGTTTATACTTCGGTTCGTCCATTGCTCTTCCTCCGTATGTGATACTTGGGAGTATTTTACCTTATTTTTTCCCGTTTGCATAGAGGGAAAAGCAAAATTTTTTCCGTCCTCTCTCCCCGCCTTGCATTTTCCCGCGGAAGATGGTACCATCTCAACAAAAAGAAACTGATAGGAGACGCCTTATGGAGCTGCTGCACATACATAAAGATACATGGGCCGCCGTGGGAGCCACGGCCCTGATCCCCTTTTACCGCCTGACGGATACGGACATTATCCTGCTGGATACCGGCATCGCCGCCTCTGACCGGGAGGGCCTTACCGCCCTGCTGGAGGAGCACGGTCTGCGCCCCAAGGGTATCCTCTGCTCCCACGCCCACTACGACCATGTGGGCAACGCCGCCTATCTCCGCCGGCGCTACGGCTGCCCCATCGCTATGCCCATGATCGAGGCCGCCATCTGCGCCGACACCACCGCCTTCCGGGCCAACTACGAGACTCTCACCTACGGCACCATCCAGTCCATGTTTCCGGAGGAATGCTTCCTGTCGGACGTTCTCATCTCTCCGGATATCGATCATCTGGACTTCTGCGGCGTCCGTTTCGGCCTGCTGCCCCTGCCGGGCCACTCTGCCGGGCAGATGGGCTTTATCACCCCCGACGGCACTGCCTATCTGGCAGACTGCCTGTTGGGGCCGGAGCAGCTGCAGCGCTTCAAGCTGCCCACCATCATGCACATTGCCCGTGATCTGACGGTGATGGAGTCCCTCCGCAGTCTCCGCTGCCCGGCCTATGTGCTGGCCCATAAGACCAGCGTCACAGAGCTTGGCCCCGTCATCGATGCCAACATCGCCGCCATCCACGATAAGGGGCGGCGGCTGCTGAGCTGTCTCACCGACGGCATGACCGCCGACCAGTGGCTCTATGCCTACTGCCGTCAGGAGGGCATCCACACTCATGATCCCTTCCGCATCAGCGTCACCCAGCGCAATTTCCTGCATCTGTCCAACTGGCTGGTGGACGAGGGCCAGGTGGCTCTGTACCATGACCTCTGCGTGAGCCGTTACAGTAAGGTGTGAACCGGTCCACGGTGGGGAAGTTTTCGTTTTTTATCGTCCGTAATGGCCACAGGGGAGGGGGCAGCATCCACTGTCCCCTCCCCTGTTTCTTCTTTCGGCAATTCCGTTTTTTCAATCCTCCAGCAGCTCTGTGAAGCTCCGGATGGTCCGATCGCACACCCGTGTCATCTCCTCCCACGAGACGTGAAAGAACTGATCGTAGACCCCCACCGTGTGCATCCCGGCCGCCTTGGCCCCACGGCACGCCTCCACGGAGTCGTCGTACACCGCACACTCCGCCGGCTCCACGCCCATGCGTCGGGCCGCTACCCGGAAGATCTCCGGGTCCTTCTTCTCGATCTTCAGATCGTGGGCAAACAAGATCTCCTCAAAATATGGCATCAGTCCCAGATGCCCCAGTGCCGCCCGGCAGTGGGCCGGAACACTGGAGGTCAGCACCATCATCCGCTGCCCCCGGCGGCGGCACTGATCCAGATACTCCCGCACGCCGGGCTTCACCTGTACCCGTGTGGCGTAGGCATCCCCGGCCATCTCCATCCACTCCGCCATGATGTCCTCCACGGACTCCTCCAGATGGCAGTAGCGCTTGGTGAACTCCGCCGCCAGCGGGAAAATGGTGTGAGCCACCCCCTGATAGTACTCCTTGGTGTAGGGAAAGCCACGCTTGGCCAGAAAGGCCTCATCCACCTCCCGCCAGATGCCGTTGGAATCGATCAGGGTCCCGTCCATGTCAAAAATATGCATCCATTCGTCCTCCGCTCGGATCGTTTCTGTGATTATATCAAGTTTTTGCCATTCTGTAAACGCCGGTTTCCCATGTGGACAAATGGGGAAAGCTGTGGTAGAATAGTGTGATAAAATTTTCCGAGCCAACGGGAGGGACCATGCCATGCAGGGAAAGCTCATCGTATTCGAGGGGACCGACGGTTCCGGCAAGGCCACGCAGTCGGAGCTGCTGTGCCAGGAGCTGACCCGACGGGGCGTTCCCTACCGCAAGCTGACCTTTCCCCGGTATCAGGAGGAATCCTCGGCACTGGTACGGCTGTATCTGGGCGGGGCCTTCGGCCAGAAGCCCGGCGACGTCAATGCCTATGCCGCTGCGGCCTTCTACTCCGTGGACCGCTATGCCTCCTACAAGCAGGACTGGGGCAGCTACTATGAGCAGGGCGGCCTGCTCATCGCCGACCGCTATACCACCTCCAATGCCGTTCACCAGACCTCCAAGCTTCCGCCGGAGCAGCAGCGGCCCTTTGTGGACTGGCTCTTTGACTTCGAGTATCAGAAGCTGGGTCTGCCGGCTCCGGATCGAGTGCTGTACCTGGATCTCCCCACGGAGCTGTCCGAGCAGATGATGCGCCGCCGGGAGGCGGCCACCCATACCCATGCCGACATCCATGAGCAGGACGAGGCTTATCTCCGCTCCTGCCGGGAGAGCGCCGCCCGTGTGGTGGACTGGTGCAGCTGGCAGCGCATCCGCTGCGACCGGGACGGCCGGATCCGCAGTATTCAGGACATCCATCAGGAGGTTCTGGAGCGTGTGGCGGATCTGCTGCCGTAAAAAAGGACGGAACGCCGCAGCGTCCCGTCCCGGTTCGGCCGAACCCTATGGCACGTGTCTGTTCCCGTGTCCCTCAGCAGGAGCAGCGGGAGTCGCCGCAGCAGCAGCGCTCATTCTGTCCGCCGCCGCAGCAGCAGAGCACCAGTAAAACGATGACGATCAGCCAGATGCAGGAGCAGTTGTTGTTGTCAAAGCACACTTGAACCTCACCTCACTTGTTCTTCACTGGCTTATTCTATGCCCCACCGCCCCGGAAGGTATCTTGTCCGGTCTGATTTGCGCTGGGGAAAATGCGATAAAGAAAGGAACAACGATCTATGGCAGACCGCAAAAACAACGAGACCACCAGCTGGAACGCCGACGAGGTGCGCCGCCAGCAGACTCAGCGCAAGCAGCGCAAGAAAATGCGCCGGACCCGTTTCTGGGCCATCTACTGCGCCGGTGTGGTGCTGGGCTCCTGCCTGCTGGCGGGACTGGGCTGGCTCATGGTCAATGACGTGTGCGCCCTGAACAAGGCACCTCTCACCGCCACGGTGGAGATCGAAAAAGGCGACTCCGTGGGGCAGATCGCCTCCAAGCTGAAGAAGGCGGGCATCATCAAATATAAGCTGCTGTTCGTCATCACCAGTCCCCTCTTCCACGCCAAGGACACCATCCAGCCCGGCAGCTACGAGCTCAACACAGACATGGACTACAACTGCATCATCGACTCCATGCAGCAGGGCTCCTCTGTGGCCGGGACGGTGAAGGTCACCATCCCGGAGGGCTACTCCGTGCAGGAGACCATCCAACTGCTGGCCGACAGCGACGTGTCCAATGTGGAGGACCTGACGGAGGCCGCCAAGAACCATGTGTTCGACTACACCTTTGTGGATAACGAGAATCTGGGCAGCATCACCCGGCTGGAGGGTTTCCTCTTCCCGGATACCTATGAGTTCTTCCACAAGGAGGACGCCGTCTCGGCGCTGGATCGCCTGCTCTCCAACTTCCAGACCCGTGTCAGCGGCGATCTGCTGACGGATATCGAGAACTCCCAGTACAGCCTCCGTGAGATCGTCACACTGGCCTCCATCATCGAAAAGGAGGCCATCGGGGACGACGAGGAGCGGGCCAACATCTCCTCCGTGTTCTATAACCGCCTCAGCGGCGACAACTCCGAGATCGGTACTGCCCTCCAGTCCGACGCCACTATCTACTATGCCCTGCACATCGCCGGCATGGACGATACCCAGTTCTCCACGGATCTGGACAGCCCCTACAACACCTATAAGCACGGCGGCCTCCCCGCCGGCCCCATCTGCAACCCCAGTCTGTCCTCCATCAAGGCGGCGGTGCATCCCAACGACACCGGCTACTACTACTTTGCCTACGGCAAGGATGGAGTCAGCCACTTCTTCCGTACCTATGACGAGCATCTGGCCTTCGTCAACAGCGATATGTACGCCCCGGATTGATGGACATGATGAGAAAAAAGCCTGAGCTGCTGTCCCCGGCCGGGGACATGGAAAAGCTGAAAATGGCCGTGGCCTATGGAGCCGACGCCGTGTATCTGGCAGGCACCTCCTTCGGGATGCGCTCCTTCGCCGGGAATTTCTCCCCGGAGGAACTGCCCTGTGCGGTGGCCTATGCCCATGACCACGGTGTCCGGGTCCACGTCACCGTCAACACCATGCCCCGCAGCGGCGAGGTGGATGCCCTCCCCGCCCATCTGGAGCGCCTGAACGATGCCGGGGTGGATGCTCTCATTCTGGCGGATCTGGGGGCCTTCACGCTGGCGGGAAAATACGCTCCCCGCTGTGAACGCCACATCAGCACCCAGCAATCCATCGCCAACTACGCCTGCGCTCAGGCGTGGTACGATCTGGGCGCCAAGCGGGTGGTGCTGGCCCGTGAGCTGAGCATGGACGAGATCCGTGAGATCCGCCGCCGCACCTCCCCGGAGCTGGAGCTGGAGACCTTCTGCCACGGGGCCATGTGCGTGTCCTACTCCGGCCGCTGCCTGCTCTCCAACTACATGACCGGCCGGGATTCCAACCGGGGCGCCTGCGCCCAGCCCTGCCGCTACCAGTACGCCCTGATGGAGGAGAAGCGCCCCGGCGAGTACTTTCCAGTGTTCGAGGACGAAAAGGGTACCTACATCATGAACTCCCGTGATATGTGCATGATCGACCATCTGGACGACCTCATGGACGCCGGAGTGGACTGCCTGAAGATCGAGGGCCGGGCCAAATCCGCCTATTATGCCGCCATCGTCACCGGGGCTTACCGCCATGCCATCGACGACGTGGCGCAGGGCCGCCCCGTCGATCCCGTCTGGCGGGATGAGGTGGAGCACGTCAGCCACCGCCACTATTCCACCGGCTTTTTCTACGGCCCTCCCGGCCAGTATTACGAGAGTTCCCGCTATATCCGGGACTGGCAGATCTGCGCTGTGGTAACGGACTGCACCCCGGAGGGACTGGCCACCCTGAGCCTCCGCAACAAGTTCCGCACCGGCGATACCGTGGAGGTGGTGGGGCCGGATACCCGTCCCTTCTCCCTTACCGTGCCGGAGATGGCGGATGCCGATGGGCTGCCTCTCTTTGAGCCGAAAACGCCTC
>ERZ773241.2943-NODE-2943-length-12512-cov-18.632977_pt1 | contig 12512 bp, 17 predicted proteins | sample MGYA00580989_ERZ773241 | MGnify/ENA primary metagenome ERZ773241 (study PRJEB29015, sample SAMEA2737804) | human gut metagenome | biome: human gut; feature: human-associated habitat; material: faeces | place: China | collected 2012 ...
CACAGGAGAAGTCCACCATCAGCACTGCCAGCATTTTCGTCACGTTCCGGGTCAGAAGATACGTCAGTACCGTGCCGCCCAGCGTGTAGGGTACCAGCCTGTCCGCCATTCGGGACGCCTTGTCCTCGGCGGTGGATTTCAGCTTCTCCGACTCCTCGATCATGCGAACCACCCGGTCATACCGCCCGCTGCCGGAGGATTTCTCCACGGAGATGACGCACTCGCCCTCCTCCGCCACCGTCCCGGCATAGACGGGACTTCCGGGATGCTTGGCCACGGGCATAGACTCGCCGGTGAGGGAGGACTGGTTCACCATGGCCTCTCCCTCCACCACCCGGCCGTCCAGCGGGATCATGCCGCCGGTGCGGATCACGATACGGTCCCCCGGCTTCACATCGGTGATCTTCGTCAGCACCTCGGCGCCGTTTACCTGCTGCCAGACGCTGTCCACCTGCAGGCTCATGGCGGAGGCAAGGTCGGCCACGGACTTTTTGTGGGTCCACTCCTCCAGAATTTCGCCCAGATGCAGCATGAACATCACAGAGCCGGCGGTGGCAAAATCGCCCCGTGCCATGGACACCGTGACGGCGGTGGCATCCAGCACGGCGACGGACAGTTTGCCGTGCCACAGTGCCGAAAGCCCCTCCCGGATGTACTTTACGGAGCGGAGCAGTGCCAGCGCCGTGGTGATGGGCGCCGGCAGGAACAGGTTGGAGATGCACCGCCGCATGACGGTGATCGCCAGCTTGTCCTCAAACTCCCGGTTCAGCGCCCGGGAGGTATGCTCCGGCACCAGCTCCATAGCTTCCGCCTTGGCGAAGGAGAATTGTGCCAGCGCACGAATTATGTTTCCGCGCTCCGCCTCATAGAGCACCACCGCGTCCTGCGTCCGGTCGTAGACCTTGACCGCCTGCACGCCGTCCTGGGCGCGCAGATAGTATTCCAGCACATCCGCTTGGGATAACGTCATCCGCCCGCAGCACAGGTGTACCCGCAGCCGTCCGGTCGTTTCATGTAGGATTTTGCATTTCATGGCTCACTCCGCCTTGCTTTCCTCCGCAGAAGCGTCCTCCACCACAGCAGCAGCCTCCGCCTCTGCACGGCATTCGTTGATTGCCTTCGCATCGGCATAAACATCCTCCGCACCCTCACGCACCGCCGTGACCGTTTTCATCACACACTCCTTGGCACGCAGTGCGGCAGCAGTGGTGTGGGCGTAGACTTTCTTGGCATCCTTGCTGCCCAGCAGCTTGATGCCTGCCGTGCCGAACAGCACGCCTGCTGCAAATAAACCGAGTTTTTTCATAATGATTGTCCTCCTAATAAAATATATATGTCAAACCGATGGCCGCGATGGCGGCATCGGAATGATCTTAATGTTTCTTCTTCCCGAAATGGAAAAAGCCTTTCTTCTCGTAGACTGCGGCGCTGATCTCTCCCGCCATATAGCCGGTGGCATTGATGGCGGCACGGAGTGCATTTTCGCCCAGCGGCTCTTTCGAGAGGATCACCGTCTCCCCCTTGGTATGGGATGAGGAAACCTTCTCCACCGAGAATGCGGCGCGAATGGCGTCGTTGATGTGCGCCTCGCACATAGAGCAGGCCATGCCGGAAACCTTAACTGTTGTCTGGATCATTTTCGTACCTCCTGTTCCGGGAATCTTTCACGCACCGTTTTTCGGAACGCCTTTGTAATATAGCTTTCTTTCATCGCTGGGCCTCCCGCTTAAAGCTTCTTTTTATACCCGCAATCGCAGTATGGGCCGCCGGAGGCGAGGGTGTACTGCCGCACAAAATCGGTTACGCCGCCCGCCTCGCTCATGGTGTAGTCCAGGTGGCACAGGGCGGGGGTCAAATCGTACAGCCCCAGCTTTTTCATCAGCACACAGATGCCGCATTTGGTGAAGCGTCCCTCGTAGCCGCTGCCGTCGGGATATTCGTAAAACTCCATATTCCACGAGTAGGGGTTGCGGTCAGCGGCTCTCAGCGCGGCGGTGGCTTTCATACCGGCAATGTCCTTTTCGGTGAATTTGCTCTTTCCGCTCATTTGGCAGAACCATTTCATGGGCTTTGTCATCATGGATTTTGCGTAGTAATCTGTCAGTCTGTCCACCTTTGGGCGCTCCGGCATGGAGAGAATAAACGCACCGATCATCGCGCAGTTGACGAGGTTCATCTTGAACCGGTCGCCATTTTCAAATTCAGGCAGCTCGGAGATGATCTCCCTGTATTTCGGCTTTGCTTTTTTCGTGATGGCTTTTGCCGTATTCGTACCGTAGCCGAGCACCGCCGTCAGCTGCTTTTGAAATGAGCCTGCAAACATCGTCCACATGCCGAAAGGCATTCCAAAATAGGTCACTTTTTGCCCCTCCAATCGCATATCACGCGGGTCATGCGGCGGTCAATGTCAATGCGAGCCGTTTTACACTCCCTGGGATATTTCTTCGCAGCGCTGAACGCCAGCTTGACAAACAGTGCCGAGCCGACGGGAAGCATGGTCTTGAGCATACCGTCGGGGAAAACAAAATGCGTGCCGTGCTCATATACGACCGCCTCGACTTCGCAGGAGTGCGGTTTCTCCGCAAGGCGTTTTTCCATGCGGCGGATATATTTTGCGGTGTCCCAAAGTGCGTCGTCCTCTGCGCCGACAAGAAACAGCTTGCCGCGGATATTCTCGACCTTTATGAATTCCTCCTCGGTAATCGGGTGCGCCGCTTCAGAGTCGTCAAACAGCTTGCGGGAGGCAATCATATTGCCGGTGCGTTTGGACTCCTCCGAGATTATGCGCCAATAGTCAGGGTGCTGATAGCAAAACGGCATGTATGGCAAGGGCTTTCCCTTGTAAGAAAAGAGTGATTCTCCCTCGATTGGCCATTCCTTGCAGCCATCCTTTTTGCCCTGCATGAACCCCTGCCACACAAAGTCGCTGGGTGTCATTGCAATGGTTAGAGAAATGTCGCTGAATATCGATGCTGCCGTCAGGGCGAGGGTACCTGTCGTTGAGGCTCCCGCAATGCCTATTTTTTCGTTTCCGTGTAATTTGAGCCATGCCATTGCTTTTTCGATGCGTTCAAGGGGATAGTTGTGATGACCGTAGTCCTTTTTTGCAGGCGACATGGTCAAAATGTTCACGCCGAGACGAAGTAGCCACTTCACCGCAGAGCGCGCCATATAATCCTCGGGGTCGTCGCCGAGCATGGCGATGACGGTGCAGTCCGATCCGTCCTTGCACGCCCAATACGCGCCGTAAAAGCCATCGCTTTCAACATCAAAGTGGATGTGTTTCATTCAAAACGTCTCTTTCAAAAGTTGATCTTTACAATCTGCATCTTCATCATTCCGTCACCGACTTTGGCGAGAAAACGGAAAAAGCCGCTGACGGACGGGTCCTTCAAATCGTTGTAGCCCAGCATATAGCCTCGGCTGGTGACCTGCAAGCGGCTATCCCACGCACTGATCTCTTGGGGAGCGTCCGAAACTGCGAAATACGCGCCCACATCTTGAATCTTCGCACTTTTAAGCCATGTTTTTGCAATCATCTTCACTGCCGTCCGATTTGCAGCGTCAAACACCAGCACACTGCCGGGGAAGGAATCCGCCATGCCCTGCACAAGTGCTCTGACCTGTTCCGTCAGGAAATAATAGAACACACCGGAGGCAAAGAACACCGCACCGCCCGATGCATCGATTTTTGCAAACCATTCGGTATTGTTCAAATCGCATGGGATATTTTCCTCACGCTCCCCGGCGGACAAAAGCTCGTTACGCACGGCTATGACATCGGGAAAGTCCAGATTGTAGATTTTGCAACTGCCATTATCACAGCTTTTTCCGGTACTGTCCAGCCCGCAGCCCAGATTGACCACCGCCGCATGGGGGTGGTCTTTCAGATAATCCCGCACCTCAAAAGCAAGGTCATTCTGCCGCATGGCCACCTCCAGTGAACCGAAACGCTGCATCAGGCCGCGGGAGTTTTTCTCCGCCTCAGAAAAATCGTAGTCGATCTCGTTAATCAGACGCACCGCCGTTTCATCTTGGTAGAGATTCGGATACAGCTCTGAGCAGACCTTCCGCGCATACAGCGGAATGATCAGCGTCTCCTGCACGGTGTTTTTCTCGATTTTATATTTCATATGTAACGCTCACTTTCTGATAAATGGTAGCTCCGGCATACAGTCACACTCGGCGATGTGGGTCAGCATTCCGGCGAACCCCTTCGGATCACGAATCTGATATTGCATGTGATCGTATCCCTCAAACACGGGATAATGGCCGCAGGGGTAGGCTTCCATCACTGCTTGACGGTATTTGAAATGATCTTCTATACTGCCAAACTCGAAATAGGTATGTTTTTGCAATTCTTTTGAAAGCGGCGGAAAGGGCTTGTCCTCCAGACTGTCCGAAATCTGCCGCCGCAAATTTGTATAGGTCAGATTTTTCCCTGCGTCTATAAAATACGACTTTATGGAATCGTCGTCACACCACAGTATCTTTTTCAGCGTTCCGCCCTTCGACCAGTACAGACTCTTGATGGCGAGATACAAAAACGGCGTCATAATGCGGCGCGCTCCTTTTCCGATTTGCGCAAACTGCCCGCCGTCAAAGAAAGCGTGCTCCACGGGCAGCTTCGTCTGCGTCAGAAACGCCATGGCAAGGTCTGCACCGATGGAAGAAGCGACCACCATCGCCAGCCGCTCCACGCCCTGTCGATGCAGAAAGTCCTCCACCTGCCGTATTTCGTCCAGCTTGCTGACATATTTCTGCCCCTCGCAGTAAACGGTGGAGGTGGGCAAGATGCAGAAATATCGATCCTGCAAATACCTCGCAATCGGTTCGCTGCTCGCTCCTGTCACACCCATTGCATGAAAGAACAGCACGGCAGGATTCCTCCTGTCGCCATATGTTTGAAACAGCATTTCTATCACCTCATATTTTCATAAAAAGCATCATAATCGCCGCCAATGCTGCCGAAATGACCGCCATACCAATTGTGCCGAACAGCCACTTTTTGCCCTTATCCTTGGCTGTAATGTAGGGTTTCAGGTCTTCCGTTCCTGAAATTTCCCATGCGTTCGTATGTCCTACCCAATAGCCGTCAACCCAAAATCGGTCTATGAGATTCATAACGGACAGTATGACCAGCAGCTGCCAGAAGCCCGCAAGAAACCCCCGCGCACCGTTCACCGCATAGACGCAGACCAGCACATAGGCGATGTAGCCGGGAACGCATACCGCTTTGAAAAGCAAAGCATTTCGCTTGATTTTCGCGTGTGTTGTAAGTCCCAGCGTTACGCACCGCTCCTGCACCTCCTGGCTGTAAAGATGCACCATGCCCACCGCGCCCTTGCGGATACCGATGGCGCAAACCAAAATGAGCAGAACGCCCAGCCCGATGCCTTCCAAAATCACCTGTAAAATCATCATTTACTTCCTTATCCCAGCGCCACATCCAGCGTCATCATGACGCTAAAGCCCACGGCAAAGAAAATCGTGCCGATGTTGGAGTGCTTTCCCTGAGACATCTCCGGGATCAGCTCCTCTACTACCACATAGAGCATGGCGCCCGCCGCAAAGCTCAGAAGATACGGCAGCGCCGGGATCACAAGCTGCGCCGCGAGAAGCGTCAGCACCGCGCCGATAGGCTCGACAACGCCGGAAAGCACACCGCCGAGAAACGCTCGGCCCTTGCGTTCCCCCTCCGCCCGGAGCGGCATGGAGATGATCGCGCCCTCGGGGAAATTCTGAATGGCGATGCCAAGGGACAGGACAAGTGCGCTTGCCGCCGTAATTTGCGTATTTCCCGCGAGGAAGCCTGCATACACCACGCCGACTGCCATTCCCTCCGGGATATTATGTAAGGTAACAGCCAGCACCATCATGGTGGTGCGCCCGAGCTTGCTTTTCGGACCCTCGACCTGTTCACTTCCCACATGAAGATGGGGAATCAAACGGTCAAGCAGGAGCAAAAACAGCACGCCGACCCAAAATCCGATAAAGGCGGGGAGAAAGGACAGCTTCCCCATATCCTCCGACTGCTCAATGGCGGGGATCAGCAAGCTCCAGATGGACGCTGCCACCATCACACCGGCGGCAAAGCCGGCAAGGGAGCGCTGCACCAGATCGCCAAGGGATTTTTTCATAAAGAACACGCAGGCCGAGCCCAACGTTGTGCCGAGAAAGGGAATCAGTATTCCGAGAAAAGTTTTCATTTATCTCACCGCCTTTGCATTGCGTTTTTATTTGTTTCTTCTGAAGCCCGCCTCATCCCGATATTCGGGATGCGACTTCAAATACGGGTCTTTATCGCCGCAGATGGTATAATCGCATCGGCAGCCATCCACGCAGGTGGTCGTCCGCACCAGCCTTGCGTGGAGCAGCTCCATGGAAGCAAAGTCCACATTGCACAGGGCGGGCATGATGTCCGTAAGACCGTGCCGGATGGCAAACTCTGCTGCCGGACACGACGTAAATTCATAATAGATGGGCTTGCCGTTTTCATAAGGTGCAACCGTCATCTCGTAATCGTGCCATTTGTCGCAGCCGCCTTTCGCCCGCACAAACGCTCTGTACATCAGCTTCCTCCAGAACGGCTTGTTGCAGTTCACAAACCGCAGCCTGCGGAAGATCGGCAGGATCAGGTTTTCCTCCATCTCCTCGATCTCTCGGAAGGATGTGACGGCCTTGCAGACCACATAATAACTCATGATGGCGATGCAGTCGTAGGTGCCGCCTACGCCGTTGTGGAAGTTCCGTTTGCCGCCCAAATCGGTGCGCCAGTCGGAGAGAAAGACCTCGTACTGCCGCTGTACCTTTTCCCATACTGTCTCCCGCTCTGCTTCCGGATAGTGCAGGGCGATTTTCGCCAGGATTTCTTTCTTGCAAGGCTTTGAATACAGCACATGGCTTTTGAGGTCGAATAGAAGCTCGTTGTCCTTCAGCTGATTGCCTCCCTCCTGGTTCTTTCTTGCGTGCATGAGACCATCTCAGATTTAACCCGCTTTTCGGCAGGCAAACCATGCCATGCTTTTCAGGTTTCCCATGTCCACATCCGTATACATTCCATCCAGCCGTACTTTCAGACTGGAAACTGTCTCATAGGGTGGTGTGAAAAAACCTGCCTTTTCATAAACATGCCGGGCAAACCAATCCGTCCGCTTGTGCTCGCTCATCACATAAAAGCAGCCGCAGAATGTCCCGCCGGGTCTCAAAACCCGGAAAACCTCCCGATAGGCGGCTTCCTTGTCCGGAAAAGCATGAAAGCCGTTCAGCGACAAAACGATGTCGAAGGTGTCGTCTGCATAGGAGAGTGCTCCCACATCTCCTTGCCGGAAGGTTACATTTTTCAGGTGCAGGCGGTCAGCCTTTTCCCGTGCCTGCCTCATCATATCGGGCGAATAATCGAGACAGGTAATGTCCGCCTCCGGCATCGTCTGATAAACCGGCATGGTCAGAATCCCTGTTCCCACCGGCACTTCCAGCAGCTTGCCGGAGAAATGCTCCGGAATACCGGACATTACCTTTTCCAAATAGGCGTCGTTTTCCGCCTTGTTCATTGCCCACACCAAGCGGCACACCGCTTTCCCGCTCAGAGTAGAGCAGGTGATCATGCCGTCATAAAAACTGTTTCCGCCCGTCATTCGGTACGCACCGCGAATGGCTTCTTTTCGTTCCATGGCCTTCCCTCCGTGTTTCAATCATCACACGACCGTTTCCGATCTCATTTTTTCAAAATGTCCACGATTTTCGCAAAGTCCTCCTTTGCCTCCTTGAAGATCGGCAGCATACAGTAGCAATGCACCATCTTCGGGCGGGCGGACACCGTATAGGGGACATTTGCCCGTTTGCAGGCTTCCTCAAAGTCCGGCAAAGCACCGTAGAGCACCTCGTCGGCAGAATAGAAGAAGTGAATATCGCCTACGCCGGTAAAATCTCCCCGGGAGCCGGAGAGCATATAGTCCGGCACATTCTCGCAGCCATGCCGCATGAACTTCTCCACCGTCACCATGAAAGCATAGTCGATGGCGACGTCCCTTTCATTGAGTGCCTGCATCCGCGCCCTTTCCGCATCGTTCCACGGCACCTCGCCGGGGGATACAACGACGATGTGCCTCGGCTGCGGCAGCGGTTTTTCCTGCACATTGTTGTGCGCCGCGATTCCCAAAGCCAGTGCGCCGCCGGAAGAAAATCCGCAGGTGCTGACATTTCCGCCACCGTACAGTTCAATCATTTTCCGGTAACATTCGTACACCATCGCGTATGTTTCAGTAATGCAGTGTTCCATGCAGAGCGGGTAAAACGGAAACCACACATCACAGCCGGTCTCGCGGCAGAGCTTGCGCATCACAGGCAGGTCGCCCTTATCGGGGCCGATCACCATGCCGCCGCCGAAGAAATAGAGAATGGCGCGCTCGGACGGTGTTGTGTTCTCCCGCACAATCAAACACGGGAATCCGTTCACTGAAATTGTTTCATAATGCATCTTGCGGTCGGTGGGCATAAACACACCGCGATGCCGGTTCTGCTTCTCGATGACCTTCTTGATCTCGTTCTCCGGAAGACCGAACGCCTTTTTTGCGCCGGAAAGCTTGTACGCCGTGCGCAGGATGGATGAAAAAATGCTCATGCTTGATCTCCTCATTTCCGTGCGGTGACACACAGCCAGCTTTTCTTTTTGTATATCTGTATCTCATGAAAGCCCGCCTGCTCCAGATAGGCCTTCAGCTCAGTGTCCCGGTAGATGGTCATGCCGCCGATGATCTCCGTCCACTTCTCATCCTTGTCCGAGTCGCCATTGCTCTCGTTGCAGATGAGAAATGTCCCGCCGGGCTTCAGCACCCGATAAACTTCCCGGAAGCACCGGGGCAGATCGGGCCAGAAATAGACGGTTTCAAAGGCTGTGACCGCATCAAACCAGTCCTTTGCGAAGATGATACGCTCCACACTGCCCTGCCACACCACACAGCGCCCCTCCTGAATTGCAGTCTGGTTGAGACTCCGCGCTTTCTCCACACTGACGGTCGAGTAGTCGATGCCCTTCACGATACCTCGGGGGCATTTTTTCAGAAGCCTTTTCATATTCGCCCCGCCGCCGCAGCCGCAGTCCAGCACCTTGGCATCCGGCGCAAACTCTAAAAATTGAAGTCCCCACCGCGCCACAGGACTGTGACCCAGGTTCATCATGGCAACCATAATCTTTCCCGCAAGCCCTACAGGTTTTCTGGTGTTCTCAAAAAATGACATCTTATCACACCTCCGATTTCACACATTCCGCATAGGTCAGCGGGAAGGACGCCTTCAGAACAGCGCTTTTCCGCACCGTCCAGCCGTTTTGCCGTAGGAAGCGCAGGTATTCCTCGCTCGTCCACCTGCTGTGGAGAGGAAAGCCTGCCAGCTTCATGAAAAAGGCTTTGACCATGCCGGAAAAAGAGTTTCCGGCATGGGTGAAGGTCGGCGCAATCAACACGCCGTCATCCTTCAGAACCCGCTTGATTTCTTGCAGGGCTTTCTCCGGCTGCGGCACGATATGCAGTGCGTTGGACACGATCACCACGTCGAAGGACTCCTCCGCATAGGGCAGGAAGAACATATCCTGCACGGAGAAATGCAGCTTGGTAGAGCGGGTATCTCGCTTTGCCTCAGCAATCATCTCCGCAGAGGCGTCCGTCGCCTCGATGTGTGCCGCCGCGTTCACGATGTGCTTTGCAATCAATCCCGTGCCGGTAGCAAGCTCCAGCACCGTCTTGTGCCGCACGACCGGCCGGATCAGCTCATACATCTCGTCATACGCCGCCCGATCCTTTCGCATAAAGCGGTCGTAACGTCCGGCATTTTTGTCCCAGAAATTCTTGTGTTCCTGCATCGCTATCATTCCTTTCAATGTTAGATTAACCTAACCGATGCGTGCATTCGATAGGTTAGATGACGCTAACCGTTGTGTCTTGGAAAAGCCGCATCTCTGCGGCCTTCCGCTTATTTAAATAGCTCCCTGCAAGCGCCGTACACTAACGTTTCCAGCACCTGCGGGTACAGTTCTCCAATCTGCTCCTTGTGGGAAACAGTCAAGATCAGTCCCCGCACCGTGGCGGCAGCCAAAGAGATGCCGCGATTCGGCACAAGGTCATATTTCTCCAAAAGCTGGCGGATGTGCATCTCGTCATCGTGGTAATGCACGTTTTTGACATCCTCCGGCAGTCTCTGCAAAAGCAGCTTTGCATCGTTTTCAATGAAAACCATGTCGCCGGTATCGGACAGCCGCCGGCAGACGGCAAGAACTGCCTTTGCCGCACGCTCCGACGGCGGCAAGCCGTCAGTTTCGCTCAGTGCATGGTCAGCCACTCCGTAAAGCTCGGCGTGAATGTTCTCCAAAACCACGAAGAAAAGCATTTCCTTGGATTCGTAGAATTTATAGAACGAGCCCTTTGCAATGCCGACCGCCTTCGTCAGCTGATCCACGGAGGTTTTCTTCATCCCCAGCGTGACAGCACAATGTCTCGTTTCCTTCAGCAGTGCCTTGCGGAGCTGCTCAGTCTCGTAATCGGTAAAAGCCAAGCTCGCGCCTCCTTAAATATGACCATTTTAGTTCTTTTGGTCATATTATACCACGCTCCTTTCAGTTTTGCAAGAGGTGCGGGGAAAACTCGCTAATCAATTTGTTTCATATTGCACAGATGGGTTGATTGCAAGGAGAATAACAGGAATTCACATAATATGGATATCTGGTCTGCATATTATAAAGGCTCCTTCGAGTGCGAATTCATTGAATACGAAAAAGCAAGTATATCTTCCGTTCGCTGTAAGGTGGAACATGTATTCCGAATTATTAAATGTCAGTTAGGCTACAGAAAAGTAGCGTGCAGAGGCTTGAAGAAAAACGAGAATCGTCTGTATGCAATGTTCGCCTGCGCAAATTTATATTCGCTTGCAATTGCGGGTCGAAAGCTTTCCACAAATCTGAGATAGGGGCAGTCTGCCTTTTTTCAGAGAATGACGGTTGAAAATGCCTGAAACTCATGCGAATGAAGCCTTTTGCGCCAAGTATTCTACAAAATTTTCTAAAACAGAAACGGCATGATCTTAGGTACGCCCGGCAGCGGCAAGAGTTTTTCCGCAAAGCGTTCCATCGTGGGTGTGTTCCTGAACACAAAGGACGATATCCTGATCTGCGACCCGGAGGCGGAATATTTTCCGCTGGTGAACCGTCTGGAAGGCCAGGTCATCAAAATCTCACCTACCAGTACACAGTATGTGAACCCTATGGACATCAACCTCAATTACAGCGAGGATGATAACCCGCTGGCGTTGAAATCTGACTTTATCCTGTCGTTCTGCGAACTGGCGGCAGGCGGACGGAACGGTCTGGAGCCGGTGGAAAAGACGGTCATTGACCGTGCCGTGCGAATTGTATACCGCCCCTATATCGCAGACCCCCGCCCGGAGAATATGCCGCTGCTGGAAGATTTGTATGACGAGATCAAACGGCAGCCAGAGCCAGAGGCGCAGCGGATTGCGGCGGCACTGGAACTATATGTGCATGGCAGCCTGAATGTTTTTAACCACCGTACCAATGTGGATATCAACAACCGCATTGTCTGCTTCGATATCAAGGAGCTGGGAAAGCAGCTCAAAAGCCTGGGTATGCTGGTGATCCAGGATCAGGTGTGGAACCGTGTTTCCCAGAACCGGGATCAGGGCAAATCTACCTGGTATTTCGTGGACGAGTTCCACCTTCTGCTGCGGGGCGAGGTTGGTTCCTGGAGCGTGGAGATTTGGAAACGCTTTCGCAAATGGGGCGGTATTCCAACGGGAATTACGCAGAACATCAAGGACCTGCTTTCCTCCCCGGAGATCGAGAACATCTTTGAAAACAGCGATTTTGTGTACCTTCTGAACCAGGCCAGCGGAGACAGGAAAATCCTCTGCGAGCGCCTGAATATCTCCAACCAGCAGGCGGCACATATCAGCAACGCAGGCCCCGGCGAGGGGCTGATCTTCTTCGGCAACGTGATCCTGCCTTTTGTGGATGACTTCCCGAAGGACAATGAACTTTACAGCATTATGACGACAAAACTTGGTGAAACCGGGAAAGGAGAAAACGAACATGAATGATCCCCATTATTTGCATACAGAAGAAAAACAGGAAGGTGAAACCTTCTTTGATGTGATGAACCGGCTGATTGCCAGAAGCAAGGCGGTCACGGCGGATATGGAGGCGGTCCTTGCGGAGCTGGAAAGTGAGATCGAACCGTTCCGTGCGCCGAAAGACCATGAATAAACTGACCCATGTGAGCCTGTTTTCCGGCATTGGCGGTCTGGACCTGGCGGCGGAGGCTGCCGGGTTTGAAACCGTTTGCCAGTGTGAGTGGGCGGATTTTCCGCACTCCGTCCTCTCCGCACGATGGCCGGATGTTCCCAGGTTCCGGGATATTACTACTTTTACGAAGGAGGCGTTTTTTGAAAGAACAGGACTTGAAACAGTTACCGTTATCTCAGGCGGCTTTCCCTGTCAGCCCTTC
>ERZ773241.2944-NODE-2944-length-12510-cov-13.458450_pt1 | contig 12510 bp, 8 predicted proteins | sample MGYA00580989_ERZ773241 | MGnify/ENA primary metagenome ERZ773241 (study PRJEB29015, sample SAMEA2737804) | human gut metagenome | biome: human gut; feature: human-associated habitat; material: faeces | place: China | collected 2012 ...
GGTGATTGATGTGTGCAAAGCAGTTGAGGATATGATGAACGAGAGTAAAACCGAGGGTGCGGTTGCTGTTCTTGCAGGGCTTGTCAAGGATGGGTTACTGAGCATTAAAGAAGCTGCGCACCGTGCTAATATGACGGAAAGTGCATTTGAAGCAGAGGTAAAGAAGCTATCATAAAGTAAAAATTGTGACAAGGCTGATGGGAGCCCAAAACAAGCGCAAAAGATTTTGGATTTAAAGCAAAAGGAGATGGCTCTATGTTATTGAACATGAACTATCTATATCAGATTTCAAATGCTAAAAATTTTCGCTACGAATTTGCCCAAAAGAGAGTTCTAAATGAAAATGATCAGCAATTTAGAAACGATAGTGCTGACAAATATGATATCTTTCTTTCACATAGTTACATGGATAAAGAACTTGTATGTGCAGTTGTTGATTTGTTTAATGGTGCAGGATATAGTATTTACGTTGATTGGATGAACGATCAACAGCTGAATCGCTCAGAAGTAACTGCAACAACGGCGGATATTCTACGAAAAAGGATGAGGATGTCGAAAGGCTTAGCGTATATTGCTACGGGCAATTCAAGTAATTCAAAGTGGTGTCCGTGGGAACTTGGATATGCCGATGCAGCGAAAAATGGTCGATGTGCAATTCTACCTATTATGAAAAAAGAAGGAGAGTCGTTTAAAGGACAAGAATATTTAGGACTTTATCCATTTATTGACTACGAGACGAAAAAAGGCACACATGAATATGAATTTTGGGTAAATGATCCAGAAAACGGTAATTATATTTCTTTAAGAGAATGGCTTTCTGGGGAAAACCCATGCAACCATAGTGAATAGAGGTGACAAGCATGGATAAAAAAGAGCGTAAAACTGTTATGGAAAAAGAAATCGATTTGGTGCAAGGATGTATATCACGAATGGCTCAGAATTCATTTGTTATTAAAGGATGGACTATCACGTTGATTGCTGTTGCCCTTGCATTGCTTCCTGAAAAGTTCGATGTGAAATTATTGTGTGGCATTAGTATTGTAACGACAGCATGTTTTTGGTATTTAGATGCTTTCTATTTGAAAATGGAGAAACTATATAGGCTAAAGTATCAGTGGCTTATAGCCAATCGATTAGAAACAGATGAATACTGCTATGATTTGAACCCACATAATAGCAAAATGCGTCTGCCAAATGAAGAAAAGGAACCCTGCATTTTTAAAATTATGATTACAAAAACACTCCTGCCGATATATGGATCAATTATTTTGTTTACTTTAATTGCGTTAGTGTATCTGTGGCCATGTGGATAACACAAAAGAATCGTTTCTGAGCGGAGTGCGTATGAAAATATAAGGCTGGAAAAAGATGCGTCAGAAGAGTGCGAGGAGTAGATAAATGTACACGAAATTCAATTACTCCCCATCGATTTACTTTTACAATAGCACATTAAATTCACATATGGCTACAGGATGTTCCATATATGCGAAGCACGAAAAGGAAGTGCATGAGTGCTTAGACAAGTATATATCGGATGACGGAATTATTGATGGCACAGCATTAAAAAATTATTGGTTTTCTATTTCACCAAAGGACATTTTTATTTCACATTCCCACAAGGATATCAACAAGGTAAAAGCATTTGCGGGATGGCTTTATGACTGTTTCGGGTTAAAAGCGTTCATTGATTCATGCTCATGGGAGTATTGCGATGAATTGCTTAATAAGATAGACAAAAAATATTGCTATAGTTCAAAAACGAAAACATATGACTATAACTTAAGAAATTATACCACGAGCCATGTGCACATGATGTTGTCTACAGCATTGACTGAAATGATGAATAAGACAGAATGTGTTATCTTTTTTAATACGCCTAATTCGATTAACATGGCAGAAGAATTAAGCAAAATAAAAGATAATCCAAAAGAAAAGCGGACAACATCACCGTGGATTTACCACGAGCTATTAATGACGACAATGCTGGAAATAACTGAACCGATGCAGCGAGAGACTATTAAACATTTTGCGCAGGATGAAAGAAGTATGCCAACAATTTCCTACAATGTGGAGAAGGCACTAAATGAAATGCCTACGCTCACCGATGAACAGCTTGCACAGTGGGAAAATAGTGTGAGCAGTAAATATCCTGTGGCAGCTCGAATGGCATTGGATAAATTGTATGAGATTGTTTTTCCAAAATAAAACAAGCGCAGCTAAAAATATTAGAAAAATAGAGAAAAGTATACGATTGGGTCTATTGGGAAATTAGGGTGACGGGTATCTCTTTTGTCACACTCACACATAAGCCTGTGAAAAAAAGATGTCACGGGCTTTTTTCTTTGTTGTATCGTCGAAAATTGGCAATTTCGCCAACCGATTTTTGGACACGGTTTTACAGTGTTGTCCAACCATTTTAGGGCGGTTTTCCCAACTTGATGCCCACTTTTCCCTGCCGCTTTCTGGAATTTGGCAGGGGAGGGGGCAATTTTTTTGAGAAAAAACAGAATAAATCCTGCTGTTTTCAGAATGTTTTCAATTTCCCCGTAGCCATACCAGAACCCGGATCTTTCGACAGAAGAGCGCATCAGCGACCTGATGAGCCGGATGACCCTTGAAGAAAAGATCCTGCAGACAGATCAGTATTATTCCGGCGATTTTACAACGCAGGACGAAAACGGCAAGGTTACAGCCGTGGATATGCAGCGGTTTGATGCACTGATGCAGCACAATAGTGTCGGCAGTGTGCAACTGCGCGGTATGACTACTGCCCAAGCCAATGTTGTGCAGCGGTAAGAAGGTTGTAAAGCTGCTGGATTATGCTTAGCAAAACAGAACTGTTCATTTAGAATATAAGCCGCTTGTTCTTTGCGGCATAATAAAAGGTACAAATTATATACCAGTAAGGAGGATCTGCATGAAAACTTCATCTATTCTTGACACCTATCAGACCTGGCTGACCCACCGGGAGTACAGCCCCGCCACCATCCAGAAGTACACCAAAGCCCTGGCCCGCTTTTTTGCCGATACCGGGGCAGGGGACATCCCGACCCGCGAGACCGTTGCAGCCTGGCGGGATAGCCTGACCGAAAAGGGCTATACCCCTGCCACCGTGAACGCGATGCTGGCTGCCGTCAATGATTGCCAAGAGAGCATCGACAACGTGGCTGGCAAAGCTAAGCCGCTCAAGCACCAGCGCAGGATCTTCGCCGACCCTGGCCGGGAACTGACCCGCGCCGAGTATTTCCGCCTGCTGAACGCCGCACGCGCCGCCGGCAACAAGCGCACCCAACTGCTGCTGGAAGCGCTTTGCTCCACCGGTACCCGTGTGTCTGAATTGCAGTTTATCACGGCAGAAGCCGTCCGCCGGCATAAGGCATCCATTCGCTGCAAGGGCAAGTGCCGGGAAATTTTGCTGCAGGCCGAACTCTGCCACCGGTTGACCCGCTGGTGCCAGAAACACCGCATTCATGCCGGTCCGGTGTTTCTTTCCCGTGTTGGCAAGCCTCTGAGCCGCGTAACGGTCTGGAAACTGCTCAAAGCCCTGTGCGAGCGCGCCAATGTGGCCTGGAAGAAAGTTTTCCTCCACAACCTGCGGCACCTGTTTGCGCGGACATTTTACAACCTCGAAAAAAATATCTCGAAACTGGCGGACCTGCTCGGTCATTCCAGCATCGAGACGACAAGAATTTATATCATGGAATCCGGCGCAGAACATGAGCGTCTACTCAATAAAATGCACCTTCTATTGTGAATTTGACGAAAGCATAGTTCCGTTCCTGTCGTTAACAAAAGTTAACATTTAATAAACGTCCGTTCGCGTTTTAAATACCAAAAATGAAAAAGTAAGTAAGAAAAAGTTGTTGGGCAAGCGCTGAAATTCCGCGCCTAACAGTATTTCTATGTGCACTTTTTACAATTTCAACAAAATTGTGTACTTTCCCTTGCCTTTTTCACCTTTATGTGCTAAAATTAGCACTGGTTAATCTATTGTAACTTCTTTTTGCAATTTGTTTTGTTATATGTGGTTAACATGCAATTAACAGAATATGCTTCTGTTTTTCTTTGCTCGCTGCACGCTGAAATGACCGGAACACAAATATTGCAAGGACGATGCAACTTGACATCTGAAATTGTGGGTAATCGCTTGCACAAGTGTGGGCTATGTCTGCCTGGTGGCAGCCAACAGCGATTGTGGTTCGCACAACATTTTGGTTGGAAAGCTAATTGGGCAAGATGGCCGCTCCATTGTCGGCAATAAAAACTTCAAACCACTTTGTATGTGGTGCGTAGCCTAGAGGGTATCTGAAAAATCCCCAGCACTGTCTAATTCTACCGGGGCATCCCCGCACAATTCTCGGCTTAAGCCTAAAGCATCGCTGCGACGGCCGCGGCACATGATCAGCGTTGAGAAAATGCTCGGCAATCCACCAAGGATTGCCTGTGCTTCTCTCTTAGCCGGTCACGCGTCTCGCTCGCCGCATTGGCATTTTGAATTGCTCGGTATTGCCCAAAAGCAGCGTCTGCTACGTTACTCAACCTTGCAATACACGTGGAACAATAGAACGATGTGTTGCTGATGGTAGCGATATCTACCCACTCTATTGTCTGTCCGTCTGCCTGCTAATTTGTTTGGGAATGAACGGGACGATACGTAAAAATGGCGTTGATTCTGTGCCAGGGCTTTATGTAGCCGTTATTGGGCCGGAAACAGGAGTGTTTGCCAGAAGCGGGTTTGGCCATACGCGCACATGCATAGCAGAAATGTATATCTGCTTGACAAATGAGCGCGGCAGACCACGTTTCCTGGTGGATATAAATCAATTTGAGCGGAGGTGGTGCTTAAGGGAAAGCCCAACCGGATCCCTGTGAAAGTATTTTGCTGTGCATTGAATGGAAACGCTTTGATGTGTAATCCCGGACTGTTCTGTTTGAATCAAGAGCGGCGTCATCATTGTAAGTTCCAAACCTCAAAGGGAACAACAGGGTGCTTTCGGCAAAATTACCCGGTTCGGCGCGATTGATTAGATGCATCTGAGAAAAGAGAAATGAAAGGATGTGCTTTACCAATGGAAAACAAGAAGTGGAAACGCTTCGGTTCATGTCTGATGGCACTGGCTATGGTACTGTCCGGTACCGCATTGCCCGCAAGTGCTGCGACCCCCGGCAAAGACGGGTCAGCGGAGATGAACGAAGCGTATGCCGCACACGAGTCCCTGATGCCGATCGGCCCCTCTTTCAGCGTGGCCACTCTTTTGGAGTGGACGCCGGAATCTGACCCGGACGCACGATACAGCAGGGCGAGCATTCCCATGGCAAACCGAGAGGGCGGTTTTGTCGTGAACCCAAAGGCAAATCCGGAAGCAAAGCTCATGCTCTGCTCCCTGGCTAACTCTTCCCACGACACCACCAGTTCACAAGGCACCGAGAACTTCATGAGCTGGTCCTTCAACTACTGGCAGTACACCGATTCTTTTGTGTACTGGTCCGGTTCTGAGGAGGGCCTGATCTGCTGCCCCACCGGCGAATTTACTGACGCTGCCCACACCAACGGTGTGCCGGTCGTTGCTACACTGGGCTTCCCTTGGGGATCTGGCTCGGGCTATGCGGAGGAAGTTGACGCTTTCTGCCAAAAGGCGGAAGATGGCAGTTTCCCCGTGGCAGATAAGCTACTGGAAGTGATGGATTACTATGGTTTTGATGGATACTTCTTCAACCAGGAATCCTTTGGCTGCAGTGCAGAGATTGCATCCAGGTTGGATGAGATGATCCGCTACATGCGCGCCAAGTGCCCCGACATCTTGATTAGCTGGTACGACTCGATGCTGCCTTCCGGCGGCGTATCTTACCAGAACGCGGTTAATAGCTCGAACCAGCGTTGGATGGAGCGTAGCGATGATGGCTCTGTGGGAATCAATGAGTTCTTTATGAACTACAACTGGTATACAGGGCAGATTTCTACTACAGTCAGCACGATGAACTCTATTAACCGCAGCCCCTTCGATGCTTATGCGGGCTTGGATGTACAGCAAAACGGCATGAACACGCCTTTCCGTGATGAACTGCTCGTGGACGAGGATGGCAAGCTAAAGCTATCCATCGCGCTGTATTGCCCCAACTCCACGTTAGGTAACTCTGCAAACGGAGCGCAGTTCCACGAGGTTGAACAAGACTTCTATGTCAATTCTGCTTCAGATCCGCGGGTAGAAGTGGATAATGTTTCCTCATCCACTTGGCTGGGTATGTCCCGATTCTTCGCCGACAAGACGCCGATCCTCAGCACACCGTTCGTAACCAGTTTTAATTCCGGCCACGGTGTTGGTTATTATGTGAATGGTGAACTCTCCCGTGACAACGAGTGGAGTTACCAGTCCGTGCAGGACGTTATGCCCACCTGGACCTGGATCATCGATTCTGACGGCTCGAAGCTTGATGGCGGCTATGACTTCACTGACGCCTATAACGGCGGCACTTCCATTCAGTTCTATGGTGATCTGGATGCCAACAAGGCAAACGACATCATGCTGTACAGCACCGATGTCGCTGTGACCGATGGCATGACACTGAGCCTGACGGCCAAGAACGATGATGGCAAGGCCAGGTTGGTTGCCTATTATGGCGATGACAGCACTGCCAGCTATGAGGAATGCGAAACAGTCGCTTACGATTTGACTGCCAGTGAGGCTGATACCTGGACCACCACGGTGGTAGATATTTCTGATCATGCCGGCAAGACTTTGTATGCCATTGGCTTAAAGGTGGAAAGCGATACTGCTGTGTCCGACTACCGCATCAACCTGGGCCAGCTTGCCATTTTGGATCAGGATCGCGCGGCGCTGTCCGGTCCTACTTCTGTGGCGCTGGACGAGATCCTGTATCACAACGCCTATGATGCGGAAGCACGTATTTACTGGGATGCTGTGGACGGCGCTGCTTCCTATGAGATCTACAAGGTCAACGCGAACGGGACTTCTAATCTGATCATGGAGACCCCCAACACGGCCTTCTACCTGCCTACCCTGGTTCGTGATTTTGACGAAGACGACGTGACGCTGAAAGTCGTCCCCGTTAATGCCAACGGTGTACGCGGTGAAGGCACCAAACTGATAATCGACTGGCTGTATAGCAATGAGGACTCTGAAGTCTACGAACCAAAAGAATTCGAAAACGTCTGCCTGGGGGCGACGGTAACCGGATATTCTGGCCAGAATGAGAGCGAGCCTGCCTCCAAGGCCATTGACGGGACCTCCCTGAATGGTTCCAAATGGTGTGTTACCAATGCAGAGACCGGATATATGGACATTGACATTGGTCGTGAGGTGACGGTCCGCCGCTGGCGCGTAGAACATGCCCAGTACGGTGGCGAGGATGTGTTGATGAACACCGTCGACTTTGCTCTGGAGTATAAGAATGCGTCTGGCTGGTGGGTAGAGGCAAAGCGCATCCAGCACAACACCGCCGCTGTAACGGATGTCTTGCTGGACAAACCGGTGACTGCACAGGAATGGAGACTGCGCATTTATGATGATGGAACTTCCCCCTGGGGCGGTATCCGCATTTATGAATGGCAGATGTTCGAGACCGCCGAGTTCCCCCAGACGGAGCCGGTGTCCATCCAGTTTGCCGCCGCAGAGAATGGCACGGGCGCCAATGATACCTTCACACTGAAGAACGTGCCTGCGGGCCAGACTGTCACGGTCTACACCAAATCCGGCAGCGAGTATAACAAGATCGGAGAGGCGGTTGCAGAAAGCGGCACTGTCACTATCACCGGCCTTAACTTTGGCACGCAAGAAGCCGGACGTATTTACTACACCACCACCGCCACAGGTTCCGCAGAAAGCATCAAGCTGAGCGCGAGCTTTGAGGCGGAAAATGCCGCAAAATCTGAGGCGGCAAGGGATGTTACAGCGAAAGCTTATTCACAGCCTGGCTCGCTTAGCTCTTCCAACGGTGGCGACATCTATATTTCTCTTACGGTGAATGGCCTGAGTGCAGGCGATGTGGTCTACGTTTACGAGAACAACTCTGGTGAATACACCAAAGCCTCTCTCCCGGTGGCTGCTGGCGAAACCTCGGTAATTATCCGTGGCATTCGGGTCCCGCGTGCGGGCAGTGAACTCACCCTGCAAGTAAAACGCGTCAGTAAGCTGATCTCTGATAAGTATACTGTCGAAATCCCCGCATTCCCGGAACCGACCGCTTACTTGAACTTGGTGGCGACCAATGCCAAGGGCGAGAAACTGACCGGCGTTACTTATGGCGTTTACAACAGCAACAACGAAAAGGTCTATACTGTGACTACCGGCGAACCTGCTGAGGTTGTATTGGGGACGTACACCATTAAGTGCGAAAAAGTTCCTGAAGGCTACCTGATCAACGACACGGTTGTGAAGCGCCTGGTCGTGACCGAAGGCCAGACCTACGATGTGAATGTTACCCTGCAGAGCGGTTCTGTTGAGCCAATCGTTACATCTGTTACGGTATCGCCCGCTACTGCATCTGTGGAGAAGGGCGCAACCAAGCAGTTTGCAGCTATGGTCAACGGCGAGAATATCACCGACCATTCTGTGACCTGGAGCGTGGACGGCGCGGTCTCTGAGGCGACTAAGATCGACGAGACCGGCCTGCTGACCGTTGCGGAGGACGAGACCGCAGAGCAGCTGACCGTTGTTGCGACCTCGGTTCAGGATCCGAAGGTTTCCGGCAGCGCTGCCGTGACCGTCACCGAGCCTGTGGGCGAGCTGGAACTGGTGTCCCAGAATGCGACCATCGTTGGCTACAACGGCAAAAAACTGGGCACTGCCCAGGGCCCCGAAAAGCTGTTTGACGGCGACAAGGAAAACCCCGATACCGGCAAATGGTGCGAGGATGGCAGCAACCTGTGGGTCGCCTTTGACATTGGCGAAGAACGCAACGTCCGGCAGCTGGTCGTCTCCCACGTCGGCGTGGCGGAAACGCCGACGGCCGGCAACGGCAGCATGAACACTGCCAATTACGAGTTCTATGTGCTGAACGAAGAAAAGGTCAACGTGGACGAACTGCTGGCCATGGAGGCCGAGGAACGGAACGCTGTGCTGGCAGACGCTGCGTACTGGACAGAGTGTGCCAAGACCACCGATAACGCGGCCAATGTTACCACCAATGATCTGGGCGATGCGACCGGACGGATCTTCAAGCTGAATGTCAGCCGTACCGATACCACCGGTTGGGCTGCCTGCGTCCGCATCTACGAGGCCGAACTGTACGCTACGGCCAAGCCCACCGAGCCTGTTGTGGACAAGACCATTCTGAATCAGCTGATCGAGCAGGCTTCCGCCCGGGTGGAAGACGATTACACGACCACCAGCTGGGCAGCGTTTGCAACTGCGCTGGCCGAAGCGCAGAGCATCTCTGCCGCTGAGGATGCAAACCAGGTGACTGTCAACCATGCAGCTGACGCTCTGCAGGACGCCATGGAAAGCCTTGTGAAGCGTGCTGACAACTCGAACCTGGTCGCGGCCATCGACAGCATCAAGGAACTGGATGAAAGCAGGTATCAGCCTGATTCTTGGGCTGCCCTTGCCCAGGCTTTGGCAGAAGCTGAGAAGGTCGCCGCCAACCGTGATGCAACCGCCGATGAGATCGAAGCTGCTTATACAAATCTGGAAGCTGCTTACAAGGCACTGGCGCTCCGAGCAGATATGACTGCAATTGATGATATGATCTCCAAAGTGGAGGCCATGGATGCGAACGCTTATACTGCAAAATCCTGGAAATTGGTTGCCGATGCATTGGAGACCGCAAAGACGGTCGCCGCCAATGAAAACGCTACCCAGGAGGCTGTAGATGCAGCAGCACGGACGTTGCAGGCCGCAGCGGCGGCATTGGTAAAGGCTGGCGATGCCACCGAGTTGAATGCTTTGGTTGAAGAAACCAAGCAACTTGACCTGAGCAAGTATACTGTGGAGAGCGCGGACGCTATCCGCCAGGCAATTTCTGATGCGGAAGCTGCTATCGCAGGCCGCGCAAGTGCTGAAGACTTGAAAGCCGCCCTTGATGCAGTGCGGAATGCTGTAAATACTGCCCAGACCAAACCTGCGGCACCGGTACAGAAACCTGCTGATACTGTGAAGCCGGTACAGAAACCTGCTGATACTGTGAAGGATGAACATCCCGATATTGCGGGAGGAATTGCAAACGGCACTAGGGGTGCTGCGCCTACTGCAAAGCCGAATGACGGCAGTGCAGCGGCATCTGGCAGCGGAGCAACAAGCGCGATTCCTCAGACGAGCGATAACTTCCCTTATGAAGTGCTGTCGATTCTGGCTTGCATGGCCGTGGGTGGCTTTATCGTTGCACTCTACCTGAAAAAACGCAGAGGCAATCACTGATGTCTACGAGATGAACGTAAACTCCTAATTCTAAAACACATTATGCGCTTGATCGCAATCGACAGATTGACCAAAACTATAAGATTTAATCATATTACTGGCATATCTATCACTGTGTTTGGCAGTCAATCGGAAGGGGAATGAGACAAGTCCTCGGTGTTGGTTGATGATTAAGGTATAACTGCAAAAGTGCCTCTTGCGGGCTTCGAACCGCAAGGGGCACTTTTGTGTCTACAGGCATGGAGGAAGACCAACAACTCGGAATTCTTGTCAAACAAAATATTGTTGTAGACAGAGGAACGAATGGTGCGCTCAACGCGTTGGTGGACTATAATCCACAGTGCGAAATAATTTTAATCAACATATAGGACCAGAAAAAGCCAATGAAGCGGGGATTTTTTGCTTTTCCCGGCAGTTTTCATTTTGTTTTCAAGTTTCCCATTTTATACCTATTTACAATAAGGAGGATTTTCACTATGAGCATCATTATCGGCATTGACCACGGCTACTATGCTATCAAAACAGCCCACTGCTCGTTCCCGGCAGGGCTGACAAGCTACGGAGAACACGAACCCTACACCCGCCAAGGACTCTTAGAGTTTGGCGGGTGCTTTTTTGTTTGTGGCTCCGGGCGGCAGCCTATCCAGCGGGACAAGACCGTGAATGACAACTACTACCTGCTGACACTGGCAGCCATTGCAAAAGAAATCCGGCAGCGCGGCTTGCCGCCCGAATGTTCTGTGCGGATTGCAGCGGGCCTGCCGCTGACCGGTTTTGGGCGTGACAAACCCAAGTTCAGAGATTACCTGCTGCGGAGCAAGCAGCCGGTGAACTACAAGTTCGAGGGTGTGGAGTACAGCATCACCATCGAAGAAGTTGCGGTCTTCCCCCAGGGCTACGCTGCCCTTATGACCGAAGTGGGGCTTTTGCAGGACGAACCGTCCATGCTCCTCATGGATCTCGGCGGCTGGACAGTGGACCTCATGCGCATCGACAACGCTATTCCTGTAGCTGACACTGCCCACAGCTTGGAACTCGGCATGATTCGCTGTGTGGATGACATTCGGGAGCAGGTGCGGCGCGAAACCGGGCTGTCCCTTACGGATGCCCAAATCGAAAATATGCTGGCAGGTCAGCCCTGCACGGTCAGCGATACGGTGCGCGACATTGTGAACCGGCAGGGGCGCAAGTACACCGAACATCTGCTGTCTGCCACGATGGAAGCCGGCTTTGATTTGCACGCGATTCCTGCGGTGCTGCTGGGCGGCGGCGCATCGGTGGTGAGCCGCCACCTCTGCCCCAAAGATGCGCTTTGTAAGACGATTTTCCTGCTGGACGACAAGGTGAACGCTGTCGGGTTCGAGCGCGCGTTGACCGCCGTGTCGCGCCGTAAAAGCGAGGTATGAAACGACCGCAATATGTTTTCCGCCCGAACCTCAACGAACCGCAACACCGCCGCGCGTGGGCGTTGCTGCAGCAGATGCCGCCTGCAAAACGCAAAGAGTTTCTGGTGCAGAGCATCCTTGCGGCAGAACAGACAAATAGGCTGGAGAAAAGCATCCGCAAGGTGGTGCGGGAGGAGTTGCAGGCAGTCAACATAACCAACGCTGTTCCAAGCCCACTGCCAGAGAATACTATACCAGACTCTGCGCTCGATTTCCTGAATTCACTATAGGGGGTGATTCCAATGTTTTAATGATATGTAGAAAAGCAGAAGGCAAAAGGAGGTTTATACATTATGAACGGTAAAAAAATCTTGTTTGGTGCAGCCTGTGACGGGCTGCTTTTGTTTTTGATGAGGGGCGCCTATTAAGCACCTTCGCAGATCCGGCAAACATCCCCATCGGGAGTTGTGCCCTTGATCAAGTTCGTAGATATGTTCTCCGGCATCGGCGGTTTCCGCGAGGGACTGACCCGTGCCGGAGGATTTGAATGCGTAGGACACTGCGAAATCGACAAATACGCCAACCGCAGTTACAACGCCCTGTTTGACACGAAGGGAGAGTGGTTCATTGAAGATGCCCGAAAAGCCGACCCCAGCACCATGCCCGACTTCCAGCTGCTCTGCGGCGGATTTCCTTGCCAGACTTTCAGCATTGCAGGAACCCGAAAAGGATTCGGAGATCCACGCGGCACT
>ERZ773241.2946-NODE-2946-length-12490-cov-27.232328_pt1 | contig 12490 bp, 13 predicted proteins | sample MGYA00580989_ERZ773241 | MGnify/ENA primary metagenome ERZ773241 (study PRJEB29015, sample SAMEA2737804) | human gut metagenome | biome: human gut; feature: human-associated habitat; material: faeces | place: China | collected 2012 ...
GAATGTAAAAGAATTACTGGAGGGAAAAGAAACCCTGGTAAAAGGAATCAAAAACGTAACCGTCAAATCTCCCGGCGCATAAAAAAGCATCTCTGGCTTAGCAACCGCAGCTGGGCCAGAGATGTTCATTCTTTTGGTATTCTGCATTCCTGGGGTGCACTGGCAGGCAAGAGTTGTTCGGCCCAAGCCTCGTCCATCTGGCTCATAGCGGGAGCATTCCGCAGAACCCAGAGCAAGTAACGGTACGGATCTAATCCGTTTTCTTTCGCTGTCTCAATCAGGCTGTAGATCACACTGCTGGACTGTGCGCCGCCCGGTGTATTGGCAAACAGCCAATTCTTGCGGCCCATAACAAAAGGCTTTATGCTGCGTTCAGCACGGTTGTTGCTCAGTTCCAGCCGCCCATCCTCCAGATAACGGATCAGGTATGGCCACTGCTCCAGCAGATAGTGCAGCGCCCTACCCAGAGCGGACTTTGGTGCCGCCTTGCCGCTGGCCGCATTTGCCCACGCCAATAGAGCGTCCAGAACCGGTTTTTCCTGTTCCAGCCGCTTAGCATGTCGTTCTTCTGGTGTCAGTTCTGCGAAAGACTTTTCCAACTGGAACAGCCTTGAGCAGTAGCACTCGCCGGCCGCTGCCAGAGAATCTTTTCGCTTTTCCTGCAGTAGCGTCTGCAGCGCCTCATCAAATTTTCGCCGCGCGTGGGCCCAGCAGCCAACCACCCGGATATTCTCCGGCAGCCTGTGGTAACCATGGTATCCATCCGCATGGAGCCAGCCGGAGAAGCCCTTTAAGAACTCCTCCGCGTGCTCTGCCTTCCGGTTCGGCTGGTATTCATACAGGACAATCGGATGCTCCGTACAGCCGCTGGTCCTGTACAGCCACATGTAGGACTTGCTGGTCGCCGCCTTCCCGGGTTCTTTCAGTACCTGCAGCGTCGTCTCATCGCCATGGAGAACTTTCTCCCTGCAGAGCTGCCGGTGCAGCACCTCGTAGATGGGCTGCAGCCAGGTATCAGAGACATTCAGCAGCCAGTTGGACATGGTCTGCCGGGAGAGCTTCAATCCCTGGCGGTGAAACTCCTGCTCCAGCCGGTACAGCGGGGAATACATCACAAACTTCTGTACCGCAATATGCGCTACCGCCTCCGCGGAAGCATAGCTGCCGGGCAGCAGCGCAGGCTCCTTCGGTGTTTTCAGGATGTTGGCCTCGCCGCTGTCCTGCTCGCACTTCCTGCAGGCGTAGGTATAGTAGACATCCTCTCGAATCCAGAACCGGGCAGGCTCCATTTGCAGGCTCCGGCGGACCTCTTTGCCGATCTCCTCCATTTTGCTGCCGCAGGCGGAGCAGATCAGCTCTTCTTCGCTCAGACGGTGCTCCACCACTTCAGTGGGTGTGCCCTCCGGAACGATCTCGGTCACGCTGCCGGACTGCTTCTTGCGCGCATGGGCTTTCACGGCAACCTGCTCCGGCGTAGCGGATTTGGTGCCATAGGCGTAGGCTTCAAGCTCATTGAAGCTTAGCGAAAGCTGATCCATCAGGCCCTCCTGCAACTTCTCGGAGGAGGAGCCGAATTGCCGCTTTTTCGCAAGACCCAACTGCTCCAGAAGCCATTGGTTCTGGAGCTTGAGTTCAGTGAGCTGAGTTTGCTGAGATTCATATTCCGCGCGTGAAATGGTCACCATTTCAGCGTTACTTGTGGCAATTCTCTTCTCGTTTTCCATGTGAAAATTATACCACAAAAAGTGTCAAAAAGCCAGTGTTTTCGATGCTTTTCGGAAATTTAATCTGCCTTATATTATGCTCAGCCCAGATACTGGGCGGTGGGCTTTTGGCTGCTCGATCTGTAAGCCTTCCATCAGCCAGCGGTACTGCTGCGGCGTTAGTGACCGTACTTCAGATTCACTTCTCGGCCACTGGTATGCACCCTGTTCCAGCCGCTTGTAGAGCAGAATAAACCCGTCCTTTTCCCAGTATAGTCCCTTGATCCGGTCTCTGCGCCGCCCACAGAACAGGAACAGCGTGTTGGTGAACGGATCCAATTCAAACTGCTGCTGCACCATCCGGGCCAAACCGTCTATGCCTTTACGCAGATCGGTATAGCCACAGGCGATATAGACCCGATCCGCTCCGGAAAAATCGTTCAGCATGGCCGCAGCGCCTCGACCAGGGCTTTCAGCAGGTCCGGACTCAGCTCTTGATAGAAGTCAATGCTGCTATTGCCGATCCGCAGCGTGGCGGAACATTCTGAAACGTTCCGATCCTGCTGTTTCGGTGCTGGTAACTCTGCAAACGCAGGTGCCCCGGGGAATTCCGGTGCCGCATCTGCGATGGACAGCACTTCCCGTTCCCAACGATAGTATGTAGATGGTGTGATTCCTCTTTGCTTGCACCACTGCCGTACCGGAAGACCGCTGCTTCTGCAATTCTGAATCGCTGCCACCCATTTCTGTTGTCGTGCCTGGTGCTTTAGCTCTGTTGATGTCATGGTGTCCTCCCTGATGTTAATAGTAGTGGAACGTCGCGAAACGTTCCACTACTATTATCCCATGGGTGTCCATCCGCCGGGAGATTTGACGGTTACGAGACAGGCCGTTATCGGCCATCTTGTCTAAGATGTTTTGAAAGTCCTGCGCATAGAGGGCGGCAATTTTGAAGTGCCACAGCGGACGGAGATATTTCCACGCAATGTCATAGAGCTCGCGAGCCTTATCGGACCGGCCCTTATATTCACGGGACTCTTTGAACATCCGGAAGCAGTCCTGCAGGGTAGAGTCCTGATAGGGTGTGGCCGGACGCTTCATCATTTTGGCGCGGACAGCTTCTGCTTCTTCACGGGTGACGTAGGTGCCAACAGCCTTCATGACTGTAATTCCGGTGTGAGGATCAGGGATCGGCATTCGGAGCAGCCATGGTTTCCGGCGTGTTCCGGACATTCGTGTGATGCTGCCATTGCCAGACGAGGCTTTCAGCCGGGGCGATTCTCGTTTGGCTGGAACGGCAGGTGGAGCTACTGCACCGGGGGATGGCGCTGTGCCAACGGGATGACCGCAGGCAGAGCAGAATTTAGCGGTGTCTGAGATTTGATGACCGCAATTTTCACAGAACATAGAATTGAACCTCCTATTGCTTTGAACTTGCTTCAAAAATGCCCCCGGCATTTGGAGGATGCCGAGGGCGGATGGTCGAATTAGTTACGGGCGCGGGAGAGCTGGTACTCCAGGCTCTGTTCAGCTGTGAGACCATTCTGGATGAAATTTACCAAATTTGGGTAAAAGATGTAGATACGTGATCCGTTCGGTACGTGACTTATGTAACCGGCGGCTACGAGGTTGCGGAGACTGTGGTATGTTATATCATAACCTTCGCTCCGTGCACGACGTGCGGCACCTGTTAGTGTAAGAAAATCCTGCGGCTTATTAACCATAATTTTTCTCTCCTTTCATAAACTGATGGAAAGCACAGGTGGCTTTTCATAATAAGCATATCTTTTTGAGATATAGGACTCTTAAAGGGCGATTAAGGGTACCAGGGAAGATCTGGCTCCTTTGAGAAGTCATAACGCTCCAAAGAATGTAAATCAGGTTGTACTTCCTCATATTGGGCGTTTAAAGGGGGAACGACATAGCCGTAGTTAAAAAATTGACTCTGGTCACGCAGCGTGATAGCACTACAATCGATGTATCCACAATCGCCGGAGTGGCAACATGGAGGCGCTGTAAAATAGATGGCGGGCCTCATAGTTGATAGCAGATCAGAATACTCTAGGGAGACAGGATCGTTAAAAAATCCATCTGGGATGTTCATGACAAATCCTCCTACTTGTTTATTCAATAATAGATGTCGGAAAGTTGATGCTTACCTGAATACAGTCGGAGCTGGGTTGGAGCGAGTCTCCGATGTACGTGAAATCGGATAACAGAAGGCACTGACCGACCTTCAGCTTTTTAAGAAGCTCGACCGTTCCGGAACGCCGAACTGGTTCGGCTAGCATCTCGGAACAGGCTCGAATTTCCGTGAGCGGCGGTTTGAAGAAAAGCTTGGTTCCAGTCTGACTCAACGCCAACTGCTCATCTGGAGCAAAGCCCTTCAAAGATTGTGAGATTAGAATAGAACCGATTGAAAACTTGCGGCCTTCTGTGATAATTCGGTTCAGAATCGTGCCGCGACCAAGCCTGAGATTCTGCACTTCATCGACCATGATAACGATGGGAATCTGCAGCGCACGAGCGGAGCGAAACCAATCGTACAACAGAAGTTCTGCCAAGGTAGTCCTGATTGTATCAGGATAGCTGCTCACATCAAAAATATGTATATGAGGCGAAATCGGAAGGGAAAAGCTTCCGTTTTGGCGGCGTTCAAACACATCATGCTGGAGAAGCGGCTCCAGTCGATTTCCCAACATGCGGACATTTGCAGAAGTGGAACTTTTCAATGCCTTAAGAATGCTTGGGAAGATATGGGGACAAATTTCCCGGCGCTCCACAATCGTTTTGACCTCGGCTGTGAGCGATGCGATTTGAGCAGGGCCAAAACGATTATTTTGTCCAATGATCTGGCAAAGACCATAGGCCGTGTCATAGGGGGACTCTGTATTGCTTCCACAAGGTTTAGGATTGAGAATGTCGGTGGCCACAGGTTCATTGTAGAGATCATGCCTGATTGCCAGTGCCTCAAATTCAGAGGACAGCGGTGGGCAAATGTGATCAGGCGACAAAGTGTGTCCAAGGTCCAATGCGAGCAAGGGGGTTCTTTGCTTAGCGAATTGAATTGCCATGCATTGCCCCGCCGTGGATTTTCCGCTGCCGCTTGATCCAGTAAGGAATATACTGGAAGGATCAACTCCGGGGTGAAGTTGAAGGTGGACCGGGAATTTTTCAGCACCTTCCTGATACGTGCCAAGGAATGCCTGGATTTCTGGCCTTGAAATCATAAGATAACCTCCTTTAGGTTGAAATAGTTGTAATGTCACGACGACCATATCCATTCACAAAGCTGCGATTAATTGATCGAAGCCTGACATTTTTGGAATGCCCGGTAGAGAGCGTGAGCGTCTTTACGATAGAGCTCGAAAGAATGCCAGCTTCAGTCAACTGAGCCAGAACGTCAGATGTAAGAAATTCCGGCATGCGCTTTGCGACCAAACGTTTCACAAGATCAAGGGTGAGATAGAGCTTATACTCATCATATAGTACCTCCTTTTCTTTGCAATAAGTCTCGTCTAAATCACCAATGTCCCGGAATCGGATGGTCTGTTCGCGTGCAGCTGCATAAAGGGCATTGCGGAAGCAATCCGATGCGGTTGTGTTTAGCATAGAATCCCACCGGGAAGGATAGTGATCGAAGGCGGTTTTATAAGCATCTCGAACCTTTTCTTCGGAAAAAGACGCTTTTTGAGAAAACGTCCAGCAAATGATTTCGCTTACAGCACGTAAAACGGCAATTTCCTGACAAAAACTTGATCCTTCCATTCTGTCACGTTCCTCCTTATATGCGCGATACACGCGGGAATCAAATTCGTTGGGATTGCCCTCTACCAAGGAAATCAAATCATTCCATGTTACAGAATCTACACCGGTAGTAGCGGAGCAAGCCTCTGCCGGATTTAACTGGATCGGAATGCAATGCTCACGAATCTCCGGCGTCAATTCTTTTGCCTGAACAATGTAGATCGAACGACTCGCGCTTCCCTTCTCGGCTTCATCGGAGAGGTAATCATAATTCGTAGCTTTCTGATACCGGTTGGACGCAAATCCACCACGGACATGGATAAGCAAGTCGTCTCGATGATGGTTCAGCTGCTTTTTAAGCTCGGCGAGCTTGCAATTGAGAGTGATCTCTGTTGTGATCGAAAAACTCTCAGAGATCACAGCAAACGGCTTAGTCGGCTGCATGTCTTCAGGAAGACGTGTCTTCAAGAAGGATAATCCGATGACCGCGGCCATCATCATCTGGTCTTCGGATGTCAGAGCATCAGGACGAAGAATCGGACTATCCAGCGGTGCCTCACGTCCTGCCGACTCTTTGAAAAACCATCTTGAGGCGTTGATATTCCACCCGGGTATAGGTTGAAAATAGATCTCCTGCTTACTCAAAAGCTGCGCAACGAGCATATAAAACAACCGGGGACCATCTTTTCCACAGCGGAGTGTGCCGCCACTTTTGTAAAATCCTTGAATCAAAGCGTTCTGCTGAAATTTGTCATCGGCAACACGGAAGCCTGAAAGAGTTCCGTTAGGAAGTCTGTACCGGACTTCAATACTCGTAGAGCCGTCCCGTGGATCGATCGCATATCGAGCAGAGAATTCTGTACAGTCTGACACGGGCTTGACAACCTTGTAGAGTTCACCAAGAGGGTTTTCCTTAACAAGGTGGTACCTTCCGTCGGGAAATTCTACGAGACTCTCTGTTTTATATGCGGTGAATTCTCGCAGGTAGGCGCGATTAGCTGCTTTACAAAGCGGATTCGCCCTTTGCTGCTGTAGAGACTGGTTCGCACTTTTCAGAGCAACGTTTTCCTGCTGCAGAGCAGCGTTTTGCGCCTGCAGCATGTTTACTGTCGATAAATCTACATAATTGCCACCTCCAAATGTGACAGCTGGCTGCGGAACTTGCGGCGCTTGATAGATACTCATGCCATACATCTCCCTTTTTCTATATTTAGTTTTCAAGGATCAACTGCTACGTTTCCTTCGTAGCAAGGTGCCGGTGCCTCAAGGGCTATGCTATATTGTAGATCATCGTTATACCTCCTGCCGGTTATGTGTGTTAGGCATCGAGTGAGCCTTGTTTTGCTTGGCTCAGACCCCGGAGCGCTTCCGGTGACCATAGGATAGTCTTTTTTGAGCTAAATCGCAACAAAGAGGTAGAAGTGCTTCTTTAAACGATAGAATGTTATTGAAAAAAGAACTATATATGATATAATGAATTAAATGAATGAGTTTGCCTTGAAAAACTGCATGAAATATAATATTTAAAATAACTGAGGTATACGAATGAAGAAAAATCAAGAAAAGCAGGATGAAGCAGCGGAGAAGTTAGTGAACGACTTTATACGGCGGTGCAATGTCGCCGACAGTATCTTAAGGTACAGTTTTCGATTAGATATGCCAGACGTCCGAAAAATGCCAAAGCAGGAAAATCTAGTTGACTGGGTGGGGAAAAGCGCGTATGAGTTGTTTGATCCCTTGGTCGAAGACAGGCCATCGATGGCGTTTGGAGTTATATGTTCAGGCTCCCTTAATTATTTTGATGGAAGGCTGGAATTTTTTAAGAAAAATGCAGTTGTATACTTTTATTGCCAGTTGCGCGAATTAATTGGAAAGGGAAATCCTATAAGCGCATATGATGCAGTAGAATATACTTATTTTGAATCTGATAAAAATAATGTAAAAGACGGTGTAATTGCAGGGATGGATTACTTGATTCAAAATAAGGTTTATAACTTTCAACCGGGTAAAATTATTATTAATAAAAACGGAGAAGATAATGGCTCTTTAAGCATAGACACAAAAAAGAAAAATAAAAAGTCGTCAGGAAATCATGCTTTGAATACAAGTATTCAGGGCATAAATAAGAAATTGGAACTTATGCCATACTTTAATGGGTTCTTTGTAGAAGGACCTAGTGAATTCCGAGAGGGTGAGCGGGAAGTAAAAGGGCTTAAATTAAGCGATTTGGACGTAGCGGCTGTATTCCGAAGAAAAAGCAAGAGCCTTGAAAAAATTAGTATAATAAAAGAGGCGCAGGAAACGCATAACAAAGCAGAGAGCGGACAATCTAATGATCAAATTGCAAAAAAAGTGATTGTAGGAATCGTAGAAACATATAAAGATCTCATTGAATTGAGGAAAGAAGATAAACTAACATCGGCTGACCGATTGTATATTAGAATTAGAGTTGAGCAAGCACTTGGAGTACAACTTGTGATGCGCCTGTGGAATAATGTGGTCAAGGTTTATAATACAATGGGAACGGCTTTCTTCGATAGAGAATCAGTAACTAGATTGGACAATATTTTTAAATGCAACAATATTCTTAACCGAGCAGAACTGGTGGATATAGCTTTTGAGGCATTGAATGCTATAAAAAAAGGAAAGGATATTACAACATGGAAAGAGGTAATTTCAAATGATATATATGGAAATTTGGTAACTACAGCGCAGAGAGAAGATGATGTACAAAAGTGGAAAAATATATATGAAGAAGGCGTGGCTTTCTTTTCCGAATGGTGTATTCCGCTATATAATACGTGCTTTTGTGTGCTACTATATAGCGCGGTGAAAAATGAAACAAAAGATAGTGCAGAGATTCTCAAAAAAATGTTTGCATATCTGTCGAGTTATATTAATGAAAATCAAATTGAATTTGAATCTGGAATATCAGAAGATACGTTGTTGGAACTGAAAAAAATAAAGAGACGTCCTGAGATAATTCGAGCACTATCTGACTATATAATTGGAATGCTGGATCAACCTGAGACAATGGAAGCTCCAATTACACTATTCGAGCTTGATAAGATGATACCGAAAAAAGCGAATGGAGATTATTTGAAATATATGAAGCTTCAGTTTATTGAAAGAAATAAACTGGTGATTGGGTGGAGCCCAGAAAAGAGTTAAATATACATCCTACATTTCCGAAAAAAATGAGCGTTAAATGCTCCCTAATATCAAGAAAATGGGAATTTTCAAGCAAAATTTTTTTGAAAGTGTAGGAACAAGAGACACATAATAGCTTTTTGACATAAATTCAGGGCGATCACGCAAGTGGTCGCCCTTTTTCTGTATCTGGTATGATTTGACATTCGGCAACAGTATAGTAAACCATCAAAGGAGGATTTGCCGTTATGTTTGATTATTATGATACTCTGATAACCCCGGAAGAAGTTGCCGATATGCTGGGATGTGGTATGAACACCACCTATAAGCTTTTGAAGTTGGGAAAAATAAAAGCTATGAGGATCGGTCGAGTTTGGAAAATTCCTAAGAGAGCAGTACAAGAATATATTGTGCAGGAAGCTCATATGAAAGCTACTGGATGGTAATACGAAAAATGCCCACATGGATAATGACTCCATGTGGGTTTTCTGTTGCTTGAAAATAATGTTTGATAGAGGAATGCACATGTAGATAATCCAGTGTTAATGCTAAATAATGCATGGAGCAGAAGGAAGGTAGAAGTTGATCTTTATTAAAGGCACTAACATTAGAATAAAGCGGCCGAATGGAATAGTTGTAGTACAAACGGTCGCACAAGAATGGCCGAATGTGTAGTGTATATACATTTGGCTATTCTTGCTAGGAGGGGGAGGCGGATGCCGTCATAAATAATATTTTATTCTATAAATTCTCATCTATATTTTCAATGATATTAATTTATCTTTATGAAATATATGAATAGAAAGAAGGTGCTTATAATGGGAAATATCTTTAGTATACGATTGACAGATGAAGATAAAGTTCATTTACAACAGAGAATGGATGAAACTGGTAAAAATGCCACAGAAGTATTTAAGAGCGCAATCTATTTTACCAAAATAGATGCAGACCTTGTTGATGAAATTATATCTAATATTGGATATTATGCGAGTGAAAAAGATCTGGAAGGGATAAAAGAGGAGGTTCATAGATATGTGTTATATCGAACTCAAAAATGAGAAGTATGAAACTTTGGAAGATTTAAAACGGTTACTACAATATATTCTTAGATTAGATAAAACAGCAGAAGATAGTCAAAGAGCGAATACTATAACAAATACCTTGGCAGGTTGTCAGCCAGCGATGATTCCCAATGAATATTTGTGTGATCCGAGTTCAGTTTTTCATCTGATGCTTTTTGAAGTCAGGAGAAGACATAAAGGTATTCCGCAGTTTGCAAAACACCGCATTGTTTCTTTCGCGGCAACGGATTGTATTCTGCCACAGGATGTAGTATCTCTGGCAGAAAGAATAGCAAGTATCTATGCGAAGAACGGTTATATTACAGCCTATGGAATTCATGCGGATAGATTTAATGTACATATTCATTTTGCAGTTTGTGCAGTATCGTTTCAAACACAGAATATGTTTCATATTCAGTGGGAAGCTGAGAGAAAAATGCTCGTGTCAGTAACAAATCAGTGGAAATCTGAGTTCGACGAGATGCTTCAAAATAATATCCAAATGAGGCAGTCAAGAGAAGCTGCATTGTATGGCGATGATATCGTTCGATACGGAAGCGTTCCGATAACTGCAAAAGGTCAAATGGTGCAAAATAAACGAGCTAAAATAGGTAAATAAAAAAGGGGATAGCACAATGGATAAGTTTGATGAAAAAGTGATCGGTTACGAATCTACGAAAGACATTCTGCGTCAGATTCTGGATATTCTAAAAAGACCGGAGGTTTATAAAAGAAAGGGCATTTCTATTCCAAGAGGGCTGCTGATGGAATCTGATCCTGGTCTGGGAAAAAGTCTGCTGGCATCTATCCTGATAGAAGAATCTGAACGGAAGCCTTTTGTTTTTCGTAAAACCAGTCAGGAAAACAGTTTTCTGGATGAATTGAGGGCTGTATTTGTTATGGCAAAGGAGGAAGCACCTAGTATACTGCTCCTAGAAGATTTGAACCTCTATGTAGAATCGAATTCTCCCTATGCGCCGGAATGGGCTTGTCTGCAAGCCTGTATTGATGATGCAAAGGACACAGATCTTTTTGTGATTGCTACTACTAACGATACAAGGTATATGCCACCATCCCTGTTGAGACCGGGTAGATTTGATTATGTGATCTATCTGCAACCTCCGATTGGAGAGAATGCAGAGAACATTGTCAGCTACTATCTCAGGGATAAAGATTTGGCAGAGGATGTGCTGATCTCAGATATCGTCAAGGCTATGCCCAAGGTAAGCTGTGCTACACTGGAAACGGTAATGAACCTTGCTGCGCTGAATAGTGTCTACCAAAGTCATGAGCACATCCAGAAGGAAGATATCATAGAAGCTCTTCTTCAGGTGGTATATAAACTCCAAAAAACGGATAAGGAAACTGACTCCTCAGAGTTGCAGAAGATTGCAGTACATGAAGCAGCCCATGCAGTGGTCGGAGAAGTTCTTCACCCCGGAAGCATTGGAATTGTCACGGTTCGCGGAAGCCAAGGTGTAATTGGTGGTATGGCAAATGGCTGTGCTACTTATGCACAAAATGAGGAGGAATTTCTGGATGAAGTAACCAAAACATTGGCAGGCAGAGCGGGTGTGTCTCTGATCTATGGTGTTATGGATATTCAGGCATCAGCCGATATAGAGCAAGCAGATAAGCTCATGGATATTTGGCAGTGTCACTTTGCAGGTGGTGGCTTCGTAGGAATTGAATCAGGGGACAACAGAATGTCTGAGCAGAGACTTTCTTATAATGAAGCCATCAAGTCAGCAAAACTGGAAGAACTTTACCGCAGAGCCTATAAGATTCTTCATAATAATAAGGAATTTCTGCTTGCTGTGCAGCATGGTCTTCTGGAACATGAAACGCTTCTGAACAGTGATCTTGCAAAAATTCGGGAATCTTGTATCTAAAACCTATTATTCAAAATGATAAAACGGGGCTATTGCACACGCCCCAACAAAAAGACCAGAGTTATTTAGCCAAAAGGCTGAACCGGTCCGTAAAAAGTAGACAATAGACAAAAGACCTCCCCGTGTAGGATAATAGAACTACACGAGGAGGTTTTGTTATGTCCAGAAAATATACCAAAATCAAAGAATTAGAACCACAGATACTCGCAATGCGAGCAGAAGGAAAAACAATGACGGTCTTTCCGTCGCGCACAGGCAGATAGACAAATTCGCCCAAAGGTCCTGCCAGCGTGACCTCATCCCCAATCTGCCAGTGATCCAGCATATATGTCAACTCATAGCACCGCTCAAGTTCTTTTTGCAAAGGTTACTCAAAAAAGACAAAATTCGACGCTCCCTTTTTTACGGTAGATAAACGGATAACGCATGGTTCAAGTGGTGGTGTGGTTTTAAATACTCGCTTCGAGGCAATCGGAATGATTCGGGGCGGAAATCCATCTAATGCCGATAGTGCAAATGAGTCCGAAAGCGGATTCACGACACTATGCGAAATTTTGAAACATATTAGCTCAATAATGTCAATATAATTTCCCATCTTGTTATTATAGATGGATATAGCCTATACAGCAGGTTAATTAACGCCCTCTAATAAAATCACACAAGAAGGCAACAGCAAAAATTATGTTTTATCATTTTCCAAATGTTGACCACCATTTGACCACTACTGTGCAGCCGCACCGCAAAATGCCAAAAAAGCCTGTTGTGACAACCAACAAGGGGCTTTTTCTTGTTTCGGGCTCAACTGTGCAGAACCAACAAAATTTACGTTTCAACGCCAGTCTATACCGTCCTGTCGTAGTTCTCCGACGCCAGGTGCCGGGGGTTCGAATCCCTTCGGGCGCACCAAGAGCCTGTGACATAAAGAATGTCACAGGCT
>ERZ773241.2948-NODE-2948-length-12480-cov-3.211429_pt1 | contig 12480 bp, 10 predicted proteins | sample MGYA00580989_ERZ773241 | MGnify/ENA primary metagenome ERZ773241 (study PRJEB29015, sample SAMEA2737804) | human gut metagenome | biome: human gut; feature: human-associated habitat; material: faeces | place: China | collected 2012 ...
CCAGCTTTGGGAAGGCAGCACCGAGTGTCTGGTAGTGTTCCCGGATGGCGTCGGCATTTTGCCGTGGATGGTGCCCGGCACGGACGAAATCGGCCAGGCGACCGCACAAGAGATGCAAAAACATTCGCTGGTGTTGTGGCCCTTCCACGGCGTCTTCGGCAGCGGACCGACGCTGGATGAAACCTTCGGTTTAATCGACACCGCAGAAAAATCAGCACAAGTATTAGTGAAGGTTTATTCGATGGGCGGCATGAAACAGACCATCAGCCGTGAAGAGTTGATAGCGCTCGGCAAGCGTTTCGGCGTTACGCCACTCGCCAGTGCGCTGGCGCTGTAAGGAGCAAACATGATCCGCAAAGCCTTTGTCATGCAGGTAAACCCCGACGCCCACGAAGAGTATCAGCGTCGGCATAATCCCATCTGGCCAGAACTGGAAGCAGTGCTGAAATCTCACGGTGCGCATAACTACGCCATCTATCTCGACAAAGCGCGTAATCTGCTGTTTGCCATGGTAGAGATTGAATCTGAAGAACGCTGGAATGCGGTTGCCAGCACTGATGTTTGCCAACGTTGGTGGAAATATATGACCGATGTTATGCCCGCTAACCCGGATAACAGCCCGGTGAGTAGCGAGCTGCAAGAAGTGTTTTACCTGCCGTAATTGCCCAATGTGCCAGAGATGCCTCCGGCACAATATTTTAAATTTCGATTTGAAAAATTAAACATATTACATCTCCCGGTAAGTTATATTTCCCTGATACATTGTGAGTAAATCACAAAAATAATGAATAACCCATTAATGATTCATGTGGTTTATTTAAATAACCATTATGTGCATTACTCCGCAAATCTGACCTTTCACTCTGTCTCAAATTGTCATTGTTTACCGACATATCGCCTCTCATCACTTAATCGCTCCACCATTACAATTGATTAAAATATATTTTATGGAGTCCGATTAATGGCAGCTCTTACTGCAAGCTGTATTGACCTGAATATTCAGGGCAATGGCGCTTATTCCGTTCTGAAGCAGTTGGCGACAATAGCGTTACAAAACGGTTTTATCACCGACTCACACCAGTTCCTGCAAACCCTGCTGCTGCGCGAAAAAATGCACTCTACTGGATTTGGTTCCGGTGTCGCCGTGCCGCACGGTAAAAGCGCCTACGTTAAACAACCGTTCGTATTATTCGCCCGCAAAGCGCAGGCTATTGACTGGAAAGCCAGCGATGGCGAAGACGTCAATTGCTGGATCTGCCTCGGCGTGCCGCAAAGCGGCGAAGAGGATCAGGTCAAAATCATCGGCACACTGTGTCGCAAAATTATTCACAAGGAATTTATTCATCAACTGCAACAGGGCGATACCGACCAGGTGCTTGCCTTGTTAAATCAAACCCTCAGCTCATAAGGAAGTGGCGATGGAGTCATCCTTACGTATTGTCGCGATCACCAACTGCCCCGCCGGGATCGCTCACACCTACATGGTGGCGGAAGCCCTGGAACAGAAAGCCCGTTCTCTCGGTCATACCATAAAAGTGGAAACTCAAGGGTCCAGTGGCGTTGAAAACCGCTTATCCAGCGAAGAGATTGCCGCTGCCGATTACGTCATTCTCGCTACCGGGCGTGGCCTGAGCGGTGATGATCGCGCGCGGTTTGCCGGGAAGAAAGTTTATGAGATTGCCATCTCCCAGGCGTTGAAAAATATCGACCAGATTTTCAGCGAATTACCGACAAACTCGCAGCTTTTTGCCGCAGATAGCGGCGTGAAGCTTGGCAAACAGGAAGTGCAAAGCGGTAGCGTGATGAGCCACCTGATGGCGGGCGTCTCTGCGGCGCTGCCGTTTGTCATCGGCGGTGGTATCCTGGTGGCGCTTGCCAACATGCTGGTGCAGTTCGGTTTGCCGTATACCGATATGTCGAAAGGCGCGCCGTCGTTTACCTGGGTAGTTGAATCCATCGGTTACCTTGGCTTCACCTTTATGATCCCCATCATGGGCGCTTATATTGCCTCGTCGATTGCCGATAAACCCGCTTTCGCTCCGGCGTTTCTGGTTTGTTATCTGGCGAACGACAAAGCGCTGCTCGGCACCCAGTCGGGCGCGGGATTCCTCGGCGCGGTGGTGCTGGGGCTGGCGATTGGCTATTTCGTCTTCTGGTTCCGCAAAGTGCGCCTTGGCAAAGCATTACAACCGCTGCTCGGTTCAATGCTGATCCCGTTCGTTACTCTGCTGGTTTTCGGCGTGCTCACTTACTACGTTATCGGGCCGGTGATGTCCGACCTCATGGGCGGGCTGCTCCACTTCCTGAATACCATTCCTCCATCAATGAAGTTTGCGGCAGCGTTTCTGGTCGGTGCGATGCTGGCGTTCGATATGGGCGGCCCCATCAATAAAACCGCCTGGTTCTTCTGCTTCTCACTGCTGGAAAAACACATTTATGACTGGTACGCCATCGTCGGCGTTGTCGCGCTAATGCCGCCTGTCGCGGCGGGTCTTGCGACGTTCATTGCGCCCAAACTGTTTACCCGACAGGAAAAAGAGGCTGCCAGTAGTGCCATTGTGGTCGGTGCCACAGTCGCAACCGAACCGGCTATTCCTTACGCTCTGGCAGCTCCGTTGCCGATGATTACCGCCAATACGCTGGCGGGCGGCATTACCGGCGTGCTGGTGATCGCTTTCGGAATCAAACGTCTGGCACCTGGTTTGGGTATCTTTGACCCGCTGAGCGGCCTGATGTCGCCGGTGGGTTCGTTTTATCTGGTGCTGGCGATTGGCCTCGCGCTGAACATTTCATTCATTATCGTCCTGAAAGGATTGTGGTTACGCCGCAAAGCGAAAGCCGCGCAACAGGAGCTTGTCCATGAACATTGAGTTACTGCAACAGTTGTGCGAAGCCAGCGCCGTCAGCGGCGATGAACAGGAAGTTCGCGACATTCTGATAAACACGCTGGAACCTTGCGTGAATGAAATCACCTTCGATGGTCTGGGCAGCTTTGTTGCCCGTAAGGGGAATAAAGGTCCAAAAGTTGCCGTTGTCGGACATATGGATGAAGTCGGCTTTATGGTCACCCACATCGACGAGAGCGGTTTTCTGCGTTTTACCACCATTGGCGGCTGGTGGAATCAGTCGATGCTCAACCACCGGGTAACCATACGCACACACAAGGGAGTGAAAATCCCTGGTGTGATTGGTTCCGTCGCGCCTCATGCGTTAACGGAAAAGCAAAAGCAACAACCGCTGTCATTTGATGAGATGTTCATTGATATTGGCGCGAACAGTCGCGAAGAGGTGGAAAAGCGCGGCGTGGAAATTGGTAATTTTATTAGCCCGGAAGCCAATTTTGCCTGCTGGGGCGAAGATAAAGTGGTCGGCAAGGCGTTGGATAACCGCATCGGCTGCGCAATGATGGCTGAACTATTGCAGACGGTGAATAATCCCGAAATTACGCTGTATGGCGTTGGCAGTGTGGAAGAAGAAGTTGGGCTACGCGGGGCGCAAACCTCGGCGGAACACATTAAACCGGACGTCGTGATCGTGTTGGATACCGCCGTAGCGGGCGATGTTCCGGGCATTGATAACATTAAATACCCGCTGAAACTGGGCCAGGGGCCGGGGCTGATGCTGTTTGACAAGCGCTACTTCCCCAACCAGAAACTGGTAGCAGCGTTAAAAAGCTGTGCCGCACATAACGATTTACCGCTGCAATTTTCCACCATGAAAACCGGTGCGACGGATGGCGGGCGCTACAACGTGATGGGCGGCGGGCGTCCGGTTGTCGCGCTGTGTCTGCCAACTCGTTATCTGCACGCCAACAGCGGTATGATTTCAAAAGCCGATTACGAAGCTCTGCTCACGCTGATACGGGGTTTTCTGACGACCTTAACTGCGGAGAAAGTCAACGCGTTTAGCCAGTTCCGTCAGGTGGATTAATGCTAAACGAACGCCAGTTAAAGATTGTCGATCTGCTGGAGCAACAGCCGCGCACGCCTGGCGAGCTGGCGCAACAGACTGGCGTTTCAGGCAGGACCATCCTGCGTGATATTGACTATCTCAACTTCACCCTTAACGGCAAAGCCCGCATTTTCGCCAGTGGCAGTGCGGGCTATCAGCTGGAAATCTTCGAGCGCCGCAGCTTTTTTCAGTTGCTGCAAAAGCACGATAACGACGATCGGCTGCTGGCGCTGTTATTACTGAATACTTTCACTCCCCGTGCGCAACTCGCCTCGGCGCTTAATTTGCCAGAAACGTGGGTAGCAGAGCGTCTGCCCCGGTTAAAACAGCGTTATGAACGCACTTGTTGCCTGGCCAGCCGCCCTGGTTTGGGCCATTTCATTGATGAGACAGAAGAGAAACGCGTTATCTTGCTGGCGAACTTGCTGCGCAAAGATCCGTTTTTAATTCCGCTGGCGGGCATAACACGAGACAACCTTCAGCATTTATCCACGGCCTGCGACAACCAACACCGCTGGCCGCTCATGCAGGGTGATTATCTCTCCAGCCTGATTCTGGCGATTTACGCCCTGCGTAATCAACTGACCGATGAGTGGCCGCAATATCCCGGTGACGAGATAAAACAAATCGTTGAACATAGCGGTCTGTTTCTTGGTGATAACGCTGTAAGAACCCTGACGGGTTTGATAGAGAAACAGCATCAGCAAGCGCAGGTAATTTCAGCCGATAATGTGCAGGGGTTGCTGCAAAGGGTGCCGGGCATCGCGTCATTGAATATTATTGATGCGCAGCTGGTTGAGAATATTACCGGGCATTTATTACGTTGCCTTGCCGCACCAGTGTGGATTGCTGAGCACCGCCAGAGCAGCATGAATAACCTGAAAGCCGCCTGGCCTGCGGCCTTTGATATGAGTCTGCACTTTATTACGCTACTGCGTGAACAGCTCGATATTCCCCTTTTCGACAGCGATCTGATCGGTTTGTATTTTGCCTGTGCGCTGGAGCGGCATCAAAACGAACGCCAGCCGATCATTTTGCTCTCGGACCAGAACGCGATTGCCACTATTAATCAGCTCGCCATTGAGCGCGATGTTTTAAATTGTCGGGTAATTATTGCCCGTAGCTTAAGCGAACTTGTTGCCATTCGCGAAGAGATTGAGCCGTTATTGATCATTAACAACAGCCATTATTTACTGGATGACGCGGTAAATAATTACATCACCGTAAAAAATATCATTACGGCTGCCGGTATCGAACAAATAAAACATTTTCTGGCGACGGCATTTATTCGCCAACAGCCGGAGCGTTTTTTCTCTGCCCCCGGAAGTTTTCATTATTCGAATGTACGCGGTGAAAGCTGGCAACATATTACCCGGCAAATTTGTGCGCAATTAGTCGCACAACACCATATTACCGCCGATGAAGCACAACGCATCATCGCCCGCGAAGGCGAAGGTGAAAACCTGATTGTTAATCGCCTCGCCATCCCACATTGCAGGAGCGAACAGGAGCGACGTTTTCGTGGATTTTTTATTACCCTCGCCCAACCAGTTGAGGTGAATAACGAAGTCATTAACCATGTCTTGATCGCCTGCGCCGCCGCCGATGCGCGTCATGAGCTAAAAATATTTAGCTATCTGGCAAGCATATTGTGTCAGCATCCGGCGGAGATTATTGCCGGGTTAACAGGATATGAGGCATTTATGGAGTTACTTCACAAGGGGTGAACTGTGTCGGATGCGCCGCATCCGACACTGCATTTATCATCAAAAACGTTTAACGCAGGCTATTATAGTCATCAACCATTTCGTTGTACTCGCGTAATGCTCTCGGGAAAGAGTCTTCGACCATCCAGCTTGAGTTTGCGTCCTGAAGTTGCTCTTTATCCCAGTCAGAGTACGGGACTTTATCTCTGATGCGGCGAACGTATTTTTTAGCCTCGAGTTGATACTGGCCTGCCGAATTAATAAACGAGAAATTCATGCCGCCTTTATCCGCTTCTTTGGCCTGCGCCACTAGCGTTTCCAGTTCAGACACTTTCTTCATTGCCGCTTCTGCATCAAACTTATCTTGCGATATCAGGTTATTAATTTGTTTCGCTGAAATCATGACTGCCAGAGAGTAGTAGTGGAATGTTTTCCCTTCTCTTTCTTCAATATTTTTCAGTTCCGCAAGCTGACGCTTATCATTAATTTCCTGAATCGCCGCATGATAAGATTCGGCTACAGGTTCAAAGGCTTCCAGATTTTTTAAGAATGTCTGGTGCAGCGTTTTCCCTTTCGCAAACGCATCGTCTTTATAATTTTCCTGGGTGTAATATTTATCCATTTCGTTAATGGTATTACCCAACGCCACGGCAGCATCGATATAACTCACCGCCACGCCATCAATTGGTTGCAGCGCAGGCGTTAACGCCACAGCACTTTTTACGCCTTTTTCACACTCAGCGAGGTTGGATTCACTAATGCCGTAGATGCCATAAACAGTACGCTCTTCACCGGTAGGCCCCTGTTTAAAATCTTTCAGCCAGTCAGCATAACGCGCCAGACTGCGCTGTACCGGGATCTGTAACTTGTTGTAGCACTTGATATAGACATCCATTTTTTCGTCGAAAACCGCTTGTTCATCGACCACCGGTTGCGCAGGTGTTTCAGGTTTAGCTTCTGCTTTTGCAACGGGAGCTTCAGTAGGTTTCGCTTCAGGAGCTGGTGCGGCAGGTTGACTATTGGCAGGCGGGGGCGTTTCTGTTTCGGCTTTTTTATCATCACAACCCGTCAGACCGAGGGACATGATGGCGACTATAATAGCGGAAGATAATAAATTCCTTTTCATTTAATTGCCTTATAAATATATAGATAAGAGAGTGAACATAATAAATGAAAAAAGAAAACGCCACTACACGCATTTTGTTTATAAATAAAATAATAAAATTCACGAAATGAATAAGTCCTGCAATTTAATATATTTCGCAGGACTTATTTTAATTAATTGCTCAAACGCTGCGGATGGGTATAAACCGTTGCCCGACCCGGTTTACAAAAACCTACCAGTGTCAGATTACAGCGCTCAGCCACTTCTACAGCAAGCGTGGTCGCGGCAGACACCGCAAACAAAATCTCTACGCCGCACATCGCCGACTTTTGCACCATTTCATAACTGGCACGACTGGAAACCAGTACCGCACCTTGCTGCCAGCTTTCCCCTTCTTGTGACCGGCGGCCTAACAGTTTGTCCAGCGCCACATGGCGACCCACGTCTTCATGCCCGCCGACCAGTTCGCCAGATGGCAACATCCAGGCAGCGGCGTGAGTACAACCAGTCAGTTGCCCCACTGGCTGGAAATCATTGAGATGGCGTAATGCATCATCCAGTTTGTTGAGATCAAACGTCTGGGTGAACGGTAGCGGCTGCACCGGTTTTCCGATGTCATTAAGTTGCTCCACGCCGCATACGCCACAGCCCGTACGTCCCGCCAGCGCCCGGCGGCGCTCCTTCAACCCCATAAAGCGGCGGCTGGAAAGCTCAATTTGTACTTCAAGACCATTACAGGAAGGAACGACATCCATGCCGAAGATATCGCGCGGACTTTCGATAATCCCCTCGGAAAGCGAAAAACCGAGCGCAAAGTATTCAAGGTCTTTGGGCGACGCCATCATCACCACATGCGAAATGCCGTTGTAGACCAGCGCAACGGGAACTTCTTCCGCGACCTCATCTAACCGTGGGTGTTGTAAATCATCACGCCGCCATAACTCAATTTGACGAACACCTGTGATATTTGTCACATTTTCGATTTCTTTTCGCTGTGTTTTTTTCACTTTCTCTTAACCAGATAAGAACACACACACCAACATTATGGTATTCTGTTACAAACCCTTCCTGGATGGAGGGAAATTGAGCCAATTCTGGACCTTTGCGGCCCCTTCCGCAAAGAAAAATAACTCCCACTCCCTGCACACGCAGCAAGCGAATGTAAATGGGACGTGACAATGTCGAAACAAGGAGCAATCCATGCAGGTCAGCAGAAGGCAGTTCTTTAAGATCTGCGCTGGCGGTATGGCAGGCACCACGGCAGCGGCACTGGGTTTTGCACCCAGCGTAGCACTCGCGGAAACCCGGCAGTATAAACTGCTGCGCACCCGCGAAACCCGTAATACCTGCACCTATTGTTCCGTAGGCTGTGGGCTGTTGATGTACAGCCTCGGTGACGGAGCAAAAAACGCCAAAGCATCTATCTTCCATATCGAAGGCGATCCGGATCACCCGGTCAACCGCGGTGCACTTTGTCCGAAAGGCGCTGGCCTGGTGGATTTCATCCACTCCGAAAGCCGTCTGAAGTTTCCGGAATACCGTGCGCCAGGTTCTGATAAATGGCAGCAAATCAGTTGGGAAGAGGCGTTTGATCGCATCGCCAAACTGATGAAAGAAGACCGCGATGCTAACTACATTGCGCAAAACGCCGAAGGCGTGACTGTTAACCGCTGGCTCTCCACCGGGATGCTGTGTGCTTCCGCGTCGAGTAACGAAACCGGCTATTTAACGCAAAAATTCTCCCGCGCGCTGGGTATGCTCGCGGTCGACAACCAGGCGCGTGTCTGACACGGACCAACGGTAGCAAGTCTTGCTCCAACATTTGGTCGCGGTGCGATGACCAACCACTGGGTCGACATCAAGAACGCCAACCTCGTCGTGGTGATGGGCGGTAACGCCGCTGAAGCTCACCCGGTCGGGTTCCGCTGGGCGATGGAAGCCAAAATTCACAACGGCGCGAAGCTGATTGTGATCGATCCTCGCTTTACGCGTACGGCGGCGGTAGCTGACTACTATGCCCCTATTCGTTCCGGTACTGACATTGCTTTCCTGTCAGGCGTATTGCTGTACCTGCTGAACAATGAAAAATTCAACCGCGAATACACCGAAGCCTATACCAACGCCAGCCTGATCGTGCGTGAGGATTACGGCTTTGAAGATGGCCTGTTCACCGGCTACGACGCGGAAAAACGCAAGTACGATAAATCCTCCTGGACTTATGAACTGGACGAAAACGGCTTCGCCAAACGCGATACCACGCTGCAACATCCGCGCTGCGTGTGGAACTTGCTGAAACAGCACGTTTCCCGCTACACGCCAGATGTGGTTGAAAACATCTGTGGTACGCCAAAAGACGCGTTCCTGAAAGTCTGCGAATACATCGCAGAAACCAGTGCTCACGATAAAACTGCCTCGTTCCTGTATGCCCTCGGCTGGACGCAACACTCCGTTGGTGCGCAAAACATTCGTACGATGGCGATGATCCAGCTGCTGCTCGGCAATATGGGGATGGCAGGCGGCGGCGTTAACGCCCTGCGCGGTCACTCCAATATTCAGGGGCTGACGGACCTGGGGCTGCTGTCGCAGAGCCTGCCAGGTTACATGACGCTGCCAAGCGAGAAGCAGACCGATCTGCAAACCTACCTTACCGCCAACACGCCAAAACCGCTGCTGGAAGGCCAGGTAAACTACTGGGGCAACTACCCGAAATTCTTCGTCTCTATGATGAAGGCCTTCTTTGGTGATAAAGCGACGGCGGAAAATAGCTGGGGCTTTGACTGGTTGCCGAAGTGGGATAAAGGCTACGACGTCCTGCAATACTTCGAGATGATGAAAGAGGGCAAGGTCAATGGCTATATCTGCCAGGGCTTTAACCCTGTTGCCTCATTCCCGAACAAAAACAAAGTGATCGGTTGTCTGTCGAAACTGAAGTTCCTCGTCACCATCGACCCACTGAACACTGAAACCTCTAACTTCTGGCAGAACCACGGTGAGCTGAACGAAGTTGACTCGTCGAAGATCCAGACCGAAGTGTTCCGTCTGCCATCGACCTGCTTCGCGGAAGAGAACGGTTCTATCGTTAACTCAGGTCGCTGGTTACAGTGGCACTGGAAAGGTGCGGACGCCCCGGGGATTGCGCTGACTGACGGCGAGATCCTCTCCGGTATCTTCCTGCGCTTGCGCAAGATGTATGCCGAACAGGGTGGCGCGAACCCGGACCAGGTGCTGAACATGACCTGGAACTACGCCATCCCGCATGAGCCGAAGTCGGAAGAAGTGGCGATGGAGAGCAACGGTAAGGCGCTGGCCGATATTACCGATCCGGCAACCGGGGCGGTTATCGTCAAGAAAGGCCAACAACTTAGCTCGTTCGCACAACTGCGCGATGACGGTACCACCTCCTGTGGCTGCTGGATTTTCGCCGGTAGCTGGACGCCGGAAGGCAACCAGATGGCACGCCGTGATAACGCCGATCCGTCTGGCCTCGGTAACACGCTGGGCTGGGCATGGGCATGGCCGCTTAACCGCCGCATTCTGTATAACCGCGCCTCCGCAGATCCGCAGGGTAACCCGTGGGATCCGAAGCGTCAGTTGCTGAAATGGGACGGCACTAAGTGGACCGGCTGGGATATTCCGGACTACAGCGCAGCGCCTCCGGGTAGCGGCGTCGGGCCGTTTATCATGCAGCAGGAAGGCATGGGGCGTCTGTTTGCCCTCGATAAGATGGCGGAAGGTCCGTTCCCGGAACACTACGAGCCGATTGAAACGCCGCTGGGCACTAACCCGCTGCATCCGAACGTGGTGTCTAACCCGGTGGTTCGTCTGTATGAACAAGACGCGCTGCGGATGGGTAAAAAAGAGCAGTTCCCGTATGTGGGTACGACCTATCGTCTGACCGAGCACTTCCACACCTGGACCAAGCACGCATTGCTCAACGCAATTGCTCAGCCGGAACAGTTTGTGGAAATCAGCGAAACGCTGGCGGCGGCGAAAGGCATTAATAATGGCGATCGTGTCACTGTCTCCAGCAAGCGTGGCTTTATCCGCGCGGTGGCTGTGGTAACGCGCCGTCTGAAACCACTGAATGTAAACGGTCAGCAGGTTGAAACGGTGGGTATTCCAATCCACTGGGGCTTTGAGGGTGTCGCGCGTAAAGGTTATATCGCTAACACTCTGACGCCGAATGTCGGTGATGCAAACTCGCAAACGCCGGAATATAAAGCGTTCTTAGTCAACATCGAGAAGGCGTAAGGGGGCGAACAGATGGCTATGGAAACGCAGGACATTATCAAAAGGTCCGCAACTAACTCCATCACGCCGCCTTCTCAGGTGCGTGATTACAAAGCAGAAGTCGCAAAACTTATCGACGTTTCCACCTGTATCGGCTGTAAAGCCTGTCAGGTGGCGTGTTCGGAGTGGAACGACATCCGTGATGAAGTGGGGCACTGCGTCGGGGTTTACGATAACCCCGCCGATCTGAGCGCCAAGTCCTGGACGGTGATGCGCTTTAGCGAAACCGAACAGAACGGCAAGCTGGAGTGGCTGATCCGTAAAGACGGTTGTATGCACTGTGAAGATCCGGGCTGCCTGAAGGCGTGCCCGTCTGCTGGTGCGATCATTCAGTACGCTAACGGGATTGTCGATTTCCAGTCGGAAAACTGCATCGGCTGTGGTTACTGCATTGCCGGGTGTCCGTTTAATATTCCGCGCCTCAACAAAGAGGATAACCGGGTATATAAATGCACGCTCTGCGTCGATCGCGTCAGCGTCGGCCAGGAACCGGCTTGTGTGAAAACCTGTCCGACCGGGGCTATCCACTTCGGCACCAAGAAGGAGATGCTGGAGCTGGCGGAACAGCGCGTGGCGAAACTGAAAGCGCGTGGTTACGAACATGCTGGTGTCTACAATCCGGAAGGGGTCGGTGGTACGCACGTTATGTACGTGCTGCATCACGCCGATCAGCCGGAGCTGTATCACGGTCTGCCGAAAGATCCGAAGATCGACACCTCGGTAAGCCTGTGGAAAGGCGCGTTGAAACCGCTGGCAGCGGCTGGCTTTATTGCCACTTTTGCCGGGTTGATTTTCCACTACATCGGTATTGGCCCGAATAAGGAAGTGGACGATGACGAGGAGGATCATCATGAGTAAGTCGAAAATGATTGTGCGCACCAAATTTATTGATCGCGCCTGTCACTGGACCGTGGTGATTTGCTTCTTCCTGGTGGCGCTGTCCGGGATTTCGTTCTTCTTCCCGACGCTGCAATGGCTGACGCAAACCTTCGGTACGCCGCAGATGGGACGCATTTTGCACCCGTTCTTCGGCATTGCGATTTTCGTCGCGCTGATGTTTATGTTTGTGCGTTTTGTGCATCACAACATCCCGGATAAGAAAGATATTCCGTGGCTGTTGAACATTGTCGAAGTATTGAAAGGCAATGAGCATAAAGTGGCGGATGTCGGTAAGTACAACGCCGGGCAAAAGATGATGTTCTGGTCGATCATGAGCATGATTTTCGTGCTGCTGGTGACCGGGGTGATTATCTGGCGTCCGTACTTTGCGCAGTACTTCCCGATGCAGGTTGTTCGCTACAGCCTGCTGATCCACGCGGCTGCGGGTATCATCCTGATCCACGCCATCCTGATCCATATGTATATGGCATTTTGGGTGAAAGGATCGATTAAAGGGATGGTTGAAGGGAAGGTGAGTCGCCGCTGGGC
>ERZ773241.2953-NODE-2953-length-12465-cov-2.924819_pt1 | contig 12465 bp, 9 predicted proteins | sample MGYA00580989_ERZ773241 | MGnify/ENA primary metagenome ERZ773241 (study PRJEB29015, sample SAMEA2737804) | human gut metagenome | biome: human gut; feature: human-associated habitat; material: faeces | place: China | collected 2012 ...
AGGCGGACAGCGAGGGCAACGAGCGAATTCCGCCGGACGGTTTCGACACGACTGCACTAGAAAGTACACTTCACGAGTGAATCCCTCCACCACAAAAAGCACCCTCCAACAGGAGAGTGCTTTGAAACATGTGCAATTGTTGTGTCGTTATCCGACCAGACCGGAGCGTTCGATACCCTCGGTGAAATACTTCTGGAGGAATGTGTACATAACCAGAATCGGCAGAATCGCGATCAGGCAGCCAGCTTCCATCCAGACGATCTGCTCTCTGGGGCTGACATCTGCGTTATTGAACAGCTGCTGGGAAAGCAGGGTGCTCAGGTTCTTCAGCATCAGGGCAATGGTCTGGTTCTTGGTGAAGAATGTGGAGCTGACATAGTAGTCATTCCAGTACCAGACGATAGAGAACAGGAATACGGTCAGGAACGAGGACGAAGCATTGGGGATCATGACCTGCACAAAAGTGCGAAGCGGTCCGCAGCCGTCCAGATATGCCGCATCTTCCAGCTCCTTGGGCAGTCCCTTGAAGAACTGGCGGAAGATGAAGATCATCAGACCGGCACGAATGCCGTTGCCCATTGCCGCCGGCAGGTACATACACAGCTTGGTGTTGATCAGGTTCACGGTCAGGCTGCCGATACCAAAATGCCGGAACAGCATATACTGGGGAATGGAGATGATCTGCGGCGGCACCAGAATCATCATGACGACGATGCCGAACAGAATGCCCTTGCCCTTGAACTTAAAGCGGGCAAAGCCATAGCCTGCCAGTGCACAGGAAGCCACCTGCACCAGCGAGCAGCCGACGTTCAGCAGAAGCGTGGTTTTCAGGGTGTTCCAGATGTCCATGACATCTGCGGTTTCCTTGATGACATTGAGCGTCAGGTGACGGGGGATCCACATGACTGTCGGGTCACTCATGTCCGCAGAATCGCGGAATGCACAGCTAATCATGTAGATCAGCGGATAGAGAATGACGAAGCAAAGTCCGAACAGAATGAAGAACCGGAAAAACGGCCACACCGCATCGAACACCCGTTTCCGCCGCATATAGGCGATCTCGGATTTGTTCATGCTCTGCATGCGGATCTTCCGGGCCTCCCGCTTGCTCATACCGTTGCCCACCAGCGTATCCTCTTTCGGGGATGCCAGCGGCTTGTTTTTTGTTGTTTCCATAACTGACATCTCCTTTTAGTCTACTTCATAATAGATGAACTTGTTCAGGATCGCGGTAATGATCCCCAACGCCGCCAGCACGATAGCGAAGTATACCCACGCCATTGCCGAAGCCGGTCCGTACTGCCAGTCGCTCTGCAAATCGAGGATTCGTCCCATGGCCACGTTGTTCGGATCGGTGAACGAGTCGATAATGGTGAAGATAAAGCAGGCGAGGATCATGGGGCTGACATAGGGGAGCGTGATCTTCCAGAAGTATTCCCACGCGGTGGCACCCTCCATCTGGGCTGCCTCCTTGGCGGAAACCGGAATGTTTTGCAGTGCCGCAAGGAAGATCAGGATCTGGATACCGGAGTTCCACACGATGCCGAAAATGTTGTCCGATACCATTTCAATGGTGGTCTGCATGCTGTCGGAAATGCCGTAGATGCCGAGGAATTCCATGAGTTCGCCCAGCAGGTCTGTGGAAAACATGGTGGAAAACTGGCTGGCATCGCTGTTGCCGGTGCTTTGCAGGTTGCCGTTGATGATGTTATACACCGGACCGGTGGCAATGATGACCGGCAGGAAGAACACGGCACGGGAGAATGTCCGTCCCTTGAACTTCTGGTTCAGAATGACTGCCACGAACAGGGAGAACACCAGAATCAGCGGGGTTTTCCACGCAGTGTCCTTCAGCACCTTCACCAGATACTGGCGGTAGTTCGGGTCCACGTTGAACGCGTAGTTATAGTTGTCCATGCCGACCCAGCTGCCGACCATGCCGCCGGTGTCCGGCGTGATCTCCTGAAAGGAATAGAGCAGTGACTCTACCACAGGGATCAGGAAGAAAATCAGTGCACCCACGAACCACAGAGCAATAAAGCAGTAGCCGTACATGCTTTTTCGTTTTTCATATGCCATTTTCATGCTTCGTTCCAGCTCCCTTCCTCCACATAGTCCGCCATGGCGTATGCCGTGCCGTCTACAGTGACGATCTGTTTCGCCAGATCGGTTTCTACCACCGTGCCGTTTTCATAGGTGGTGGTGATGACATCGCCCTTTCTCTCATAGCCGGTGATGGTCTGGTCACCCAGTCCGGAGAGCACCGCCTTGGAGAATGCATAGCTCTGTGCGGCGTAGTCTGTCCAGCTTTCCGCACTGGCATAATAGAGCCCGTCCAGTACCGTATCTTTCAGCGTACTGGTTTCTTCGCCGATCATGTCAAAGTGCAGGCTGCTGCCGGAGGCAATGGCGAGAAGCACGGTTTCTTCCGGTGTTGCCGAAGCATTCACCGCACTGGTGCCGTAGGATTTCACCCCGTGCATTACCATCTGGTAGAACGGAATGTCCTCGTCGAACACATCGAATCCGCTGGATTGCAGCGGCACGTCTGTGATCTCCTGCACATAGGGAAGAGCGTAGGCATTGGCTCCGTTTGCCAGCAGGGAAATGTCTGCATCAGTGATCTGCTGATATGCGTCCTCCAGCAGCTGCTGGGCAGCATCTCGTGAGATCGCCTGCTTGCCGTAGTCCCCGTAAAGAGCAGTGGTCAGGCTGCCCAGCGAAAGGGTGTTCAGGTCTTTCTTTTGCAGGTTGCCGGTAAGCTTCTCGGCAACCTCCGAAAAGGCAGACGGCGAGAGCAGGGACAGAGGCTTGTTCACAGTACTCTGGGTACCGTATGCCAGATTGTAATCATAGATGCGGGCATAGGAGCCGGAGATGCGGACGGCGGTATCCTGAAATGTATAGAACCCGCTGCCGGAACGGAACGTTTCATTTTCCGATACCGGATAAATGGTCACACCGTTGGACGCGGCATAGCTTTGCAGGTCGTTCCAGTCGCCGTTTCCGCCCAGACAGCCGGCAGCCTTTGCCTTGATGTCCACCTTGCCGGAAATGCCGGCGTTGGTCCAGTTGTAGTACTGCACCTTCATGTTCTCGGCACCGCCGTCCGACAGATTTTGCAGAATTTCCTCTGCCTGCTGGAAGCTGGTGAGAGCCGTTTTCATGCTTACGGGAATTCCCAGCACGGATTTTTCCTTTTTCGTGCCGCCGTAGAAGTTGAGGTACAAAGACGGGTCCGTGTTCTCCACGGTATTGGTCACGCCGGCTTCTTCGGTGAGGTAGTTCCGGTATGCCGCCGCCACATCGGTATAGTCCGGTGTGTCCTCGGTTTCCAGGGGGTAGTACCGCACTGCCAGCGTGTCGGTTTTCATGTCGCCGTCCTCGAACACGGTCAGTGCCGTGCCGTTGTCGCCGGACATATAATAGGTATCCGAATCCCGCACCGTGAAGTCGAAGCCGCAGACGTTGAAGCTGCTCTTGGACTGTCCGCTGACGCTTGCAGTCAGCTTGGCGTTGGAGTCGCCCTCGGTGCACACTACCATCATAGCGTTATCGCCGTTGACGATGCCGTACATGGGCAGGGAAACCTGCTCTGTCACTGCCGGTTCTGTCAGGGGAACCGCCGTCACATCGGAGCCATACACATAGCCGGTATAAGATTTCGCGGTCTTTTTGCCGTTGTTGAAGCGAATCAGAGCACCGCTGCCGTCGGGAATGACGAAGTAGCCCTCATCAGTAGAAGAAGCTGCCCCGAAGCTGCTGAGCATGGAGAGGGAAGTGGTCAGCTTGCCGGTTTCGGAGGTGTCGTCCTCCTCGATGTCGGCGGTGTCGATCTTCGCCTCCAGATAGTCATCTTCCAGCGTGTAAGTCACCGGCACGGTAATGCCTGCTTTCTTGAACGAATAGGTGATCTTCACACCGCTGCTCTTGTCCTTGACCTTGATCTTCGCATCGCCCTTGGAACGCATATTGGTAGTGCTGCGGGCATCGGGTTCGCCGTAGATCATTTTCAGCGAGGAGGACAAGTCCTCTACAATGGTATTGGTGGCAGTCTTGTCGTGTCCCACATTTTCAGGAGTAGACCACCACATCTTGTCTTTTGCCTTGTCGTACAGTCCGATCACGGCGGTGTCGTCGTCCACGTACAGTGCCAGCTTGTCATTTTCCGTGACAAACCGTGCCGAGGAGATCACCGCATCATAAGTGTCCGCCAGTACGACCTGCCAGCCGTCCTCGTTGGTATAGGTGACTTTACCGTCCTTGGCAGCACCGTCTGTGGTGTAGCTGCGTTCTACTTCGTCGTAGTCCTTGTTGTACAATTCCAGTGTCCGGTTGTCGCGGGAACGGAACAGCAGTTCGTTATCCAGCGAAGAAACGATCTGGCGAACCATTGTGACCTTGCTGTATTCCGGATCCATGTACACCAGCCAGCGGCTTTCCGGACTTAGGAATACCACGAAGTCGCTGTTGTCGCTGTCTTCTTCCAGTGTGCAGACTACCTCGCCGGTGGCATCGTCAATACCTGCCAGTTCGATGTCGTCCAGCAGATCTACCACGTCCTCGTCGGAAATGGTATCCTCATAGTCCTCCGGACGGTAGTAGAAAGTGATGCCGTCGCAGGAATTCTTCTTCTGCATGTACTGTGACCTGTTCCGCCGTAATCGCAATTTCCTCCTGCGATTCGGAACGGGTCGCTTCTTCGGCGGCGGTGTCGTCTGCCGTATCGGCATCGGCTGTACCGTCTGCCGCCGGCATCTCCTCCGAGGTGTCGGAAATGAGGGCAATGTCGTCCTCGCCCTCCGCCGCCGCCGGCAGGGAAACTGCCGTCATGCAAAGGCTCAGAGCACAGATGCCGGCAGCCCATTTTTTCCAGTTCTTCATATTGGTTCCACCGTCCTTTCTATACTCTCACGCGGTATGTGATCTCCGTGTAGACGGAAGAAACAAATACGTATACCTGCTGGAACAGTGCCACCAGCAGCACCAGCAGGATCAGAATGATCAGCATTGCCACAAAGGTGAGCAGCAGTGCCAGAATGGTCTTGCTGATCGAATACTGATGCACCGCCTTAATGGCGTTGAACATCAGGAGCACAGACCATGCAGTACTGATTACCGTGACGCAGGTAATAAAGATGACTTCGTCCTGAATCAGTACATGGGACAGGAGCGTCCGGATATACAGTCCGGCAACGTAGGGGATCATTGAATAGGCACTGTAGATATAGATTTTCTTGATCGTGCCCTCGCCGTCCAGCAGGGTACAGATCGACCAGTTGCCGATGACGAACACCAGAAATACCGCAATCGTCTGGACGATATACGGGACAATGCTGAACATCTTGGTGTTGGTGACGGCAAACTGATAGCCCACCAGATTGTCATGCAAAATCTTCGCCACGAACCAGAGCAGGATCACAATGCTGGCATACAGGACGGAACCGCCCTTTTTCCAACGCAGATCCTCAAAGCCCTCAAACGGGTGGAACACACCGTGCTTGACCCATTGCTTTTGTGTCAGATCCATCATAGCAGCATCACTCCTCCTCTCCCTCGTGCAGCATTTCGATCAGATTCTTCGGCTGGTTCTTTTTCTTCTTTTTGTTGCGGAAGTGGAAGAACACTGCCGCGGCGATCAGCACCACGACCACCAGAATGATCCATGTGAAGTTCTGATTCAGCCATTCAGAGCGATAGCCCTCAAACGCCTTATCGTACAAATTGCGGGACTGTGCCAGCTTGGCATATTTCATTGCCTCTTTATAGTTGCCCTCATTATAGAGTGCCGACGAGATGCCGATATACGCCATCTGGTAATTGCCGTCCCGCTTGAGCACCTCCCGCCACGGCTCCAGTGCCTCGGCGTAATAGCCGGCGTTGTACAGAGCCACGGCATTGTGCACAATGCCTCCGAACTCGGTTTCGGTGAAAATGGTAACGGTATTCTTCATGGCATCCGAAACATAGATGTTCTTGCCCATGGTTTCCACCGCGGAAACTTTCATGGAAAAGCCGCCCAGCTGGTCGGCTGTGGTACCCAGAATGAACAGCAGGCTGCCGTCCTCGTCGTACTGGAACACCCGTCCGGTTTCCAGATCCAGACAGTTGATGCGTCCCATGTCGTCAATATCGATGTCCACCATCTGGGTGGTGTAGTTCTCATTGGCGGTGGAATCATAAACAGAGTTCAGATCACCGAATGTCGCCTCCAGCACGGAGAACAGGTTATAGCCGGCAGGGTTGACCTTTTTCACACGGTCCGCCTCGGAGGAAGAGGACTGTGTGACGGTGTAGATGAAGCCCTCATCGTCAATGTCAAAACTGGTGATGCCTGCCGCCACGTTACGGGAGGAATTCGCCCGCATTTCGTCGGTGGCGATCATGTTCCAGAAGTAGTTCGCCACCACTTCCGCAGTAGCGTCCACGGAGTTGGCACCGAAATAGCCCTGAAATTCGCCGTCACTATTGAACATGGCAGAGCCGTTGGTGATATTGTTCAGCACCATGTAGATATTGCCCGCCTTGTCCACAACGACTTTCTGGGGCTTAAAGGTTTCGTTTTCATATAATGTGGAGTCCGGTCGTGTCAGTTCCAGCTGCACATTGCCGTCCAGATCACACACCAGTAGACGGGAATTTCCGGTGTCTGCGATGTACATGCACTGGGTTTCCCGGGACACATAGATGCCCTCGGGATCTTTCAGTGTGGTTTCGCCGTCCGCGGTTTTCAGCTTGTCATAGATTCTGGTTGCCTTGGAAAAGCCGCTGTCTGTGACAACGATGCGGTTGTTGCCGCTGTCCGCAATGTAAAAGCGATCCTCCCAGTCCCGAAACAGATCGGAGGGGGTATTGAACGCACCACAGCCCAGATCCAGACCGCTGACAGCACGCTGTGCCGCATAGCCTGCCTGTGACGGTGTCGCTTCGTCCCAGCGGTCGTAGTTATAGACGTTGTAATGTTCCGCCGAAACTGCCGGCATGCCGATCGCCGCCGTCAGCGTCAGCACGGACAGACACGCCGCCGCCAGATGATTTGCCTTTTTCTGCAAAGTCTTCACCCTCCCTTTAGTCCTTGATTCCGGAATGTGCCATGGTTTCGATGACCTGCCGCTGTGCCAGCATAAAGATAACGATCGGCGGCACCAGCATGAACACGGCGGCTGCCATTGCCACGCCGGCTCTCGCCAGACCGGCAGATGCTGCCTGCTGTACCACGGTGGGCAGCGTTTTCAGGGATTCGCTGAACACCAGCGTGCCGCCCTGAATGTTCCAAGCCGCCTGGAACGAGAAGATGATGACAGTCATCAGTGCCGGCTTCTGGTTCGGCATGACCACCTGCCAGCAGATGCGGAACATATCTGCTCCGTCTACCTTTGCCGCTTCGATCATGGCATCAGGCACCTGCGTCATGGACTGCCGCATCAGGAACAGGTTCATGGGGGCAGCGACAGAGGGCAGGATCAGTGCCCAGTAGGTATCGATCATGCCCATTTTTGCCATGACCATATACTGCATGATGTAGATGACGTTACTCTGATACAGCAGGGCAACGACGATGATCGCGTTGATCGCCTTGGCACCGGGGAAGCGTACCTTTGCCAGACAGAACGCCGCCATTGCGGAAAATACCACCTGACACACGGTAACAGATACGGTGACAAAGACGCTGTTGAATACATAGCGGGAGAACGGCACCCACAGGTCGGAACAGAGCCGGAACATGGCACTGTAGTTGGACAGCGTGGGATCGATGACGTACAGCTTCGGCGGGAACACGAACAGTTCCTGCACCGGCTTCAGGGACATGACCACTGCCAGATAAATGGGCAGTGCCATGAACAGTGCCAGTACCAGCAGAAAGACGAAAATGCCGACAGTGCCGCCGATCCTATGTCCGGCACGCTTGGTGGAAACCTTCAGGTGTGTGCCGTATACCTTTTCTTTTTTTGCCATACTGCACCCCCTTAGTCCATATACTTGCTGAGGACTTTGCCGATCAGCTTGTTCAGAATATACATGACCACAAACAGAATCATACAGATCGCAGAGGCATAGCCCATTTCATAGCGGATCCAGCCGTAGTCATAGGCGTGGTTCATAATGGTGTGTGCCTTGTAATCGGTACTGGGGAAGCCCACCAGATTCTGTGATACCGTGCCGGCGGTGAAGGAGCTGACGATCTGCATGACTGCTGCGAACATCAGCTGCGGTCCCATGGACGGGATCGTGATATAGATCAGTTCCTGCCAGCGGCTCTTGATGCCCTCAATGGCACCGGCTTCATACTGGGAACGGTCGATGTTCTGGAAGCCGGCACGGAGTGCCAGAAATCCGGCACCCAGACTGATCCACATCTGGACAACGATGGTGACACCCAGCACATAGCTGCCGTCCGTCAGCCACTGGATCGGTGCATTGATTAGTCCCAGATCCAGCAGGAACGAGTTCAGATAGCCGTAGGAGTCGCCGCTGAAGATCAGCTTCCAGACGGTGTACACGTTCGCCATAGACGGAGCGTAGAAGATCAGGGTGAAGATCGTGCGGAGCTTCGGGTGCAGTTCATTGATGAGCCACGCCAGCAGGAAGCACAGCACATAGCTGATCGGTCCTGTGAACAGGGCAAACACCAGCGTAACACGAATGGACTGGATAAAGACCTTGTCCGCGAGGAACAGGGTGGTGTAGTTGGACAGTCCTATGAATTTCGGCATCTGTACCATGTTGAAGTCCGTAAAGCCCATAGGCAGGGACATCAGCACCGGCACGATGGTAAATACCAAGAAAAACAGCATGAACGGAGCGATCATGAGATAGCTTGCCTTGTTCTGCTTCACCGCCAGCCACGTGAGCCGCCGGTTTTCCTGTCGGGTTCTTTTGCCAATCTCGGCAGTATCCAAAGGGATTCCCTCCTTCTCTTTAAGAGTCTAATCCGAGGTTTTCACGCTTTCTGGTGATCTCCTCGTTGATGTCCCGATTGTACGACATCAGCGTATCACGGGGGTTCTCGTTATTGTTGACCACGTCACGGAATGCGTTCATCACGTTTCGGGTGACAGAGTATGATGCCGGAATGATCGGAATCTCTTCCAGTTCGTCCATGGCTCCCAGAATGGTGTTCGCCTCGTCCGTGGACCATGCCAGCTGGGTGAGTGCCTCGGTATTCGCCGTTGCGTACCGTCCCATTTGTCCCAGCAGTCCCTCGATCTGGGTACCGTATTCCACCTGTACTTCGGTGGAGCAGAACCACTTGAGGAACGTCCATGCATTGTCCATGCCGTTGGTCTTTTTGTCTACCTTATTGAAGATGACTGCACCGGTGTTGTTGGAGTTGACGGCGTGAGAAATGGTGCCGTCCTCCTGCAAAGTGCCCGGAATGGGAGCGAAGCCCCACAGCCCGTCGATTTCCGGAGCCGCCACTGCCAGCTGGTTGAAGAAGGTGCAGTAGTCGGAAACCACAACGGGATATTCTCCCGTCCGGAACCGGCTGAATGCATCATACTGCTGGTCGAAGTCGTACTTGGTATAGAAATCTGTCCACATCTCGAATGCATCGATCGCCGCGTTGGTGTCGAATGTGGTCTTTGTCTGTGCACTATTATAATAGTTCTGTCCACGCTGGAGCAGGAGCGAAGCAAAGGTCAGACCGGATTCGGTCGCCGCAGAAATGGTTGCCTGATTGGCATCTGCCGCTACCGCCGGCAGCACCAGACCGGCAGACATGTAACTCCGCTGGAGAGCGGGAAGCATGTCGATCAGTTCCTCCCACGTCTGCGGTGCCTGTGTGAAGCCCAGTTCGCTGAGCACGTCCTTACGGTAGAACATCATTGCCCAGCTGCGTGTCAGCGGCAGGCCGTAGGTGCCGCCCTCATACTGATAGGGCACCATTGCTGTATCCTGATACAGCCTGGTCATTTCGTCGTAGCCGTCCATCCGGGAAACGTCTGCCAGCAGTCCGCGGGCTGCCAGATTGACAGGGAATTCGCCGCCGAGGAACAGTGCCACGTCCGGTCCCTTGTCCGCCAGTGTGGCTTCTACGACACCGCCGACTACCAGATTGATCGAGATCGGCACGTTGTACTGCTGCTGGAATTCGGATTCCACCAGATCTTTGACCACCTGTGCCTGATCGCGTCCCAGCGAAACCCATACTTCAATGGCATCATCGCCGGTGGTGGAGGACAGCGAGCTGTAATCCTCGTCCCACGACGCGGTGAAACGCTGGAAGCTGTAGGAGAGTGCACTCCAGAAGCCTGCCTTGGCAGAGGGAAAGTCTGCGTCCGGAGAAGCCAGTTCCAGATAGTCCACTTCCAGCGGCTGGTCGCGGTAGTCCCGCATCCACGAGGACAGGGAAGTGATATAGTCCTTGATCTGGGACAGGTAATTCGGAATTTGCAGGGGTTCGCTGATGCACTTGTCCAGAATGACTGTCATCTGTTCCAGAGAAGCGGCTTCAGAACCCTTGGAGTTTGCCAGCAACTCGATATGTCCCTGAATGGCTTTCAGTTCGTCAGAGATCCGCTGGAATTCGTCCACCAGTTCCGGAATCTTTTCATGTACATAATAGTCGGTGTACTTGTCCGGCTCCGGACCGGTGATCATTACGATCTTTCGGTAATACGTATTCAGATCCAGCACGATCGCGTCCAGCTGCCGCATGGAGTCGCCGATCTCGCCGGGAATTACTTCCATGGTAATGGTGTGGTCTTCGCCGGCAGTGAGGTACACATACACGTCCTCGCCGTCGTCGTTCTGGACGGTAGTCATGCGGAAATCGGTGTCATAGTAAAATTTCACCTGATCGAATTCCTCGCTGGGAACCTTGCCGTCAATGTAGATGCGGCGGTTGGAGTAAAATCCACGCATTTCCTCCTGCCGTGCCTTGATACCCAGCTTGTACCAGCCGTCGCCGGCGAGGGTGCCTGCATCTACCTGCCATGTAATGGTCTGGAGTGCCTTTTCCCAGTTGCCGCTGCCGATGGTGTTATACAGCATGTGCTTCGGGTCGGAAGGGGAAATGGAACTGGAGGAATTGTCATAGGTCGGATACAGCACGGAATCCGATTTCAGCACGGCGTTTTCGCCCTCGATGCGAACCACACCAGAGGGCGTACTGTCCTTGGAAACGGACGCATTGACGCTGCTGACATAGGTGTCATAATCGGAAACTTCTTCCGGCTGTGCAAAGCGAATGGTTTCCAGTGCAAAATACGCCTTTTCGGAAGAAAGGGTGATCTCGTGCGTGCCCTTTTCCAGATAGAAGAACACCGGCTCATTGAACAGCCCGTCGGAATCGCCCAGCCATGTGGTCTGCCACAATTCGATCTGTTCCTGTGCCGGGCGTACCTGATTGCCCACGTCATCGGTCTTGATCTCGGTCTTGTTCTGGTAGACCTTGTTCAGTTTCAGACGAGAAGCTGTGTCATAGGGCACCTCGCCGTCAATTGCCAGAGAAACGGAGATCTCCGAGGTATTGGAAACGATAGGGCAATAGGTCATCTGCATAGAATAGATGCCGGTTTCCGGCACGTTCAGCTGGTAGCTGAAGCTGCCCTCCGCGTTGTTCCAGATCAGGGCATTGTTCCGAGATTCTCCGTTCTTGTCAGTATAGCTGCCTGCTTCATAGCTTTCGCAGTCTGCCTTTTGAAAATCCGCACCGGAAACGGTGATCTCCGCCGCCGGACGAGGCTGCTCCGCATACTGGTCGTAGTAATCGCTGTAGGTTTCCTGCTCCTCATAGGTGAGGTCGCCGCCGGTATCCGATACCGCCTTCTCCGCAGATGCCGCTGTGGTCTGCACCGTGTCGGTCTTTGCCGCAAATGCCGCCGTCGCAGGAAATGCCGCCGCTGTCATCAGACAAGCCAGTACTGCGGCGGCTGCACGTTTGTGCCATTTGTAATTCGCCAAGGCTGTTCCACCCTTCTTTCTGTCCGCCGTGGCTTTTGGGGGGACGGACGTATTTTTTCGGCAGCACCACACTTTGCATATAATGCCACCTTGACTATCTGTGCAAATCGGACAGACAGCCGTTTTTTCTGCTGATGACCGCATGATCGGCGGTGCACCACCGTGGGAATTCTACAAATTATACAGAAATCCCGCAAAACAGTTCTTAAATATTATAGCAATTTCCGATGAAAATGTCAAGCTGGTGAAAATTGGGGCGATTTTTTTGACCGATTTGTGAAAATCGTCAAAAGCGGCGAAATTGCGTGGTTTTTTCGACATTTCGCCACAGATCCTGCACATGCCTGCAAACAGAAACAGAAAAATTTTTTGTGACGGAATCCAGAACGCTCAAATTGTGCAAACAGTTTAGGCAATACCGGGGTCGGCGGCGGGGAATCGGAGAACGCAAAAGCATGAAAAAGTCATCTGTCATTACCATTTTTGATATGCTTCGCCAAATGTTGTCAAGGCAATACCGCACAAAGATTGTGCGACAGATGCGTCGTCAAATTTTTC
>ERZ773241.2958-NODE-2958-length-12436-cov-37.756159_pt1 | contig 12436 bp, 8 predicted proteins | sample MGYA00580989_ERZ773241 | MGnify/ENA primary metagenome ERZ773241 (study PRJEB29015, sample SAMEA2737804) | human gut metagenome | biome: human gut; feature: human-associated habitat; material: faeces | place: China | collected 2012 ...
TAGAATTGATCATCAGGTCAAGCAGCTTTTTGCTCTCGGCCTTAAACTGACGCATTGCCATAGTTACAATGACCTCACTTTTATATATTTTATGGTTTAGCACTCGCGTGCTTTAAGTGCTAAGCATATATTAGCACTCTTACCCGCAAAGTGCAAGTCCTGATTGCCCTTTTTACAAAAAGTTAAAAAACTGTATGTAAAATACAGAAAAAGGCTTTTCAAAGCACATTTTTTGCGCTATCCTAATAACTGTATCTTCATATTTATCATTAGGAGCCTGATGTTATGAAATTTGTAGAACATAAACTTGCCACCGGTGCCATGCTGACCGGCTACCTGCGTGACGAAACCACCGAAATGCCCAGCTACAACACCCGCCCGGCAGTGCTGATCCTGCCCGGCGGCGGCTACCGCTACTGCTCCCCGCGCGAAGCGGACCCTGTTGCCGTCCAGTTTTTGCAGGCCGGCTACCATGTGTTCACCCTGATTTATTCCACCGACCACGCCCCGCTGCTGTGGCAGCCGCTGACCGAAGCCGCGTCCGCCATCCTGTACCTGCGCCGGAATGCGGCGGACCTGCGCATTGCGGCGGATAAGATCACCATCGTTGGTTTTTCTGCCGGTGCCCACCTGGCGGCTTCCACCGCCCTGTTGTGGGATGCAGCTCCTGTGCAGCAGGCTCTTGGTATTACCGGAACCGAAGCCCGCCCCAATGCGGTGGTGCTGGGGTACCCCGTTATCACCAGCGGCAAGTTTGCCCACCGCGGCTCTTTTGAGAACCTGTGCGGCGCGGATGAAGCCCTGCTGCAGACCATGAGCCTGGAAAACCAGGTGCGCCCCGATGTGCCGCCTTTCTTCATCTGGCACACCGTGGAAGATCAGGCTGTACCCGTGGAAAACAGCCTGCTGCTGGCAGGCGCCCTGAAAGAGAACAACGTGCCGTTTGAGCTGCACCTGTTCACCCATGGCGGCCATGGCTCCAGCACCTGCACCAACGAGGTCAACACCCCTAACAAGCATAACAATGCCTGGCTGCCCCTGTGCATGGGCTGGCTGGGGGAGACCCTGGATTTTACCCTGTGATTTGAGCAGCCCAATTAAGAAGCCGTTTTTGTAACCCTATTATTAAGGTGGTTATACCATGAAGATCATGTTTTATGCCCTCCGTCCTTTCGACGAGCAAGCCTATTGTGATCCATACAGCAAACAGTACGGCATTGATTATGCCTATACCGCAGAGGTCCCCACGCCGGATAACCTGGAACTTGCCAAAGGCTGCGATGCCGTCAGCACCAACCCCTGCCTGATCACGCCGGAATATCTGGAAGCCTGGGCCGCGATGGGGGTCAAATTCCTGCCCTGCCGCAGCATTGGCTATGACCATATCCCGCAGCAGAAAGCCAAGGAGCTTGGCATGCGCATCTCCCATTCCTGGTATCCGCCGGCAGGTGTGGCCGATTATGCCATTATGCTGATGCTGATGTGCAACCGCAAAGTGGGCCAGATTCTGCGCCGTGCCGATGCCCAGGATTATTCCTTAAGCGGCAAGATGGGCCGCGACATCACCCGTATGACGGTGGGTGTGATCGGCACCGGCAACATTGGCCGCACTGTGCTGCGCCACTTAAGCGGCTTTGGCTGCAAGCTGCTGGCTTACGACCTGTACCCCAACGATGAAGCTCGCCAGTATGCCGAGTATGTGGATCTGGATACCCTGTACAAGAGCTGCGATATCATCACCCTGCACACCAACGCCACCGCCGCCAACTGCCATATGATCGATGCCGACGCTATTGCCAAGATGAAAAACGGCGTTGTGCTGATCAACACAGCCCGCGGCACCCTGATTGACCCGGAAGCGCTGATAAACGGGCTGGAAAGCGGCAAGATCGGCGCAGCCGGCCTGGACGTTGTGGAAAACGAGAACGGCCTGTTCTACTTTAACCATATGGGCGATGCGTTGCAGAACCGCGAACTTGCCATGCTGCGCAGCTTCCCGAATGTGATCTTTACCCCGCATACCGCGTTTTATACCGATGTGAACGTGGCCAGCATGGTGGAAAGCGCCTTTAAGGCTGTGCGCGCCATGGCGGATGGCGAACAGACCCCACTGGAGGTGCGCCTGTGACAGAACCGGGCCGTGCCGAATCTGCCGCTGCGCTGGCCCAGTGCCCGCGGCTGGCGGCAGGGGAGCCATTTGACTTTGTCTGTGCAGGCTGCGGGGACTGCTGCCGTAACCGGCGGGACCTGGTGCTTTCCGGTTATGACCTGTACCGCATTGCCCGCCGCCTGGGCCTGCCCCCGCGCTTGACGGCGGATGCCTTTTGCAAGCAGGAGTTTGCCCCGCAGACCCTTTTGCCTGCCGTGGTGCTGCGCCCCAATGCCCGCACAGGCAACTGCCCCTTTTTTGAGGCCGATGCCTGCACCATCCACGCCGCCCGACCGCTGGCCTGCGCTCTTTACCCGCTGGGCCAGGCCATTGACCCGGCAACAGCCGCCATGGAATATTACGTGCAGCTGCCATTGTGCGGTGCCCGCGTATCCGCGCAGGAACAGCGCACCCTGCAAAATTACCTGGACGATGCCGCCATCACCGCCCGCGCCGGGATTGACGCCCGGTGGGCTGTGGTGTGTACCCAGCTTTCGGATAAGCTGCAGCAGGCAGGCGGACGCGAAAACCCGCGCTACCTGCCCGCCGCCCGCCGCATTGCACGCGCCCTGTATTTTGATTATTCCATCCAGGATGATTTTTACCCCCAGTTCAACGCCAACACCCAGGCGCTTTGGCCGCTGCTGGATAAAATGCTGTGAGATCAACCATCAGCGGCTCGGTAAGCGAGACATTGATGGTTGCAAGAACAGAAAATAAAATATGACGGTGTATTATGAAGAGGAGGAAAAACTATGGCACCCAAACTGTTATGTGGCCTGCTGCTGACGTTGGTTGGCCTTGTGTTTTCTTCGATCTGCTTTATCTATGCCGTTATGAACCCCTGGAACTATAATGGCATTAACGGCCTGCTGGGCAGCTTTTTGGGTACCCAAACGCTGGTGCCGTTCATCATCTCCACAGCGGCCATGTGCGCGGGGCTCATCCTCTGCTTCTATGTGGCGTTCCACAAGGACAATAAGGATAAGGCAACACCGCACAATTCCCGCCTTGCGGCTTAAGCACCGCTCCGGCGGCTGCGGCACGGCATCTGCGTTGCCAAAATGCTCGATAAGACATCCAGTATTATCTGCGCTTTTGGCTTGGCATCTGCCGCACCTCGCTCGCCGTATCGGCACTTAGAATTATGCGGTATTGCCATAAATAACCTGAAGCCATAATAAAATCATAAAGCAGCAGCCCCCGCACCGATGATTTTGTGCGCACATCGGTACGGGGGCTGCTGTCTATTATAAAACGGATGTTAAGAAAATGGCTTGTTACAGGTTGGTATAGCCCATCAGGCTCTTATCCACCTCGGCGGCGGCATCGCGGCCTTCGCGCAGGGCCCAAACAACAAGGCTCTGGCCGCGGCGCATATCGCCGCAGGTAAATACATGGGGCACGTTGGTGGCGTACTTAGTATCGGCAACGGTGCCGCGCTTGGTCAGGTCAACGCCAAACGCTTCGGCCACATAGGGCTGGCAGCCGGTAAAACCGGCGGCAATCAGCACCAGGTCGCACTCGATGGCAAATTCTTCGCCGGTGGGCACCATGGCGCGGCGGCCGGTGGCTTCATCCACCACTTTGCTTTCCAGCTTGGCAATCAGCGCACCGCAAACCTGACCGGCTTCGTCCTTATAGAACTCTTTGACCGTGGTCTGGTAAATGCGCGGGTCGCTGCCAAACACGGCAATGGCTTCCTGCTGGCCGTAATCGGTTTTCAGCACCTTGGGCCATTCGGGCCAGGCGTTGGCGGCGGTGCGTTCTGTGGGCGGGCAGGGCATCATTTCCAGCTGGGTCACGCTTGCGCAGCCCTGGCGGATGGCGGTGCCGACACAGTCGTTGCCGGTATCGCCGCCGCCGATGACCAACACCTTTTTGTCCTTGGCACTCACGGCCTTGCCATCGGAAAAGCCGGAATCCAGCAGGCTGCGGGTCACGCTGGTCAGGTAATCCACGGCAAAGTAGATCCCCTGTGCATCGCGCCCCGGGGCGTTGATGTCACGCGCCTGCTTGGCACCGCAGGCCAGCACAACGGCATCGTGTGCATCCAGCACATCCTGGGCAGGGGTGCTGCCGCCAACATCGGCGCAGGTTACAAAGTCAATGCCCTCGGCCTTCATAATGTTCACGCGGCGGTCAATGACCTGCTTTTCCAGCTTCATGTTGGGGATGCCGTACATCAGCAGGCCGCCCACGCGGTCCTCACGCTCGTATACGGTCACTTTGTGGCCGCGCTTGTTCAGGTAATCGGCAACCGCAAGGCCGGCAGGGCCGGCACCTACCACGGCAACGGTTTTGCCGGTGCGGGTCGGGGGCGGGCAGGCGGCCAGCAGGCCGGATTCATAGCCATATTCTACAATGGCGTGCTCGTTCTCCTTCACGGTAACAGGGCTGCCGGTGGTGTAGCCGCAGGTGCAGGCAGCTTCGCACAGAGCAGGGCATACCCGGCTGGTAAACTCCGGGAAGCGGTTGGTGGCGCGCAGGCGATGTACAGCCAGATCCCACTTGCCCTGGTAGACCAGGTCGTTCCATTCGGGGATCAGGTTGTTCAGCGGGCAGCCGCTTGCCATGCCGCCAATCATCATGCCAGCCTGGCAGAACGGTACGCCGCAATCCATGCAGCGGGCACCCTGCGCCTGCTGTTCATCCTGCGGCAGCGGGATGTGAAATTCGTTAAAGTTCTGAATGCGTTCTTCGGGCGGCAGCTCCGTGCTGGTCTGCCGGGCAATTTCCATAAATCCTGTCGGTTTTCCCATCGTTTGCGCCTCCCTTATTTGTTAGCAGCGTTCTTCATTGCATAGAACGCTTCGATCTGTGCCTGCTCGCTGTCCTCGCCTTTTTCTTCCATCTGGGCAATCAGGCGCAGCATCTTGTCATAGTCATGGGGCAGGACCTTTTTGAACTTGGGCAGATACTCGCCAAAGTTGTCCAGAATTTCCTTGCCGCGGGGGGAGCCGGTAGCTTCCACATGTTCACGGATCAAATCCTTCAGCAGCGAAACATCATACTTGTGTTCCACCGGCTCCAGGCTGACCATATCCTTGTTGACGCGGGTGTAGAAATCCCAGTCCTCATCCAGCACATAGGCGATGCCGCCGCTCATGCCGGCTGCAAAGTTTTTGCCGGTCTTGCCCAGCACCACCACGGTGCCGCCGGTCATATATTCGCAGCCGTGGTCGCCAACGCCTTCCACAACAGCGGTAGCACCGGAGTTGCGCACGCAGAAACGCTCGCCAGCCACGCCGTTGATGAACGCTTTACCAGCGGTTGCACCGTACAGGGCAACGTTGCCAATGACAATGTTCTCGCTGCGGTCATAGGTGACATCCTTGGGCGGGTAAACGATCAGCTTGCCGCCGGAAAGGCCCTTGCCCATATAGTCGTTGGAATCGCCAACCAGTTCCAAGGTCAGGCCAGCGGGGATAAAGGCACCAAAGCTCTGGCCGCCGTACCCGTTGCAGATCACATGGAAGGTATCTTCCGGCAGGGTGTTGCCAAACTTGCGGGTGATCTCACTGCCAAAAATCGTGCCGAACGCGCGGTCGGTGTTGCCAACTTCCAGTTCAACGGTCATCGGCTTGGGCTCTGCCATGTCAAAGCTCTTCTTGAACTTCTTCATCAGCACGCGCATATCCGGCGTTTTTTCCAGGCCGAAGTTGTAAACATCCTTGGCGTTGAAGTGTACGCTGCTGTTTTCCACCAGCGGGTTTTTCAACAGGGCAGTCAGGTCCATCTCGCTTGCGCGGGAACCAGCCGGGGCATCCTTGACTTTCAGCAGGTCGGTGCGGCCAACCAGTTCATCCACGGTATGCACGCCCAGGCGGGCCATGTATTCGCGCAGATCCTCGGCCATAAAACGCATAAAGTTGATGATGTATTCCGGCTTGCCCTTAAAGCGCTTGCGCAGCTCGGGGTTCTGGGTGCAGATGCCCATGGGGCAGGTATCCAGGTTGCACACGCGCATCATCACGCAGCCCATGGCAACCAGCGGGCCGGTGCCAAAGCCGAACTCTTCAGCGCCCAGCATGGCGGCAATGGCCACATCGCGGCCGCTCATCAGCTTGCTGTCGGCTTCAATGCGCACGCGGGAACGCAGGCCGTTCATGATCAGGCTCTGGTGTGCTTCGGCAAGGCCCAGCTCCCACGGCAGGCCCGCATTGTGGATGGAGTTGCGCGGTGCAGCGCCGGTACCGCCGTCAAAACCGGAAATCAAAATCACTTCGGCGCCGGCCTTGGCAACGCCGGCGGCAATGGTGCCAACACCGGCTTCGCTGACTAGCTTGACGTTGATGGCAGCCTTGCGGTTGGAGCATTTCAGGTCATAGATCAGCTGGGCCAGGTCCTCAATGGAGTAGATATCATGGTGCGGCGGGGGAGAGATCAGGCCCACGCCGGTGGTGGAGTGGCGGGTCTTGGCGACCCAGGGGTAAACCTTGCCGCCGGGCAGCTGGCCGCCCTCGCCGGGCTTTGCGCCCTGTGCCATCTTGATCTGAATCTCACTGGCGGAAACCAGATACTTGCTGGTCACGCCAAAACGGGCGGATGCCACCTGCTTGATGGCGCTGTTGCGCTCGGTGCCAAAACGGTCTTCGGCTTCGCCGCCTTCGCCGGTGTTGCTCTTGCCGCCGATGCGGTTCATGGCAACGGCCATGCACTCGTGGGCTTCCTCAGAAAGGGCGCCATAGCTCATGGCAGCGGTCTTGAAGCGGTGTACGATGGAATCCACGCTTTCCACTTCGTCCAGCGGGATACCGGCGTCAGGATAATTGAAGTCCAGCAGGCTGCGCAGGTGCATGGCATCGCCGCCCTCGGCGTTCACGGCATCGGTGTAAGCCTTGAACTTGTTGTAATCGCCGGTCCAGCAGGCCTGCTGCAGCAGGTGGATGGTCAGCGGGTTGTACAGATGATCTTCGGCCAGCTTGCCGCTGCGGAGCTTGTGCTCGCCCAGGCTGGTCAGCTCCATGTTGATATCCAGGCCCAGAGGGTCGAATGCCTGTTTGTGGCGAGCTTCCAGGTCGTTCTGGATGTCGCGGATGGTAATGCCGCCCACACGGCTGACGGTGTTGGTAAAGTACTTATCCACTACCTCGTTGCTCAGACCCAGCGCTTCAAAAATCTGGCTGCCCTGGTAGGACTGGATGGTGGAAATGCCCATCTTGGAGGCAATCTTGACGATGCCGGCCAGAACGGCTTTATTGTAGTCGTTCACGGCGGCATAGTAATCTTTGTCCAGCAGACCCTCATTGATCAGCTCGCCAATGGTCTCCTGTGCCAGATAGGGGTTGATGGCGCAGGCACCGTAGCCCAGCAGGGTGGCAAAATCATGTACCTTGCGGGGTTCGCCGCTTTCCAGGATCAGGGCCATGGCGGTGCGCTTGCGGGTACGAACCAGATACTTGGAAACTGCGCCCACAGCCAGAAGGCTGGGGATGGCGACATGGTACTCATCAATTTCGCGGTCAGACAAAATCAGGATGTTGGCACCATCGCGGTAGGCGCGGTCCACATCAACGAACAGGCGGTCAATGGCCTTTTCCAGGTCGGTGTTCTTATAGTAGCAGATGGAGATGGTTTCCACCTTGAAGCCGGGAACCTTCATGGCCTTGATCTTCATCAGGTCGGTTTCGGTCAAAATGGGGTTGGTGATTTTCAGCACCTTGCAGTTCTCGGCGTCCTCTTCCAACAGGTTGCCCTGTGCGCCAACGTATACGGTGGTGGAGGTCACAACCTTCTCGCGCAGGGCGTCGATGGGCGGGTTGGTGACCTGGGCAAACATCTGCTTGAAATACTCAAACAGCGGGGGATGGGTGTGGCTCAAAACGGCCAGCGGGGTATCGCTGCCCATGGCACCGGCAGGCTCTGCGCCGTTCTTTGCCATCGGCAGGATCATGGTGGAAACATCCTCGTACTGGTAGCCGAATGCTTTCTGCAGCCGCACCAGCTCGTCATGCTCATGGCTGGGTACGCGCTCGTTGGGGATCTTCAGGTCGGCCAGGCTGACCAGGTTGCGGTCCAGCCATTCGCCGTAAGGCTCGCGGCTGGCGTAATCGGCTTTCAGGCTTTCGTCGTCCACCAGCTCACCCCTGGTGGTATCCACCAACAGCATTTTGCCGGGGCGCAGGCGGTCCTTGCGCACGATTTCTTCGGCGGGAATATCCAGCACGCCGACCTCACTGGAAAGGATCAAGCGGCCGTCTTTGGTGATATAGTAGCGGCTGGGGCGCAGACCGTTGCGATCCAGCACAGCGCCCATCACATCGCCGTCACTGAACAGGATGGAAGCGGGGCCGTCCCACGGTTCTAGCATGGTGGCGTAATACTGATAGAACGCACGCTTTTTGGGGTCCATACTATGGTTGTTTTCCCACGGTTCGGGGATAGTGACCATAACAGCCAGCGGCAGCTCCATGCCGTTCATAACCATAAACTCCAGCGTGTTATCCAGCATGGCGGAGTCGGAACCACCCTGGTTCACAATGGGCAGGACCTTGGTCATATCCTCTTTCAGGTAGTTGGAACCAATGGTTTCCTCGCGGGCCAGCATGGTATCCACGTTGCCGCGGATGGTGTTGATCTCGCCGTTATGCAGGATAAAGCGGTTGGGGTGGGCGCGGTTCCAGCTGGGTGCCGTGTTGGTAGAAAAACGGCTGTGCACCATGCCGATGGCAGATTCATAATCTTCGCTCTGCAAATCGGGATAGAACAGGCGCAGTTCTTTAACCAGGAACATGCCCTTGTACACAATGGTGCGGCTGGAAAGGCTGCACACATAAGTATCCTGGCTGGACTGTTCAAACACGCGGCGGGCAACATAAAGCTTGCGGTCAAAGTCAATGCCGGGCTTTACGCGGGCCGGGCGTTCCACAAATGCCTGCCAGATGCTGGGCATGCAGGAACGTGCCTTGTGGCCCAAAATTTCCGGGCAGGTGGGCACTTCGCGCCAGCCAAGGAAGTTGAGCCCCTCTTTTTTGCAGATGATCTCAAACAGCTTTTTGTCCTGGTTGCGGTTCAACTCTTCCTGTGGGAAAAAGAACATGCCAATGCCGTAGTCACGCTCGTTGCCCAGCGTAATGCCGGCTTCTTCGGCAGCTTTTTTGAAGAACTTGTGGCCGATCTGCAGCAGGATACCGACACCATCGCCGGTTTTGCCTTCGGCATCCTTACCGGCACGGTGTTCCAGGTGCTCCACGATCTGCAAAGCATCGTCGATCGTTTTGTGGGTTTTACGGCCCTTGATATCCACAACTGCACCAATGCCGCAGTTGTCATGTTCAAACCGCGGATCATACAGCCCGGCGGGGGCCTTGCGCTCTGTAAAGTTTTCCATCCGTTTTTTGCTCCTTCCCGTAATTCCCTGCGGGGCCGGGCGGGAACGCACATTTCCCAACCTGGCATAGATACGAAAAAAGACGTTCCCCAACGGGTACACTAACCCGTTTGTGGGAACGTCTTTGTTCTTAGCAATACTATACCACACCAATAGGGAAATGACAATCATCAAACAAAAGATTTTTATGAAATTAACGTAAAAACCTTATTTGCTTTGCTTTGCAAGGACTAAACTTAATAAAATTAAGCTGCGGCAATAACTGCCGGGCAAAACGGTGTGTTATTTGCCGTTTGCAGCCTGCTGCTCTTTCAAAACAGCCAGGATCTCGGTCAGCAGCTCCTCCTGCGTCGGGGCCTTAGGGGCTTCCGGCTCGGCGGGCTTTTCTTCTTCATGCTTGCCCAGGTCCATGAGCTTGTTCATGGCTTTCAGCATACAGAACAGAACGAATGCCAGAATGATAAAGTTAATGACGGCAGAGATGAATGCACCGATGCCCAGGTTGATGTCAAACGGCAGGTGCAGCACAACATCACTGAAATCTGTCTGGAACAAAATGCCAATGATGGGGTTGATGATGTTGTCCGTCAAAGAAGTGACCAGCGTGGAGAATGCGCCGCCGATGAGAACACCGATGGCCATGTCCATCATGTTGCCTTTCAGGGCAAAAGCTTTGAACTCTTCCAGAAACTTTTTCATAATGTGTTTCCTCCTGCATGGATAATCTTTTCAGGGCCATGCCCCACACAGGCTGCAAACGGGGCATGGGGCCCGGATACCAAAATAAAAAGTTACTTCAGCAGCTTGGCTACAGCGTCTGCTGCGCCGTCCAGATAATCCCCGGCAAAGGTTTCAATCATGCCGGCGTCCGCCTCTTTGGCAAATTCGGGGTTCAGCGGCATTTTGGCCAGCACGGGCAGGTGGTACTTCTTGCCGGTCTCGTCCACATGGCTGTCGCCAAACACGTTGATATGCTTGCCGCAGTCCGGGCAGAGAACATAGCTCATGTTCTCCACAATGCCAAGGATGGGAACCTTCATCATTTCGGCCATCTGCACAGCTTTGCCAACGATCATGCCGACCAGCTCCTGCGGGCTGGATACAATAATGATGCCATCTACCGGCAGGGTCTGGAACACGGTCAGCGGCACATCGCCGGTTCCCGGAGGCATATCGACAAACAAAAAGTCAACGTCGTCCCAGATCACTTCCTGCCAGAACTGCTTGACCGCACCGGCAATCACGGGGCCGCGCCACACAACGGGGGCTTCCTCATCTTCCAGCAGCAGGTTGATGGACATGATCTTGATGCCGGTGTGGCTTTCCACCGGGTTGATGCCGTCCTCGGTGCCCATGGCCGGGCCATGAACGCCGAACAATTTGGGGATGGAAGGGCCGGTAATGTCAGCATCCAGCACGCCGACCTTGTAGCCTTTGCGGCGCATGGAAACAGCCATCATGGCGCTGGTCATGCTTTTGCCAACGCCGCCCTTGCCGGAAACGACGCCGATGACCTTGCGGATGCGGCTTTTCGGGTGCGGCGGCTCATGTTCGGGGGCACGGTGATCGCAGTTTGCCTTGCAGCTGCTGCAATCATGGGTACATTCTTCACTCATAGTAGTTTTTGCTCCTTTAAATTTCGGCAACTCCGTCCATCTGCCAGCCCGCAGGCCGAAAAAACAGGCAGCATTGCCTATGCTCTCATAACAGTATAACAAATCAGACAGCAGAACGCAAGGTACTATCTGTTTTGTAAGTAGTCAAATTGCATACCGGCCACCCGTGCCGCATAGTGGTGTAGGGGGCTTCTGCCCCCGGTTGGGAGGGGGATGCCATGGCACGGCGCAAGACCTATCTGCAAAACGCCGCCCTGCTCACCGCCTGCGGGCTGGTGCTGCGGGTGCTGGGCATGGGCTTCCGGGTGGTGCTGTCGTCCTACCTGGGCGGCGAGGGCATGGGCCTGTACCAGCTGATTTTAGCGGTGTACATGGTATTCGTCTCGCTGGCCACGGCGGGCATCAATGTAGCCTCGGCCCGGCTGGCGGCACAAAGCCTGGCACGGGGGCGGGGCATGGCGGCTACCCTGCGGGGGCTTTGCGGTACAGCCCTGCTGTTTGGCTGCTGCGCCATGCTGCTGCAAGTGCTGCTGGCCGAGCCTGCCGCCCGGTATCTCCTCCACGATACCCGCGCCATTTTGTCTTTGCAGATTTTAGCCCCCAGCCTGCCCTTTATGGCGGCGGCCGGGGCGGTGCGCGGCTGCTTTTTGGCGGCACGCCGGGTACACCCGAATGTCATTGCTCAACTGATCGAACAGATCATCCGCATGGCAATCGCCATCGCCGCACTGCGTGTGCTGGCCCAATGGGGGGCAGGCTACGGCTGTGCCGCCGTAGTACTGGGCAGCACGGTCAGCGAGGGCATCTCCTGCGCCCTCATGTTCGCCTTTGCCGCCAAAACGCCGGAGTTTGCCCGCCGCGTCGATGAGCCTCTGCAGCCCTACACCCAAAAGGAGCTGTACGCCATCGTCTTGCCGGTGGAGGGCAGCCGCCTGCTGGCCAGCGGCCTGCAGGCCGTCGAGAGCAGCCTGATTCCCTACACATTAGCGCTCTACACCGGCAGCCGGGCCGACGCCATGGCCCAGTACGGCAGTCTGAAAGGCATGGCGCTGCCGCTGCTGTTCTTCCCATTCTCGGTGCTTTCGGCCTTGTCCGGGCTGTTGATGCCGGAGATCACCCGCGCCCACACCAAAGGCGACACCGACGCCACCCGCCGACTGGTGTTTACGATGCTCAAGGTCACCGGTGCCTTCTCTCTGGCGGCGGGGACCGGGTTTGTGCTGTTCGGTGCGCCCCTTGCCGGCTTTATCTATCGCGACGTCGAGGTAGGGGAGTATGTGCGCATTTTAGGCTTTGTCGCGCCGTTCATGTACCTGGAAAGCATGGTGGACGGCGTGC
>ERZ773241.2964-NODE-2964-length-12416-cov-2.640482_pt1 | contig 12416 bp, 9 predicted proteins | sample MGYA00580989_ERZ773241 | MGnify/ENA primary metagenome ERZ773241 (study PRJEB29015, sample SAMEA2737804) | human gut metagenome | biome: human gut; feature: human-associated habitat; material: faeces | place: China | collected 2012 ...
GTGGTCGGTGGCAGCGTTGGTCTGGCAGAAGGGTATCTGGCGCTGGTGGAAACGTATCTGGCGCAGGAGCCAGCGGCATTTCATGTTGATTTACTGGCGGCGCATTACCGCCATGATGCAGGTTTACTTGGGGCTGCGCTGTTGGCCCAGGGAGAAAAATTATGATGATGGGTGAAGTACAGTCATTACCGTCTGCTGGGTTACATCCTGCGTTACAGGACGCGTTAACGCTGGCATTAGCTGCCAGACCGCAAGAAAAAGCGCCGGGTCGTTACGAATTACAGGGCGACAATATCTTTATGAATGTCATGACGTTTAACACTCAATCGCCCGTCGAGAAAAAAGCGGAATTGCACGAGCAATACATTGATATCCAGCTGTTATTAAACGGTGAGGAACGGATTCTGTTTGGCATGGCAGGCACTGCGCGTCAGTGTGAAGAGTTCCACCATGAGGATGATTATCAGCTTTGCAGCACCATTGATAACGAGCAAGCCATCATCTTAAAACCGGGAATGTTCGCCGTGTTTATGCCAGGTGAACCGCATAAACCAGGATGCGTTGTCGGCGAGCCTGGAGAGATTAAAAAGGTTGTGGTGAAGGTTAAGGCTGATTTAATGGCTTAAAACTTAGTTCGTTTTAAAGATTCTGCAGACACTGTCTGCAGAATTCGAAACCGCTGAAATTAACGGCGTCTATAGCCTTCCTCTAGCACCGCCTGTGTTCGAACGAGTTCATCTGCGAGTCGTTTCTCATCAGGTAGTTGCATCTTATATTCGCTTGCCAGAACGGTGTTAGGCAAACCTGCCAGAGCATAATGCGCTTCTCCGGCTCCTTTCTCTGCACAGAGAACCAGACCGATGGGCGGATTTTCATCCGGTAGCGTCCAGTGCTCTTTGGCGTAGTTGAGATACATATTCATCTGTCCGGCATCGCTATAGCTGAATTTGCCCACTTTTAGATCGACGATTAGCAGGCAGCGTAAACGGCGGTGGAAAAACAGCAGATCGACACGAAACCAGTTGTCATCAATGCGTAACCTTCGCTGCCGACCAACAAAGGCAAAATCATCCCCAAGTTCCAGCATGAAATCCATCAGGTGGTTGATCAGCGCCTCCTCAAAATCGGATTCTGAATATTCATCTTTCAATTCCAGAAATTCGAGCACAAAGGGATCGCGTATCGCCTGTTGCGGAAGAATATGCGTCTCGGCAGGAGCGTGTTGTTGCAGCATGGCTGATTTGTCATATGACAGTAGTGTCCGCTCATAAAATTGGGTCGCAATTTGCCGCTCTAGCTGGCGAACAGACCAGCCACAGCGGAGCGTCTCTTTTTCATAAAGCTGCGGGCGTCAGCGTTTTTAACGGAAAGTAAACGGACGTAGGTGGACCTGGGCAAGGGGAAAGATTTGGCAGACAGCGTCTGCCAAATCTTTGCCGATGGGAATTCTGCAGACGGTGTCTGCGGAATTCCCAATGGTGTTAATTCGCCAGACACTGTCTGGCGAATTTCAACATGTTGAAAAAAGAGGTAAAAAAGCCTCATTTGGCGTAAGTTTTTTGCAGAGAACCCACGCTTATACCTTAGACATAAATCCTTTGATAGTCGCTTGATTAGCTGCGCACCATACGCAGCCCTGGCCTCGCCACCTTGTTCAAATTCGACAATTCGTCGGCCAATTTCCTGGTACGTCGCGGTCATTAACGCGTTAACGCTACGTACCGTTTCCGTTCGGGCGCTATCGACCAGATGAATAATGCCGTCGTGGATTTGCTGGTAGCCTGCTGTGGTTCCTTCTGAGAGCGATTCCATTATCTGTCCCTTTATATGGAGCTAAGTTGAATAATGGAATGAGCTATACTCTGGGGGGTGAGCACTGAACAATTAAGAACAGCGTATTACATTTACTTTCCCCAAGATATGCGAAGAGCTTTCCTGAAACATTAACCGATCGTATAAAACGAATGCCTGATAGTACTCCTGTCCGGCATTGTTATCACAAGTAGACTACGCTTATCACAGCTTTCCCATCAAGTTCGATTTTTTCTGAACCGCCTAAATCATTCGCGATAGATGCGCTCACCTGAAGCGGTATAATGGCGTTCGTTACAGGAGTTGGGGTTGTTTCACCTGGTTTTACAAAGGTGTAATAATAGCTTTGATCGACTGCAAGCGGATAAGCGGTGAGCGTTTGCCATGCTCTTTTTTGCCCTGTTATGACGGCATCTGCACCTGCTATTGATACAGCTAACGTCTGGCTACCATTGCTGGCACTAATGTTGTTGCTATCAATTAACACGGCATAACTACCGATATTTTTATTATCTTTTGTTTTCCCTAAGCCGAATAAGCGCGTTGTCTGGCTAATATAACCTCCGCCATTTAAGGTATATTTTACACCACTCTGACCCCCACTATCTTTTCCGGTGGTCATACTATCCATTCGTGTATCACGAGCGGTAATCGCAATGCCGGTAGCGGATTCGCAAGTTATAGTCATATTAATATTACGTGTTCCAATCTGTGTGTAGTGCTGCGTTGAAAGTCTATTGACTGAATGACTACCGAAGTTAACAACTCCGCCGTTGCTTAGTATTGGAGTACAAGCTGCAGCTTCCAGAGTCACCTTAACGTCAATTGATACTCTATCAGCGGCTTGCGCTGACATGGCAAAAAAGGCACTTCCGGCAATCAGTAATTTTACATTGTTCATTTTGCCTCCACCAGGACCGTCAGATTGCCTGTAATATCTGTCATGTCGGTTAGTTCCCCTTCATCCTTAAAAGCTGGAGCCATTGTCAGTGTGAGGCTAACGCTTTTACCGCTATCAATTACCACTTCTTGACCATTTTGCATAAACACCAGCCAATTATTGGGGGAAGTACTAATTGATGCTGTTCCTGTGCTGCCCGGATTGTCATTTTTGCCACTGGCTAACGCCAGGTCGAGATTGTTACTACCTGAAAATGCATCGCTGGCGATCAGATTTAATGAACCATTCGGGCCAAATCCAAATCCGTTGTTGGAAATATTAGCGGTATTCAACTGAACACGAATATGAGCGTCCTGATCGCATTGCATTACCAGCGTGATTGTTCTGTCTGCTAATTGTGTTGTTTTACCCCGGTCAACTTGGCGCATGGCAGCACTTCGTTTGCCATAGTCGATATTTTGTATGCTACTGGAGATATTACACTCTGCCTGAGCGGCCATGGCGAAGTTCAGCAGCAGGCATCCTGTTATTATCCGTTTCATTGGCACTCTCCTGTTGCTGTCTCATAGAACACATCTTTTGGTGCATCTTCTGGGAATGTAAGGTGAATACGGCATGATTGCTGCTCATCTTTTATATCTAGCACCATGTCCGGTTTGATGTTATTGAGGAATACAACACCGTCATCCACTGATGTTGTCAGATAGTTGCCTTCACTATCTTCAATCGCAACGCCTCTGGGCAGTTTTTTGCCGTCGGAAAGTGTGATATTGAGTAATGCACGGCGTTGTGTTATCGCACTGAATCCGACTTTCCCTACTGCACCACGGCCTTGTTTGATCATTTTTGTGCCGTTACCGATATCGACATTTTTTGGCAAGCTGGCGGTATCGATCTCAACTCCTGATGTTCGCCACGGCTGGATTGATGGAATGACGGCATTACCCCGAAAATCTGTCCATACTGGGCCTGCCTGAGATGTAATTCTGATACCTGCAATATTGTTATCCATTTTTGCGATGGCGAAAGTGTCATTGATAGTCCACGGTGAAAAGGTCACTCCCTGATCATGTACGGCAATACCACCTGACATCGTACCGTTGTAAGTACGGCTATCACTGCCGCTTGCTCCTGCGGCAAGGCTGACTTGGGTGTAATGGAGATTGGAACTGATACTGCCGTTCAAGCTCGTTTCACGTTCGTCGTGATCTCGTTCAGCATTCACATAGTAGGACATCTCATCTGAGACGACTCCCATGACACCAGTACCATAGTGGGTTTTATGATCGTCATGGCGAGTATACAGTGTGGCGGTGTTTGATCTGCCAAATGGAATACTGATGTTGACGTAGAACAGATCACCATCGTCTTCATTATTTTCTGAAGCACTAAGTTGATGCTGCCAGTTGACGGAAACCGTGGCGTGTTTGAACGCTTTGTTCCAGTTAATATTAAGGTTGCTTGAGTCATTGTCACCGTCGTAACTATATGTTTTATAGCCACTGATGTTGAAACCACCCAGAATGGAGTTAGACCAGTTTAAACCAAGCGCATAAGTGCTTTTAGTCGGATCGGTATAATCATCATCAATCGCTTCAGACAGTTCGCGATAATGGCGATCAGATCGAGTGAGGCTGGTTGTTAGCCCAAGTGAAAATGGGAGATTGTAGTTCGCGTCAAGACGATATTTCTGTCCTTGCAGTGAGTCTTTCGTATCCTGCGATGTACTAATTTGGCTGCTCACTGTTAAATCGGGCAGGGGAACCAGACTCGACCGGATTGATGCCGCCTGATAATTTTCTGCTACGATAACGCCGCCGTTCATTGCACTCCAGCGTGTCAGATTCCATCCGCTCGATGCACTAATTACCCAAGGTGATTCGTCATAGTCATCGTCTACCCGCCCTATCGCGAAGCGATAACCCTGGAAGCTTTCTACATGCTGATTAAACAGGGTGGAGGGAACAATATAGTTGTGCGAACTACCGTCTGTTTCGACAACGGTGACATTAAGATCACTATTACCATTGCGAACAGGTACATCAGGGATAGTGAATGCGCCCGCAGGAACCAGAATGGAATGAATTAAAACTCCTTGTTGACGAATCTCGACACGAGCCTGAGAGGTGTTGGCTATACCAGTAACTTGCACACCACTGCCGCTGGTTTGCAATGCGTTGTCCGGTGCGATTTCGATACCGTAAATACTGGCTCCTTCCAACACGCTATTATTGAGGTTAACTTCACCTGCTCGCATGAGTGTTTTAAGATCTGTAAAGGTACGTTGAAGGTAGGTTGACGAGTTCTGGTTACTGAATGTGCCATTTGTTTGTGTAAGGAACTGATGGCTGCGTAACATCCAGTCATTAATATTAATCCCGCCTTCAAGTGCAGCCTGGGAGTAGTCCGAACTCCCATTAGAAAATTCTGCACGGCTGCTCATCAGAGAGTAGTTTAGCAGCGCAGCTGTTCCACCAGTTGCTGCGTTTGTGAGATCCAACCCTATGGGAATGATCGCCTGTGGTGAAACGATAATATCTAACGCTTCCTGGTTAGGTAATGGTGTGATTGTGGTACCCGGGTAGGACAATATATAGTCGTAACAGCCATTTTTTTCTTCAGAAGGAATTTTTAAACCGGCTTGTTGCAGAAATGCCTGATCAAGACAAATGTCGCCATTTTCATCAAAGCGCGTAGCAATGTTGCCTTTTTTTTCGCCATTTACTGATACTATCAGTGAATATTCACCTGGCAAAAAACGGGCTGAACGGGAAAAATAATGCGATATATTAGGATCTACACCTAGTGATTTTAATGTTTCCCGATCAAAATCAACAGCGGCAATCTCTATACCATCTGCATTGGCTGGGGGAGAAAAGGCAAAACCAATGGTGTAGGCCAGTAACGTTTTTTTTAACATCCTTGTCGCTCCAGGCAAAGTTATTTTAAGTCAGTGACATATTTATTACCGCGATAACCATATCGGCTGGCTGGGTAAAACTCGACTTTTGTATCCGTAGCGTTTGTTAATGCAGTAGTTGTACTGGTGTGTGGTAGAAAATAGGTCTTATTTATAGCCCCCGTTTTTCCTGAAGGGAGCGTTTTAAATTGTAAGGTCATACGAACGACATAATTACTGGGGTTGCTAATCTCAATTTGGTCGCCATTTTTACGCCATTCCAGGAATTTCCAGGTCTCTCGCTCTTCCGGCAGGGAAGCCGGGTGGATCAGTACAGGTAGATCCTGACGAATTGAAACAGTAACTCTGCTGCTCTTGTCATCTTTTGGTGGAATACCTTCGAACGTTACGCGTTTCAGCTCTTCTGATTGCAGAGGAACAGTCGCCTGAAGTAAAAATCGAACCTGTTGTACTTGACCGGCTTCAACACGAATAACGGGCTGAGTCGGGATTAAACGAATTGATTTATTGCTTTCAGGCAAATCAACAATGGTGGTGTAAAGCAATGAAGGATGATCATCTGTATTCTTAATATTAATACTAGCTTCACCACGCTTTTCATCAACCAGCAATACTGATGTTTCAGGAACCATCCCTGTGGCTAAGGTATTCATTGATGTTGTTATAAATACAGTGAATGTAATGTGTCTGAGCATTTAAATTAAAACTCCTGTAATAATGATAAATAACGCAGAAACATATTGTTAATATATGTTATGCACTGTTTGCGATGAGATTGATTAAGACAGACCATGTCATAGGGCATAATCTGTCCGAGTTATAGCTAACTGGTTAATGCGTAAAAATAAAAACTGTATTACAAGTTCTTATAAATACTGAACGCTGATAGTGACGTTACCATCCAGTTTGATCGTTTCATCAGAACCAAGAATAGTATTGTCATTTACCGCAGCATCAATCAGTAACGGGAAGGTGACCGCTGTAATGGCAACAGGTGTCAGTTCCCCTGTTTTTGCAACAGAATAACCGCGCTCGATTGCTGAGCAACTTGTCAGCGAGCAGAATGCGCCATTAGATGAGGCTTTCCATGTGGGGGTCGCTGCTGACCAGTGGTCAGTTTGAATCAGGTCGACAGGAATTTCACCTGTATCGTCCGCCGCGTGAATCCCACCATTAGACCTGTCAATACCAATGGATGCAGCGCCAATTTTTTGTCCATTAGGCGCAGAACCTAAACCAAAGGCGTTTTTCGTTCCCTTCATATCTACGAGAGTATCATAAGCTTTTTCAATATAGGATGTGTCGTTTAACGCTACAATGGTCGACTGACGGTTATCCTTGGAGGTTACAGCAATTAGCGTTGGTGCTGTGCAGGTTATATTTAATGTGCTGTTTTTGCGGCCCAGTTGAACCAGTTTATTACTTTTACCGGTCGGATTCAGCGCACTGTTATGATGTTTCCCATAGTCAACAATGCCGCCGCCCGTAACAACTGGGGTACATGCACCAGGGGTATACTCGCCGATGATAGTTAATTCTGTATCAGTTGAATCTGTTGCCATGGCACTGAATGCTGCAACAGAAAGTGCTGCACAAATAGCAGCTGTTGTGAGGTTCTTTTTGAAAAACATATGAACATATCCTTAATAACAAATTTATTTTTTAAAATAAAAAGCTGAAGCAGTATATATATCTGTTTGTGAATGTAAATAAATAACTCGTTCAGAAATAGCCAACTTGCTGGGATGTATTTATTTAATGAATTTTATAGTTACGATCATGTGAATAATAAGGTGCTGGTGAGGTGGTTTGTGGTGATAATTATTCATTACATGAATGTTTGCGCTGAAAAATAGGAAAATATATAGATAATTAAGGATAATATATTGGTTTTTTATATTCATATTTTGTATATTAATATCGAGACAATTTACATGGAATGAAAAGACTGAATAGCTTGCAGAATCGGTATTGTCAGAGGTGTTAACAAGTAATTGAGACGGATTGTAAATGAGAAATTGCTTGATGTGCTTCACTCATCAGACTTGGTGAACAAAGCACAATTTATTGAAAATTATCCCTATTATAGGAAAGGTCAAACGCTCATGCCGCATTTGCCAGAAAACAACGCGCACTTCGTCAGTAATTTGATTCGCCAGACACAGTCTGGCGAATTCATTGTTACCTCGCTTAAACTTCCAGCCAGTTCATAATACCGTCTGCCGCCTTACGACCTTCGGCAATAGCGGTCACCACCAGATCGGAACCACGGACGATATCGCCGCCAGCAAAGATTTTCGGGTTGCTGGTCTGGAAGGCGTTGTCGCTGCCTTCCGGGGCGATGATGCGGCCTTGTGAATCCAGCTCGACGCTGTGTTTTGCCAGCCATTCCATGTTGTGTGGACGGAAACCAAACGCCATGATCACCGCATCTGCCGGAACGATATGTTCGGAACCTGCAACGATCTCCGCGCGGCGACGGCCTTTGGCGTCCGGTTCGCCCATTTCGGTACGCACCATTTTTACGCCGCTGACTTTGCCGTTACCGTTCACTTCAATACCCAGTGGCTGGACGTTGAATTTGAACTCAACACCTTCTTCCCGCGCGTTTTTCACTTCGCGGCGGGAACCCGGCATGTTCTCTTCATCACGACGATAGGCACAGGTAACGTGCTTCGCTCCCTGGCGCACGGACGTACGCACGCAGTCCATCGCAGTGTCGCCACCGCCAAGGACCACCACGCGTTTGCCTTCCATGCTGACGAACGGTTCGTCGCGGGTTTCACCAAAGCCCATTAACTGTTTGGTGTTGGCGATGAGGAACGGCAGCGCTGCGTACACGCCATCGGCGTCTTCGTTTTCCAGTCCGCCGCGCATTGACTGATAAGTCCCGACGCCAAGGAACACCGCATCGTAATCACTCAGCAGATCGTCCAGCTGCACGTCGCGGCCCACTTCGGTATTGAGTTTGAATTCAATACCCATGCCGGTGAAGATTTCACGGCGACGCGTCATTACCTCTTTTTCCAGCTTGAAGGCCGGAATACCGAAGGTCAGCAGCCCGCCAATTTCTGGATGACGGTCGAAGACAACGGCTTTTACGCCGTTACGCGTCAGGACATCCGCACACGCCAGACCTGCCGGGCCTGCGCCGATAATCGCCACTTTTTTACCGGTCTGTTTCACACCAGACATATCCGGACGCCAGCCCATCTCGAACGCTTTATCGTTGATATAGCGCTCAATGTTGCCGATGGTCACCGCGCCAAACTCATCGTTCAGAGTGCAGGAACCTTCGCACAGACGGTCTTGCGGGCAGACTCGTCCGCAAACTTCCGGCAGGGTGTTGGTCTGGTGCGACAGTTCCGCCGCTTCAAAAATACGCCCCTCGTTGGCGAGCTTCAGCCAGTTCGGGATGTAGTTGTGTACCGGGCATTTCCACTCGCAGTATGGGTTGCCGCACGACAGGCAGCGGTCAGCCTGCGCTTTGGCCTGGCCTTCGGAAAACGGCTCGTAAATTTCAACAAACTCAATTTTGCGGATCTTCAGCGGTTTCTTTGGCGGATCAACGCGCTGCAGGTCGATAAATTGATAAACATTCTGACTCATTGTTGCTACCCCTTACTGCGCCTGCACGCGCAACTCAGCTGCGCTACGACTACGGTGACCCAGCAGTGCTTTTACATCACTGGACTTCGGTTTAACCAGCGCAAATTTAGTGGCGAAGGTTGACCAGTTCGCCAGAATCTCTTCACCGCGCTGAGAGCCGGTATGCTGCACATGCTCGGTGATAAGACCACGCAGATGCTCTTCATGGATCGCCAGAGCGTCAACGCTTAAGACCTCGACCAGTTCCGGGTTAACGCGTTTGCGGAAATCGCCGCTTTCATCGAGAACGTAAGCGAAACCGCCGGTCATGCCCGCACCGAAGTTAACGCCGGTTTTACCCAGAATGCAGACGATACCACCCGTCATATATTCACAACCGTTGTCGCCAATGCCTTCTACCACGGTGATAGCACCGGAGTTACGCACGCCGAAACGTTCACCCGCGCGGCCTGCGGCATACAGACGACCACCGGTCGCGCCATACAGGCAGGTGTTTCCGATAATGCTTGCTTCATGGCTGCGGAAGGCGGAACCAACCGGAGGACGAATGGCGATTAAGCCGCCCGCCATGCCTTTACCGACATAGTCGTTGGCATCACCGGTCAGGTACAGTTCCACGCCGCCCGCGTTCCACACGCCGAAGCTCTGGCCTGCGGTGCCGTTGAAGTACGCTTTGATAGGATCGGCTGCCAGCCCCTGATCGCCGTGCGTCTGGGCGATATAGCCTGAAAGCGACGCGCCGACAGAACGGTCGGTGTTGCGAATATCGAACCAGAAGGTTTTGCTCTGGCGCTCATCGACAAACGGTTTCGCCTGTTGCAGCAACTGCGCGTTCAGCAGGCCGTTATCAAACGGCGGGTTGTTTTCGGTGCAGTAGAGTGCCTTACCTGGATGCGGTTCGGCAGTCTCCAGCAGCTTCGACAGCGCCAGCTTCTGCTGTTTGGCGGTGAAACCGTCCAGCTCTTTCAGCAGGTCGGTGCGACCAATCAGATCCACCAGACGTGTTACGCCAAGCTGTGCCATCAGCTCGCGGGTTTCACGGGCGATAAACTCAAAGTAATTCGTCACCTTGAATGGCAGGCCGTGATAGTGGTTCTTACGCAGTTTGTCATCCTGAGTTGCTACACCCGTTGCGCAGTTGTTCAGATGGCAAATACGTAGATATTTACAGCCGAGCGCCACCATCGGGCCAGTGCCGAAGCCGAAGCTTTCTGCGCCGAGAATCGCCGCCTTGATGATATCGACACCCGTTTTCAGGCCGCCATCGACCTGCAAACGGATCTTGTGACGCAAGCCGTTAGCAACCAGCGCCTGCTGGGTTTCAACAAGCCCCCGCTCCCACGGACAGCCTGCGTATTTCACCGATGAAAGCGGACTTGCGCCGGTGCCGCCATCATAGCCTGCGATGGTGATTAAATCGGCATAAGCTTTCGCTACACCTGTGGCGATGGTACCAACGCCCGGTTCGGACACCAGCTTCACGGAGATCATCGCTTTCGGGTTAACCTGCTTGAGGTCGAAAATGAGCTGCGCTAAGTCCTCGATAGAGTAGATATCGTGGTGCGGCGGCGGGGAGATCAGCGTCACTCCGGGCACCGAATAGCGCAGTTTGGCGATGTAAGGCGTGACTTTATCGCCCGGTAACTGACCGCCTTCGCCCGGCTTCGCGCCCTGGGCGACTTTAATCTGAATGACGTCAGCATTGACCAGATACGCCGGAGTAACCCCAAAGCGACCGGAAGCCACCTGCTTGATGCGCGACACTTTGTTGGTGCCGTAGCGCGCCGGGTCTTCGCCGCCTTCACCGGAGTTCGAATTACCGCCGATGCTGTTCATCGCTTCCGCCAGCGCCTCGTGGGCTTCCGGGCTTAACGCGCCGATAGACATCGCGGCGGTATCAAAGCGTTTAAACAGTTCGCTTGCCGGTTCAACATCAGCAATGTTGACCGCGTTTTCACCCGGCGTAATTGCCAGCAGATCGCGCAGCGTGGTTGCCGGACGCTCATTAACCAGCTTCGCGTATTCCTGATAGTCGCTGTACTCGCCGCTTTGTACCGCTTGTTGCAGCGTGCGCACCACGTCCGGGTTGTAGGCGTGGTATTCGCCGCCGTGGACGTATTTCAGCAGACCGCCCTGGCTGATGGGCTTACGCGCCAGCCAGGCACGTTTCGACAGATTCAGCAGATCCTGCTGGAAGTCTTCAAAGCTTGCTCCACCAATGCGGCTGACCGCCCCCTGGAAGCACAGGCCCACTACATCATCGTGTAGACCGACCGCTTCAAACAGTTTCGAGCAGCGGTAAGAGGCGATGGTGGAGATGCCCATTTTGGACATGATTTTGTACAAGCCTTTGTTGATGCCGTTACGGTAGTTGAGCATCACGGTACGATAATCTTTGGCAATCGCATGGGTGTCTACCAGGCGGCCCAGCGTTTCATAGGCAAGGTATGGATAAATAGCCGTCGCGCCGAAGCCCAGCAACACGGCGAAGTGGTGCGGATCGCGGGCGCTGGCGGTTTCGACGATGATGTTAGCATCGCAACGCAGGCTTTGATCGACCAGACGGGTCTGGATCGCGCCAACCGCCATCGGGGCTGGAACCGGCAGGCGATCTTTAGCGATATTCCGGTCGGAGAGCACCAGCAGCACGGTGCCGCTACGTACCATTTTTTCGGCTTTGTCGCACAGCTCTTTGACTGTCGCTTCGAGCGTGGTTTTAGTGACGTCAAAGGTGATATCCAGCGTATCTGCGCGGTAGTGCTCCTCTTTCATCGTCGTGAGCTGTTTGAAATCGGAGTAGAGCAGAATCGGCGATTTAAAGCTTAAACGGTGCGCCTGGCCCTCTGCTTCGCAAAAGACGTTCATTTCACGACCGATACTGGTGGCGAGCGACATAACATGCGCTTCACGCAGCGGGTCGATTGGCGGGTTAGTCACCTGGGCAAACTGCTGGCGGAAGTAGTCGTAAATAATGCGCGGCTGACTGGAGAGCACGGCGAATGGGGTATCATCGCCCATCGAACCGACCGCTTCCTGACCGTTTTCGCCCAGTACGCGAATTACGGAGTCCAGCTCTTCCGCGCTGTAGTTAAACTGTTTCTGGAAGCTCGCGAGCGCATCGTCATCCATCTCACGGCTACCCACTTCTTCGTCCGGCAGCTCTTCAAAAGGCAC
>ERZ773241.2987-NODE-2987-length-12315-cov-3.896493_pt1 | contig 12315 bp, 10 predicted proteins | sample MGYA00580989_ERZ773241 | MGnify/ENA primary metagenome ERZ773241 (study PRJEB29015, sample SAMEA2737804) | human gut metagenome | biome: human gut; feature: human-associated habitat; material: faeces | place: China | collected 2012 ...
GTGTCACGGTAGACCGCAAGGACGGCATGATCCGCGGCCATGCCGAGGCTACCGTCACCGACCTGCCGGGCATCTATTCCCTGTCGCCCTATTCCAGCGAGGAGATCGTCACCCGGGACTTCCTGCTGAACACCCACCCAGACGGCATCATCAATATCGTTGATGCCACGAATATTGAGCGCAACCTTTACTTAACCATGCAGCTGATGGAACTGGAGATTCCGATGGTGTTGGCGCTGAATATGATGGACGAAGTGCGCGCCAACGGCGGCACCATCATGGTCAACGAACTGGAGGAACTGCTGGGTGTGCCGGTGGTGCCCATCTCGGCCGCCAAGAACGAGGGCATTGACGAGCTGGTGGAGCATGCCCTGCATGTGGCCCGCCACCGCGAGGTCCCCGGCCGCATCGATTTCTGCGATGCCACCGATGGCAAGGACGGCGCGGTACACCGCTGCATCCACGCCGTGGCCCACCTGATTGAGGACCACGCCCAGCACGCCGGTCTGCCACTGCGGTTTTCCGCCACCAAGCTGGTGGAGGGTGATCAGCTGATCGAAGCTGCTTTGCAGCTGGACGAAAACGAGACCGAACTGCTGGGCCATACCATCGCCGAGCTGGAAAACGAGACCAGCCTGGACCGCGAGGCTGCCCTGGCTGACATGCGCTTTACTTTTATCGAGCGCCTGTGCGACAAGACCGTGGTGCGCCCCGGTGAAAGCCGCGAGCACAAGCGCAGCGTGGCTATGGATAAGATCCTGACCGGCAAGTACACCGCCCTGCCCTGCTTTATCGGCATTATGGCGCTGGTGTTCTGGCTGACCTTCGGGGTCATCGGTGCGGCGCTGTCTGACCTGCTGACTTTGGGTATCGACGCCGTGACCAACGCCGCTGACCATGCGCTGACCGCCTACGGCATCAACCCGGTGGTGCACAGCCTTGTCATCGACGGCATTTTTGCCGGCGTGGGCAGTGTGCTGAGCTTTTTGCCCGTTATCGTCACTTTGTTCTTCTTCCTTTCCATCCTGGAGGATACCGGCTATATGGCCCGCGTGGCGTTTGTGATGGACCAGCTGCTGCGCCGGGTGGGCCTTTCGGGCCGCAGTTTTGTGCCGATGCTGATCGGCTTTGGCTGCTCGGTGCCTGCTATCATGGCCACTCGTACTTTGTCCAGTGACCGCGACCGCAAGATGACCATTCTGCTGACACCGTTCATGAGCTGCTCGGCTAAGCTGCCGATCTACGCACTGTTTACCACCGCGTTTTTCCCGCGGCAGTGGCGGGCCGTTGTAATGGTGGGGCTGTACCTGACCGGCATCGTATGCGGTATTTTGTACGCACTGGTGCTGAAACTGACCCGCTATAAGGGCGAGCCTGTTCCCTTCGTCATGGAGCTGCCCAACTACCGCTTTCCCTCGGCCCGCAGCGTGGGCCAGCTGATTTGGGAAAAGGCCAAGGACTTTTTGCAGAAAGCCTTTACCATTATTTTTGTAGCCACCGTGTTGATCTGGTTCCTGCAGACTTTTGATACACGGCTGAATGTTGCAGCGCCGGATACCAGCCTGCTGGCATTGATCGGCAGCTGGGTAGCGCCGATCTTTAAGCCGCTTGGCTTTGGCGACTGGCGTGTTTCTACCGCGCTGATCACCGGCTTTACCGCCAAGGAGAGCGTTGTTTCCACCTTGACGGTGCTGCTGGGCGGCGATACGGCAGCACTTTCCACGATGTTTACCCCGTTTACCGCCGTGGTATTTTTGGTGTTTACCCTGCTGTATACCCCCTGCGTGGCCGCTGTGGCCGCCGCCAAGCGCGAACTTGGCAGTGCAAAAGCCGCTGCCGGGGTGGTTGTGATGCAGTGCGGTATTGCATGGGTGGTTGCCTTTGTGGTACACTGTATAGGTACACTGCTGGGGTTTGTGTGAACCCTTGTCCCGGAGGTAATTGACTATGGCAAGTGCGATCATTGTAGTGGTAATTTTTGTGCTGCTGGCGCTGGCAATCCTGTTTATCTGCCAGAACGGCGGCTGGCAGGGTGGCTGCGGCGGCAACTGCGCCAGCTGTCACCAGCATTGCAGCGATAAAGAAAAACAGGAAAAGAAGAAGTAACCAGCACATAAAAATGCTCCCCTCACGGGGAGCATTTTTTGTGTGTATGTATAATTTACTGGCCGGCAATGGACTCCAGCCTGTAAACCGTTCTGCCATCCGGGCCAGCTGTGCAGGTGAAGTGGTAAACCAAGACCCTGCTTTGCCGGGTGGAATCCTCAAATTGGGTATCCCCTGCTTCCGCAAACACCTGTGCTTTTGACGTCGCAGTATCAATTTTCACATTCGTTACCGTAATATCACCATACGGGAGAGATGTCTCCTGACTATAATAGCAGATCCCGTTTTGCGGCTCGCCAAAAGGCCATTCGGTTATATCCGAAATAGAAAGGTCCGAAAGCCCCAAATATATCGCAGCCGTTTGCAGCAGATCACTTTCCGGAATTTCCCAAAAGTAATTATCATTTTGTGTATAGGTACTGCCTTCGCCCTTGCTTTCAAAGGTTTGGTACAGCAAAAAGAACGATAAATTGTAATCCTGCGGAAGTTCTTTCGTGCTTTGCAGGGGCGTATTAAAGAAACAGCCCAGCGTTTGGGTATACGATGCAAGCTCGGATTCCTGCGCCGCCTGGTCAGGGGCCGCAGGCATCTGTTCGCCTTGCGCCGGTGTACTTTCGGGCGCTGGTTCAGACGATGCCGCGGGTTCCTCTACCGGCGCAGTACTTGCAGTCGTGGGTGCCGTTGTCTCGACCGGGGTATCGGTGGGCTGGGCGGCCTGCGCTGGCACATTCTGTACCCCGCAGGCTGCAAGGGCCAGGGGCAGGGCCAGCAGGCAGGCGATGGCTTTTTTCATAGGGTATTCTCCTTTCCTGTTTATATTTATTTGCCCGTGTACATCGTTACCGGGGTATAGTCGGTGCTGCCGGAAAGGTAGGCGGCGCGGTCCTGGGTGGCGTAGGCGATCTTATCCCAAAAGTCCGGGGCATCCATACTGCCGTGGGTGACGAATACCTGCCCGCCGGGCAGCAGCATTTCCGGGTAGCCTGTGGAGGCATACTGGCTCGATTCATTTACAAACGCCGGGCGGTAACTTTGCCCATCGTTCAGGTCATATACCTGTACCGATTCGCCCTCATCCAAAACGATCCATTGCAGCTCGCCCTGTTCGTTCTCCAACATCTGCTCACTTGTGTACGGGTCGTCCCGTGCCAGCACTTGTACCATTTCGCCGTTTTCCAGCTTACCCACACCGGTTGGGTAGCCATCCTCCCCATACAGGTCGAAATACAGTGTGCCGTCGCGTTGGCCGCGATACCAATAAAAATCCTCACTTGTGGGATAGCTGTAGAGTTTTTTCATTTCGCCGGTGGCAGCATCAAAAAGGTCATACTCATACTCTGAGTTCTGAAAAACGGCATTGTACTCATCCCCGTCGACATTGCTGGGCAGCGGGCTGGGGCTGACAATACGGTGGATGACCCATTTATCGCCCGCGCCATATACATTTATGGTCTGTTCCGGCAGGTTGATATAGCTTACCTCGTTCGTGGTGCGGTCCCGCCGGATGATGCGCTTGCCGCTGGCATAGTCCAGCTCGTACAGCGCGGCATCATCATACCATGCAGGGTAGAATTCCTCTTCCACAGGCAGGCGCTCCACACTGCCGGTGGAAGTATCCACGATGTAACACCATTCGGTGGGGTTGCCCTTGTCCATATTTTCAAAGCAGTACAGCTCTACCATGTCGTCCCAGGCGGCCATGCCACAGGTCTCTCCGCCTTGCAGCTCGATCTCCGCCAGCTTTTGCTGCGTGGCGGTGTCGCAGTCGGTTTTTATCAGGTAAAACGTATTGGTGTTGGTGGCTTCATCGTATTTCTGGTTCATGCTGTACAGGCCGGTGTTGGTATAAAGCGTGTACGCTGTGCCGCGCAGCTTGCCCGCAGTGCCAACCGCCGGGGCGGTCGTTTTCTGGGCGGTCTCGGTGGTCTGTTCGGTTTCCGTGGCCGGCTGGCTTTGGGCGCTATCCGCACCCTGCGCTCCGCAGGCGGCGAGAGCCAGGGGCAGGGCCAGCAGGCAGGCGATGGCTTTTTTCATAGGGTGTTCTCCTTTCGCGTTTATTATTTAGTCTCCTGTATACATTGCAATCGGGGTATAGTCGGTACTGCCCGCCAGATAGGCGGCGCAATCCATTACGGCGTAGGCTTTGCGGTCGATGCCATAGACATTGGTGTAGGTACCATTGCTGACCAAAATCTTATCGTTTGCCAGCAGTTTTTCGGGGTATCCGGCGTTCCATCCTTCCACTTTATCCCACTCAATTGCCCGCGTGTAGGTCTGGCCGTCTGCCAGATCATAGATTTTGATGGCTGCTTCGCCCTTTTCTGTCAGCTGGGTGACCCAGCGCAGTTCGCCCTGCTGCTGTACGGTGGATACACTGATACTGCTGAAGGGCAGCGTCCATACGGGAGTCATTACGCCGTTTTCCAGTTTGTCCACCGTGGCCGGAGCTGTGTCACCGATGCCGTTCCCGTTCGTTTGCCAATGTATAAAGTAAAGGCTGCCGTCCCGCTGACCGCAGTAGTCATAACTATCACCTGTCGTAGGAAATTCGTAAAGTTTTTCCATCTCACCGCTGGCGGGCTCGTACAGGATAATTTCCGCCGTGGAGTTCTGCCAGGTGGCGTCGAAAGCGTCCTTCTCGCTGGTCGGATCCGGCATAGGAGACGGGCTGCTGACGCGCACCAACAGCCAGCAGCCATCCACCGAACCGCATACAGTATAGGTCTGGCCCGGCAGGTTCTGCAAGGTCACTTCACCGGTGGTGCGGTCCAGCCGGGTAAGGCTTTCGACCCAAAGGTTTGAGCGGTTTTCCTGGTAAAGGGCAGCGTCATCGTACCAGGTTGGGGCAAACGCGCCATCCATCTGCTGCTTTTCCACGCCACCGGTGGCCGTGTCAATGGTATAGCGCAGGCTGGGCCGCTCGCCCTCAGCCGTGTTTTCCTGCAGGTACAGGTCTACCGCATCATCCCAGACGGCCATACCGTAGTAGCCGCCATCCAACGTGATGCTTGCCACCTTTTCCTGCGTGGCTGTCTCGATGTCCGTTTTGACGACACAGTAGACATCCTCATTTGCAGCTTCGTTGAAAAGCTCATGCAGGGTATACAGACCTGCGGCGGTTTCCACCTCGGTACTGCATGGCCGCATCCGGCCCGTGATGCCCGGCTGGTTGACTTCCGCCGGGGTGCTTTTCCCGTTCTCGGTAGTCGCTTCGGTGGTCATCTCCGGGGCAGTGGTTGGCGCAGGCTGGGTGGTTTGCGCCCCGCAGGCGGCGAGGGTCAGGGGCAGGACCAGCAGGCAGGCGATGGCTTTTTTCATAGGGTGTTCTCCTTTCGTGTTTGCATTTACTTGCTCGTGTACATTTCTATCGGGGTGTAGTCGGTACTGCCGTTGAGGTAGGCAGTCATGTCGATGGTCACCAGGGCGGGCTGTCTGTCGGTGGCGGCGGTCGTCTCGTACCAGCCGTTGGTTACGACCACGCGGTCATCGGGCAGCAGCTGTATGGGATAGCCTATATAATTATCGTGGTCGACCGTCGGGGTGTAGGTCTGGCCGTCTGCCAAATCATAAATCGCAATGCTGTCCCGCAGATATTCCACGACCCAGCGGTTTTCTCCGTCCTGACCGTAACTTTCAAACTCCGGCCATTGATCGCTTTGCGGGGTGTACACGGTCGTCATGGTGCCGTTTTCCAGCTTGTCCAGCCCCACCGCCATGGTGTAGCTCTGGTCCTCCGTCGCGGTATAGTGGATAAAGTACGGTACGCCGTCCCGCTGGCCGCTGTACATCCACTTCTCCCCGTCGCAGCAGGGGGTCTCGAACAGCTTTTCGCAGGCGCGGGTGGCAGGGTCGTACAGGTCGATCTCCAGCTGAGAGTTCTGCCACATGGCAAAAAAGGCATCCCGGTCGGTGGTGTAATCCGGCATGGGGCCGGGGCTGATGATACGGCCGATCAGCCAGCGCTGCCCGATGGCATCATATACGTTCTGCGTCTGGGGCGGCAGAGGCAGGTCCACCTGCTGGCCGGTGGCGTGATCCAGCCGGTTGATACATTCGATCCACTGGCCCATGCTCCGCTCGGCGTACACAGCCGCGTCGTCCTGCCATTGCGGGGAATACGGCGCACCTTCCACTTCCAGCCGCTCCATCTGGCCGGTGGCGGGGTCGATCTTATAGCGCCAGCTGGTTATATCGCCATTCTGGTAACTGTTCGTCACGGGCTGGCCGTTCTCATCCAACCAATCGTCAATGTACAGTTCCAGGCCGTCCTGCCAAACGGCCAGACTGGTATAGTAACCCTGGGTCTCCAGCTCGGCCGCTTTCTGCTGGGTGTTGGCCTCGGTGTCGGTTGCAATTATGGTGTAGACGCTGGTCAAGGTCTCCTCATCGTAGGTGCTCATCATGCCGTAGAACGTCTGCCCCACGGCGGTATCATAACTCGTTTGGCGCAGGCGGCCCGCAAGACCGGGCAGGGTGCTCTCGGCCGGGGCCTCTGCGGCGGTCTCGGTGGTGGTGGTGGGTGTCTCCGGGGGCTGGGGCGCGGTATCGCCTGCGGCGCAGCCGGGCAGGGCCAGCGCCAAAGCCAGGGCAAAGGGCAGCAGCTTGTTCATGACGTGTTCTCCTTTTGCGTTCGGTTTAGCTGCAGGATACCCCACAGTTGTGACAGAGTTGTTTCAATTCTGCACTTTTTCGGGAGAATTTACAACTTTTTTCTCTGGTGTGTTCGCTATATAAATACACTTGACTTTATTGAGAAAGCATAGTATAGTAGTTACATTGTCCGCGCAAAGCGGGCAGAGGTAAGTGTATAAAAGACAAGATGTAAGAAGAGGGGTATTTTGCATGACAATTTTTACGGCGGCCATTGAGCAGGCCAGCGATATTCTGTGGAATTCACTGCTGTTGTTCCTGCTGGTCGGCACCGGCGTGTTTTTCACCATCCGGCTGCGGGGCGTACAACTACGCCGCTTTGGCGAGGGGTTCCACCGCGTTTTCGGCAACTTCACCCTGCGGGGCAAAAAGGCCGATGACCAGGGAATGAGCAGCTTCCAGGCATTGGCCACGGCCATTGCGGCCCAGGTGGGCACCGGCAACATCACCGGCTGCGCCACGGCGCTGGTCAGCGGTGGCCCGGGCGCGCTGTTCTGGGTGTGGGTATCGGCGTTCTTCGGCATGGCGACGATTTACGCCGAGGCCGTGCTGGCCCAGCGTTATCGCACCACCGTCAACGGCAAAGTCACCGGCGGCCCGGCGTACTACATCCGCGCGGCGTTCAAGGGCACCTTTGGCAAGGTGCTGGCGGGCGTATTCTCGGTACTTATTATTCTGGCGCTGGGCTTCATGGGCAACATGGTACAGTCCAACTCCATCGGTGATGCGTTCCATAACGCCTTTGGCATGAGCCATCTGGCCGTGGGCATTGTTGTAGCCGTGATCGCAGCGTTCATCTTCCTGGGCGGCGTGCAGCGCATTGCCGCTGTGACCGAAAAGATCGTGCCCATCATGGCGGCGTTTTACATTGTGGGCTGCGTGGTGATCCTGGTCATGAACTACAAGACGCTGCCCAATGCCTTTACGCAGATCTTTGTGCTGGCGTTCAACCCGCAGGCGATGGCCGGCGGCGTGGCCGGTGTGACCGTGCAGCAGGCGATGCGCTTTGGCGTGGCCCGCGGCCTGTTCTCCAATGAGGCCGGCATGGGCTCGACCCCGCACGCCCACGCGCTGGCTAAGGTCAACCACCCGCGTGAGCAGGGTGCCGTGGCCATCCTGGGCGTGTTCATCGACACCTTCGTGGTGCTGACCCTGACCGGCCTGGTGCTCATCACCTCCGGCCTGATCCCCGATGGGCTGACCGGCACCGCCCTGACCCAGGCAGCGTTCAGCCAGGCGTTCGGCGGGTTCGGCCCGGTGTTTATCGCCATCTGCATGTTCTTCTTCGCGTTCTCCACCATCATTGGGTGGTACTTCTTCGGCCAGTCCAACTTCAAGGCCCTGTTTGGTGAGAAAGCCCTGCCGGTGTACAGCGTCATCGTGGTGGTGTTCATTTTGGTCGGCTCTACGCTGAAAGTGGACCTTGTATGGGCCATGGCGGACTTCTTCAACGGCCTGATGGCCGTGCCCAACCTGCTGGCACTGCTGGCACTTTCGGGGGTTGTGGCAGTCATTGATAAGGAATGATTTTTAGTTTTTAATAGCAGCTTTTACGTGGCTCACCACCTTGCGGTGAGCCACTTTTTTAACGGCATCCGGCCGCTATGCGTACTCTTTTGTGACCAAAAGAGTACCAGAAAAGTCCCGCTCGTTCCGAGGTGTCCGCCACAAGGTGACGGACACCGAAAGCCACCGCCTTCAACAAAATCATAAAAAGTTGATACAAACCCTCCCCCATCGGCGTTATAAGGGTGAACCCCAAAGAAAGGAGGCCCGCTATGCAGACAGAGCAGGATCTGGAAAAACTTGTCCGCACCTACACCCCGGCGCTGCTGCGCTACTGCACCGGCATCCTGGGCAGTGAGCATGACGCCCAGGACGCCGTGCAGCAAACCTTTATCAAGGCCTGGCAGCGCCGCCACACCCTGCGCGAGGGTGAAAATAACATCCGCGCCTGGCTGTACCGCATTGCCTACCGTACGGCGCTGGACATGCTGCGGGCAGCCAAACGCGCCGCCAACTACCCCACTCCGCAGCCGTTGGAGCAGGACCCCGGCATCAGCGACGAACTGCGCGCCGCCTTAAACGCGCTGTCCCCCCTGGACCGTGCCCTGATGCTGGAGCGGGTGCTGAACGGCATGGACTACGCCGCGCTGGCGCGCATCCACGGGCTGCCCGCGCCCTACTTACGCACCCGCTACAGCCGGGCCAAAGCCAAACTGGCCGCCATTTTAAAGGAGGGTGAACACGATGATCTTTGACCGCGATGAACAATTTCTGCACGAAAAACTCTCCGCTGACCTGCACCCTGCCCCGGTGGACCTGTGGCCTGCGGTGGCCGAAAATTTACCCGCCAAGCCGCACCGCCGCCATTTGTGGCTGTGCCTGGCCGCGCCGCTGCTGATTGCCGCCGGAGTGGTCGCCAGGGGCGCACAGTTCACCGACCTGCGCACGAACCCCCGCCCCAGCTTTGCCCCTGACGCCACCGCCGGGTATGCTATCAGCTATGAGCGGCAGTATTACACCCTGCCCGCCGACCTGTGGGCCGGGATGCAGGCAAACCATAATTTGGAAGCAGCTGCGGACGGGACCCGCCCCGCCGGGGGAATCATGCACGGACGCATTTATCCCAACAACCGCGATAAGCAGAACATCTACAGCAAAGCCGCCCGCGGGTACGAAACCTGGTCTGCCATGGCCGAAGCCACCGGCCTGCCGCTGGCGGGAAACAGCGTGCTGGATGCAGGCGAACCCGAACCCGCCGTGCAGTTGTTTATCCGAATCACCGCAGACAACGACTATTGGGAAGAAAGCTCCCTGGCCCAGGTCGGTTTTATCCCCGTCGGCAACGAAGCTCCCGAAAAGCTGTATCTGAAACGGATGGACTATCTGGACGACCCGGAGGGCCGCCGCTATGAAATAGAGCTGATGGCGCTTGCCTACCTGGGCGATGCTCCCACCGATACCACCGCCATAAATTATTTCAACAAGCGTGCTGGTCTGACCTGGAGCTGCGAGACCTATGAGATGCCCAACGGCTGCATGGCCCTGCTGCCGCTTTGCACCAGCAATCCCAACAGCTACACCTACTACAGCACATGGGCCTTTTTTGAAAAGGACGGCATTTTGTACCAGCTTGGCTGCACGCCGGTTGCCGGATATTTTAACAGCGACCTGGAAGATGACCGGGCGGTGTTAAGGCAAGTATTGGATGGGTTTGAATAAGCAGCCGCCAAAGGCTCCCCTTTGCAGGGGGAGCCTTTTTTATGCCCGCATGGTTGCGTCTTTCTGCAAAAACGGGTATACTATAAATAAGTATACTTTGCGGGGAGGGCACCTGAATGAAAGCGGATTCCTATCGTTTTGACGGCAGCGGCAAGTGCCGACTGGACAAACTGGCTACCAACAGCAAGGCCGACGGGGTCGACAAAGAGAAAATTCTGGCAAAGACCGCCGAAAACCTGCAAAAAATGGCCGCTTTGCAGGACGCCTTTTATGCCGACGGCCGCGAAGGACTGATCTTCATTTTGCAGGCCATGGACGCCGCCGGCAAGGACAGCACCATCAAACATGTGATGTCCGGCCTGAACCCCCAGGGCGTGCAGGTGACCAGTTTTAAACAACCCAACAGTGAAGAGTTGAAACACGACTTCCTGTGGCGGGTCAACAAGGCGCTGCCCGCCCGCGGATCCATCGCCATTTTCAACCGCAGCTACTACGAGGATGTGCTGGTGGTCCAGCTGCACGACCTGCAAAAAGGCTACCAGATGGCCCCGCGTGTGCTGGAGCAGGACAAGGACGAGTTTTTCGCCCAGCGCTACCGCCAGATCCGCCATTACGAGCAGTATCTTTATGAGAACAGCTACCGCGTGGTGAAGATCTTCCTGCATGTGTCCAAAAACGAGCAGAAAAAGCGCTTTTTGGAGCGCATCGATAACCCCGCTAAAAACTGGAAGTTCTCCGCCAGCGACCTGGCCGAGCGCGCCTATTTCGACGATTATCAACGCCTGTACGAGCAGGTTATCGATGCCACCGCCGCCAAGGAGGCCCCGTGGTACGCCCTGCCCGCCGACCAGAAATGGTACACGCGGTATCTCGTGAGTGAAATCGTAGTAGACGCGCTGGAGCATACCAGCCACAACTACCCCGTTTTGAGCACCGAAGCGCAGCAGAACTTGCAGGACTGCCGCACCCGATTGGAGGCCGAGAACAGCTGATGGCACCCATCCGCGTTTTACAGATCATGCCCGCCATGGACGCCGGCGGCATGGAGACTTTTGTGATGAACGTCTATCGCACCATCGACCGGGACAAGGTGCAGTTCGACTTTTTGTATCATTACGATAAGCCGTGCTTTTTTGACGATGAGATCTGCACATTAGGCGGCAATATCTACAAAATGACCGTGCGGCAGGACAATAACCTGCCCCGCTATCTGCGTGAACTGCGCGAGTTATTCGCCGCCCACCCGGAGTGGCGCATTATCCACGGCCATTACAGCGGCTTTGGCATGTTTTACAACCCCGTGGCACGCCGGGCGGGCATCCCTGTGCGGGTGGGCCACAGCCACAACACTGCCTATGAGCCTAACCTGGTGGGCCGGCTGGACAAGCTGATGAGCAGCCGCTTCAACGCAGGCCTGACCGACCGCTTCGCCTGCAGCCAGAAGGCCGGGGAGATGCTGTTTGGCAAAAGCCCCTTCACCGTGCTGCCCAACGGCATTGACACGGCCCGCTTTGCCGCCCGCGACCCGCAGCGCCGCGCCTTGCTGCGCGGGGAACTGGGCGTAGCGGATAACGAAATTTTGTTTGGCCATGTAGGGCGGTTCTCGGCGCAGAAAAACCACCCTGGGCTGTTGAAAATTTTTGCCGCTGTGCGCGCCCGTCTGCCCAAAGCCCGCCTGGTGCTGCTGGGCGGCGGCGAGCCTGGCTACATAGAAGAGATACAAAACCTGGCCCGTAGTTTGGGCCTTGGCGACAGCGTGATCTTTGCCGGAGTGCGCAGCAACATGCAGGGCTTTTACGACGCCATGGACGCCTTTTTGCTGCCCAGCCTGTTTGAGGGCCTGCCCGTGGTGCTGGTAGAGGCCCAGACCGCCGGACTGCCCTGCTTTGTGGCCGACACCGTGGACAAGGGCGCCGCCTTTACCGACCGCGTGCATTTTTTGCCGCTGCAGGATGAAGCCGCCTGGGCGAACACCATCGCCGGGGCCAGCCTGCGCCGCGACCCGGACGCCCGCCGCAAGGCCGTGGAGGCCGGGTATGACATCCACCACAGCGCCGAAATTTTGCAGGAGTTCTACCTGCGCCGCTATGCCGAGGTGACGAAATGAAGCCCTGCGAGATTGCAGTCATTGTGCCGGTACATAACGCGGCGGCGTTTTTGACCGCCTGCACCGATGCCATTGCCGCACAAAAATTTGACGCCTTTCGGTGCATTTTGGTGGACGACGGCTCCACGGACGGTTCCCCCGCCCTGTGCGATGCCATTGCGGCGGGCGACCAGCGGTTTGTGACCATGCACCAGCCCAACAGCGGTGTCTGCGCGGCCCGTACAGCC
>ERZ773241.2997-NODE-2997-length-12293-cov-4.138666_pt1 | contig 12293 bp, 8 predicted proteins | sample MGYA00580989_ERZ773241 | MGnify/ENA primary metagenome ERZ773241 (study PRJEB29015, sample SAMEA2737804) | human gut metagenome | biome: human gut; feature: human-associated habitat; material: faeces | place: China | collected 2012 ...
TTTTTTCGGCACAAAGTCCACCATAATCCATCGAATTATCGTACATTTTTCGCTTTTCGGGTTATTATTCCTATCTTTACGCCGTTAATTGCGTAACCAACAAACATACGCTCCGAATGTTCAAAACATACATGCGGCTGTTGGGTTTTGCCCGGCCGATCAAGAAATACGCGATCCCCTACTTCTTCTACTCGCTTTTCTACGCGTTGTTCAACTCGCTGACGTTCATGCTGATCATCCCGATCCTGAACACCATGTTCGACGCGAACTACTCCTTCGAATACGTCGAAAAGCTGCCTCCCCTGGAACTCAATCAGGACTACCTCGCAACACTTTTCAACTTCGCCTATTCGCACATCTTCGAACAATACGACCGCCAGAACGTACTGATGCTGCTGGCCATTGTAGCCATCTGCATCAGCCTGATGAGCAACCTGTTCCGCTACCTCGGCGCATGGACCATGGAGAACATGCGCACGCGGACCCTGCAACGCATGCGCAACGAAATGTTCTCGCGCGTGATGGACATGAACGTGGGCTATTTCTCGGACCAGCGCAAGGGCGACATCATTTCGAAAATCACCTCCGACGTGGGCGTGGTGCAGTTCTGCATCACCAACACTCTCCAGGTGTCGTTCCGCGAACCGTTTCTGATCATCGGCTACATCGTGATGATGGTGGCCATTTCGTGGGAGCTGGCCATCTTCTCGGTGCTGTTCCTCCCGGTGGTGGCCCTGCTGATCGGCAGCATCGTACTGATGATCAACAAGGAACGCCGGCATGAAAAAGAGATCGAGATGCTCCGGATAGAGAACCTCAGCAGCCAGTACAACGCCATTGCCAACCAGGTAAGCCCCCACTTCTTTTTCAACGCACTGAGCAACCTCTCGTCGCTCGTACGCGGCGACAAGAAACAGGAAAGCCTTGAATACATCGGCAACCTGTCGGGCATATTCCGGTACATCATCCGCTTCAAGGAGTCGTCGCTGACGACCCTGGGCGAGGAACTGAATTTCATAAATTCGTACAAGCAACTGATGGACGTACGCTTCGCCGAAAGCTACACCTGCGAGGTCGACATTCCGCAGCAGGCGCTGAACATGCGCATGCCCAGCCTTTCGCTGCTGCCGCTGTTCGAAAATATCGTCAAACACAACGTCATCGACAGCGAGCACCACATGCGGATCACGATCTCGTTCAACGACAATAACGAACTGGTGATCGCCAATCCGGTCTATCCGAAGCTCACGCCGCCCGAATCGAACGGCATCGGGTTGACCAACCTGAGCAACAGGTACAGGCTGCTGCTGGGTAAGGAAATACGCATCGAGAAAACCGAGGGGGGGGGGTGACGGGATGTTCCGGGTGTTCCTGCCGATGGTCAAGATGAACATAAAGCATACGCGATGAGGGTACTGATCATAGAAGACGAAATGGGGGCCCTCGACGACCTGAGGAGCATCCTCGCGGAATCGGCCCCGGACATCCGGATAGCAGGCACGACGGAGAGTGTCATGCAAAGCGTCGCATGGCTGGAAAAGAACCCCGTCCCGGATCTGATTTTCATGGACATCCATCTGTCCGACGGTTCGGCTTTCGAGATATTCAAGCGGACGGCCGTCGAGGCGCCCGTGATCTTCACGACCGCCTACGACGAGTACGCCATCCATGCCTTCAGGGTCAACGCCGTGGACTATCTGCTCAAACCGCTCGCCATCGACGAGGTGAAACGCGCACTGGAAAAATACCGGCGGCTCAGCCGGCCGCAGGTACTCCCGGATATCGAGAAGTTGTATGAAATGATTTCCTGCCAGCGGACGAATTCCCGCAGGAACATCCTGGTGGCCTACAAGGACAAACTGCTGCCGATCCCGACGGAGAAAATCGCCTTTTTCTATTCGACCAAGGAGACATCGAGGGTATACCTCGCCGATGGCAGCAACTATGCCTACAACAGGACGCTGGAGAGCATCTGCGACGACATGGATCCCCGGGCATTCTGCCGGGTCAACAAACAATACGTCGTCGCCAGGGAGCACATCACGAGCATCGTCGTATGGTCGAACAGCCGCCTGCTGGTTTCGATGGATACCGAGACGCCCGAGCCCGTATTCCTGAGCAAGAACCGGGCTGCGGAGTTCAAAAAATGGATCACGGGATAAGTCCCGTCCCGGAAAAAACATTTACAGGCGTGCGAGGTATCCGTAGCGCACCAAATCCTCTTCGCCGCGGGTGAGGTAGGTCTGGCCGTCTGCCAGCACGTAGAGGCGGTCGGCGATATCCGTCACATGGCGGTGCATATGGTCGGTCACGAGAATGCCTTTCGAGGATTTTTCCTGCCGGATCAACTCCTTGAGCGTCGACACATGCAGCGGGGCGACCTGCGAAAAAGGTTCGTCGAGCATGACGAATTGCGTCGGACTGCGCAGGATCAGGTAGGATTCCAGAATACGCCGCTCGCCGCCCGACAGGGCACGGATCTTCGTACCGCACAGTTTGCCGAACAACGGGAACCATGCCAGCAGGTCGTCCCACGGCAACCCAAAATCGCGCAGTGCCCGGTCGACGGTCAGCCAGCCCGGGATAAATCCTTGCTGCGCGAGGTAGCGCACCTCGTCGGCCCGAAAACGGTCATGCCACACCCCGTCGATGCGCATCGACCGGAAATCCGCCCGCAGCGAACCGCACAGTATCTTCATCAGACAGCTCTTGCCGCACCCGTTGCGGCCGAGCACTGCCGTAACGCCGCCCGTTTCAACGGCGAGGTACACTCCCGAAAGGATGCGCCGGTCGCCGAACGACAACTCCACGGAGTCGATCTCGAGGATATGTTTCTCAGAGGGGTTCATAAAGGAAGGCGGCCGTCAGTTTCAATAACACATAACACAGGATAAAGTCCACGCCGCAACTCACGCCCAGCAGTTCGCGGCGCCGCACGCCGAGGTTGCGGTAGTAGAAAAACTCGTCACCGTAACGCTGGACGATCCAGACATAGAGATAAAGCGGATAGACCGCCGCCTTGCCCAACAAGCACCACGGGACGATTGTCGGGCCGTGGTTCGAGACCACCCATGCCAACCCGATGCTCACGGCCATGCAAAAAAAGAACATGGCCGAATAATAAAAGCGGAGTATGAGCAGCAATTTCCGGATCATCGTCCAAATATACGAAAAAAGCGGGTGGAATACAGACCACCCGCTTTTTATTCGGCGTAAACGCCAAGTCGGTATCTCCGCAAGAGAACCCGCTGCGGGCAGGAAAGCCGGCGACGGCGTTACAGCGCCAGCGGCTCGCAGGGAAGCCCCCAGGCCTCGGCGACGGGCCGGTAGACCACTTTGCCCTGCACGATGTTGAGCCCCAGTTCCAGTTCGCGGCTCTCCTTGCAGGCACGGCGCCAGCCCTTGTCGGCGAGCTGGACGACGTAGGGAAGCGTGGCGTTGGTGAGCGCAAGCGTCGAGGAATAGGGCACGGCGCCGGGAATGTTGGCCACGCAATAATGGAGGATACCGTCGACATAGTAAACGGGGTCTTCGTGCGTCGTGGGACGCGAGGTCTCGAAGCAGCCGCCCTGGTCGATGGCCACGTCGACCATCACCGAGCCGGGCTCCATCTCCCGGAGCATGTCGCGCGTAACGAGCTTCGGGGCCTTGGCGCCGGGGATCAGCACCGAGCCGATCACCAGGTCGGCATGTTTGAGCTCTTCGCGGATATTGTATTCCGAAGACATCAGGGTCTTGACGTTCTTGGGCATCACGTCGGCCAGGTAGGTGAGGCGTTGCAGCGAAATGTCGCAGATCGTCACGTCGGCCCCCGTCCCGGCAGCCGTACGCGCCGCGGCCGTACCGACCACACCGGCGCCGATGACGAAGACCCTGGCGGGCTTCACCCCCGGTACGCCGCCCAGCAGCTTGCCTTTGCCGCCGCGGGGTTTTTCGAGGAAATAGCGCCCTTCCTGCGTGGACATACGGCCTGCGACCTCGGACATAGGGATCAGCAGCGGCAGCGAACGGTCGGCACGCTCGACAGTTTCGTAGGCACAGCATACCGCCCCGCTGTCGATCATGGCGCGGGTAAGGGGTTCGCTGCTGGCGAAATGGAAAAACGTGAAGACCAGCTGGTCTTTGCGGATCAGCTTGTACTCGGGGGCGATGGGCTCCTTGACCTTGACGATCATTTCGGCACGGGCATAGACATCCCCGATCGTGGGAAGGATCTCCGCCCCTACCGCCGTATAGGCCTCGTCGGCAAAACCGCTGTTCACACCGGCCGTAGCCTGCACATAAACCGTGTGGCCCCGCTTGACGAGCTCCTGGGCGCCTGCGGGGGTAAGGGCAACGCGATTCTCGTTGTTCTTGATCTCTTTGGGAATACCGATAATCATAAGGCTTGAAGTTTTTAGGTTTTTTTGCCTTTTAATTTACGGATTTTATCCGGAACAGCAAAAAAATCCGGCGATTTTTCGCTTGCGGATCAAAATTTATAAGAGACTGTAAGGTAGAACGAACGCGGATAGGCATAGGTATAGCGCGTGGCGTGGGGTGCGAAATAGAGGGCGTCGCCCGAACGGATACGCCGGACGCGCAGCGACTCGTAACCGCTGTAAACCGTATCGGCATCGCCCAGCAGGTTGCGCAGCATGAGCGAAGCGGTCAGCCGCGAACGGCCAAAATAGAAGGATTTGAAAAGCGAGGCGTCGAGCGTGGAGGCATCTCCGAGACGCTCCTGGTGCGTAAAGGCATCGAACGCCTCCTGTGTAATGCCGCCCTGCCGCGCGATGCGCGCCGTACGGCGCAGGGGCGCAGGCTCGACGTAACGCAGCCCCGCATATCCCGCCGAGGCGCGGAAACCCCATCCCCGGGGGCCGAAATATGAGAGTTCGGCGCAAGCCGTAAGCTGGGGTGCGGCACCGAGCGTACAACCGCCCATGTGGCTTTCGGCACGGGTGTCGACGGCCGAATTGTCGACGTCGGAGATGACCGTGACGCGCGGGTTACGGATATATTTGTACCGCCCGGCCGAAGCGGCGAGCGAAAGGCTCCAGCGGTATGCCAGGCGGAGGTCGGCAGCGGCCTCCACGCCGCAGGCCATGCGTCCGATGCCCGTAACGGCCATGTCGCTGTAAACACCCGCCATGTCGTCGTAATAACGGCGGGACTGGATGCCGTCGAGCGTGGCGACGGCGAAGGCTGTAATGCGGAGCGAAAGCCGTTCGCCGGTACGGGTGAAATTGAGCTCGGCGGCGTAGAAACGCCCGGCAGCGGGGTCGTCGACCGTACGGTTGTTATACAACGGCTGGTAGAACAGGTCGGCGGCATCGGGCACCGCAGCCCCGGCTGCGGCCGATGCTTCGAGGTAGCTGCGGGGCGAGAAAGCCCACCCCACCAGTGCCTTGACCGTATAGGGCGTAAACCCCATCCGCCGCGAGCGCCCGAGGGACTGTGTCCCGGGGAAGAGCTCTTTCTCGTAATACCCGCGGCGCAGCACGACGGCATCGCCCAGCGCGAGGGCGACGTCGGCACGAAGGCGGTCGGAACGGTACTCGGCCGACAGGCGGACGGTGGCCTCGCGCGTCGAGAGCGCATAGTCGTAGCCGAAACGGTCGCCCTCGCGGACGGTGCGGCCGGGATGGCGCAGGTCGTTTTGCAAGAGGTTGCCGTAGGTGTCGTCGTCCACGAGGTACTGGTCGATGTCGGTGATATGATCCGCCCCCAGCAGGTCGCGCATCTGTTTGTAGCTGCGCGTGCGGGCATGGCGGTAGGAAAAGCCGTAGCGGAGCGTCAGCCGCTCGTCCGGCGCGGTCGTAAATAGGGCGTCGAAACCGAGGTTGCGGATACGTTCGGCGCGGTCTTCGAGCGTATAGACGGCATGTCCGCCCGCCATGCGGTTGCGGGCGATCAGCTCGTCCCAGCAAACCTGCGTATAGCGCGCGTCGTTCGACCGCCATGCCAGTTCGGTTTCCCGGTCGCCCGTATAGCCGGGCAGGTAACGGTAATTGTCGGGCATGGGCGTACGGGCGTCGTACCACCCCAGGGCGCTGTATTTCCGCACCCCGTATTCGGCCCCGGCAGCCATGTCGAGCCAGGTCGCGGGCGACAGCCGCACGCAGTACGTAGCGGCGGCCAGCGGCACGAACTCGCGCCGCACGCGCGAATTGCGGACTTTGCCGTCCTGGAAACCCCAGGCCGGATTGTAGAGGTTGTCGCCCGTAAGGCGGAAAGCCTCTTCGACCGAAGAAAGGCGTGTGCCCCGTACCGACGGCGGGACAATGAGGAGGAATCCCAGCGTATGGCCCTCGCCCAAATGCCTGGAGGCACGGAATCCCGCCGTCAGGGCATTCGTGAAGACGCCTTCGACGTGCATGTCGCGCCCCGTGCGGGCCTCGACGGCGGCAGCGACATCCCAGCCCCGTCCCGCAGGCCGCGCATAGGCGAGTTTCGCCCCGGCCAGGTAGTTGCGGTCGGTGAAACTGACGGAGGCATGGCAGGAGGGTTCGGCCAGCGCCCCGGGGAACCGGAAGGTACGCACGCCGCCGGCACCGCCGATGGCCTCGGGCAATGCCGCGATCCCGGCACGGCGCTCTTCCCGAGCCCCGAGCAGCCGCAGCGAACCGAAATAGCGGGACGAAATCCCCAACCCGGAAAAGGAGGCCGCCTCCGAGGAGTAATGCTGCCCGCGGCGGCCGAGCGCGATGTAGGGCAGATTGAAGGCCGAAATGCTGCCGTAGAGGTCGGGCATGGTCTGGATTGCCCGGTAGAAAAGCGAGGAGTCGGTAAGCACGATGGGCGTACGCTGCTCATAACCCGTGCCATAGGGATAGTATTCGTCGTCGGGGAGCTGGGCCGCAGCTCCGCACACGACGAACAGGAAAACCACGGTAAGAGCGTATTTGCGGAGCATGCACAGGGACTTTTCAGAATACAAATATAACTATTTTAAACATGTTTTAAATAGCAACAATAAAAACCGCTGAATTTCGTCCTTTATGGCAGTTGTGCCGGCAGAAAATATTTTTTGATTTTTCAGAATCAAATAATAATATGATATACAAACTATTACGCGCACATAAACACGGGGGGGGGCTAACACCGTCCGCAAATTTGGAAAATCGGAAAACAAACCTCATATTTGTGAACTCTCAACAATCTCAAAGCGTCCTGACATGCAAAAAGCCCTCGCTCTCCTGCTGTCGGCAGCCATGCTGCTGTGTCTGCATCCGGCTACCGCGCAACAACCCAACACCCTGACCGGGACGGTCACCGATTCGGCTTCCGGCAAAGCCGTCGGCTATGCCACCGTCTCGCTCCAGCGCGACTCGGTCACGGTCGTGAACGCCGTAGCCGCCAATTCGGACGGCCGCTTCTCGCTCAAAGCCCCCGAAACGGGCGACTACCAGCTCTGCATCACGATGGTAGGCTACACGCCCTACAAACAGGCCGTGGAAGTGCCCGCATCGGGCAAGGCGCTCGGCAAGATCGCCATCACGCAGGGTGTCGAGGTCGGCGACGTGGTGATCGAAGTCCAGAAACCGCTCGTAATGGCCGACGCCGAGAAGACCACCTACTCGGTCGAGGACGACCCGCAGGCTTCGACGAGCACGCTCGACGAGATCATCCGCAAGGTTCCGCAGCTCTCGCTCGACGGCGACGGCAACGTCCTGCTCAACGGACAGAGCAATTACAAGATATTGCTCAACGGGCGCAATTCGGCAACGATGAGCAACAATTTCAAGGATGTGATCCAGAGCATGCCCGCCTCGCAGATCAGCCGCATAGAGGTCATCACCAACCCCTCGACCAAGTACGAAGCCGAAGGCGTGGGCGGCATCATCAACCTCATCACCCAACGCAAGAAGCAGTTCCACGGATACAACGGCAGCGTCGGCGCGAGCGTCACGGTGTTGGAGAACCCGGCCTACAACGGCAACGCCAGCCTCTCGATCCAGGCCGGGAAGTTCGCGGCGAGCATCATGGGCTATGCAGGCTACTACGACGGGGGCCGTACCCCCTCGGAATCGGAGTCGTGGCAGGAAAATTACGACTCGGAGAACCGCTACAACCGCAGTTACTCCGAAAACAAGGGCAGTTCGCGTTACGGCAACGTCGGACTGGACATGAGCTACCAGCCCGACACGCTCAACCTGATCACGCTCAACGGATGGCTGTGGCTCGGCCGCAGCCGCTACAAATCGCTAGGTACGAACGCGATCCTCGACCCCGAAATGAACCCGCTGCTGGAATACGGCAGCCGCAGCATCCAGAAATGGAACTACATGGGCGGCAGCGTCTCGCTCAATTACGAACACACCTTCGGCAAGGAGGGGCATACGCTGACCATATCGGATGAAGTCGAGATCGACCCGGACAAAGGCCATACAGACCGGATATACAACGACGGATACAATTACAGGGCGTTGCAGGATGCGGACAACCGCATGACGGGCAACACCGTGCAGGTCGACTACGCCAACCCGCTGTCGGAGCACCACAAGATCGAGGCGGGGCTGAAACACATCTATCGCAACAGCACCTCCGACACCGACAACAAGCAGAGCGACGAATACGGCACATTCCCGATTGAAAAAATAAAATTCACGGGCATGGATTACCGCCAGCACGTGCTGGGTATCTACGCCGGATACGGATTCACCTACACCAAATGGTCGGGACGCCTCGGTGCGCGCATGGAACGGACATGGAACGACGCCCAGGTGGAGGAGACCGCCAAAGGCACCTACTCGTTTTCGAACCGCCAGTTCAACGTGGTGCCCTACCTGAGCCTGACATTCATCCCCAAGGTGAGCCACAACATTTCGCTCTCCTACACGCAGCGGCTCCAGCGCCCGGGCATCTACATGCTTTCGCCGGCCGAGGACGACACCGACCCCACGCGGCTGTCGTACGGCAACCCGGGACTGGAAGCGGCCGTATACCACACGATCAACCTCCAGTACGGCCACTATGCCGCAAAATGGAGCATGACCTTCGCACTCAACACCTTCCTGTCGAACAACAACATGTCGTCATACTCCTTCTCGGACGGGGACGGCATCACCAACACCACCTACAGCAACGACGTCCGTTCGCGCAGCTACGGATTCAACGGTTCGTTCTCGTACCGCCCGTCGGAGAAGGTCAACCTCTCGCTGAGCTACAACGGCAGGTATTCGCAGAACGATTTCGACGCCATGGACATCCACACCGACCAGTTCACGTTCAGCCAGAACCTCAACCTCGACTTCGCGCTCTGGAAGGAGGCGCGGCTTATGCTGGGTGAGAATTATTCGACGGGATATGCGTGGCTCGGCGGCAAATCGGAAAGCTACTACTACTATTACATGGGCATCAAACAGCAGTTCCTCAAGAAGAAGCTCGACCTGAGCATCATGTGCAACAACCCCTTCGAGAAATACCGCAGGAACAGGAGCACCTCGGACACGCCGACCTTCGGCGGCTGGAGCGAATACAGGTATGCGTGCCGCAGCCTCTATTTCCGCGTCAGCTACCGCTTCGGCAAACAGAACGTCGGGGTGAAACGCACTGCCAAGTCGATCCGCAACGACGACATGAGCAGCGGCGCACAGGGCGGTGGCGGCGGAAGCACCGGCGGCGCACAGGGCGGAGGAGGGATGTAATCCCCCGCCGACGATCCGGCCCGATACGCCGGACGCCGGCATCACCGCGTGGGCCATCATCGCAGGAGTTATCGCGGAAATCATTCCAGGAATCATCGCGGAAATCATCACGGCATTTACGCGACCGTCTTTCCCCTGCTGCAAGGGACGACGCATACGGCTTCCGGGCGCGGCATCCATATCGACGAAAAGGGACTGCCGCACAAGCAGCCGGAAACAGAAGTCACCCCTGCCGGAGTTTGTTCCGGCAGGGGTGAAATCGTAAAATCGGACTTGCCGGACAGCCCCTCTGTTATTTGCAGCCTGCCGTGCAGCGCCCTGGCGGGAACACCCGGAGCGGTCATCGGTTACCCGATCCATGCGGATGGAGCCCGGATCATCGACCGCACGGATTTCATAACCCGGCAAAAATATGAATAAAATGATTGTTTTACTCATATTTTTTAATTACATTGTGAACAATATAAAACACATGCTTCACAATCCTTTCATTAATCCTTTAAATTTACCGCCATGAAAAAACTTTTTTTACTCCGGAAAAGCCTGTTCATAGCTTTTGCGGCAGCGACCTGCGGACTCTTTTCTATAATAGGATGTGCAGCGCAAAAACCGGCAGCCGGACGGCAAGGCGAAGCGGCCGGAGGGGAGATCCGCCACGCACAAGCGTCGAAGGCACTGGAAGAGGGGCGGTTCGTGATCGAGGCGAATGAATTTTACCTCCCGGAGGACAAATCCCCGGTCAAGTCATCCACGGGCAACTACATATCCATGGAGGGCAAACGGGGCGTTATCAGTTTCACCCCCGACCTCTTTCCGAAAACACCGCTGGGCAACCTGACCATAACGGACGACACGGCGGAAATAACGCTGGAAAAGCGGAAAAAGAACGGAGACATGCAGTTCTGCATGAGGATGACCGGGCCGGCGAATTCCCAGGACAGGAAGGTAATAATAACGCTGTACAAGGACACGGACAAATGCCATGTACAGGTTTCGAACGAACTTCTGGCATATCCCGTGGTCAAGTTCACGGGAGTGGTAAGGCCAACGGGAGAATAACCGCGGCACCACTCGCAACGGCAACGGCCCCGCAAAGACGGGGCCGTTATCGTGAACCGTGCATCCGGGAACCGTGCATCCGTGGCGGGATTTGCCGCGTTCGCGGGCGGGTCAGACGGTCTTGAGCACTTCGAGCAGCAAATCCCAGAACTTGGGAACCGTGGCGATTTCGAGCCTTTCGTCGGGCGAATGCACGCCGCGCAACGTCGGGCCGAAGGAAACCATCTCCAGTTCGGGGTATTTCTCGAGGAACAGGCCGCATTCCAATCCGGCATGGATCGCACGCACCTTGGGCTCCGTACCGAACAGGCGTTCGTAGGCTCCGACGGTCTTTTCGAGCAGTACGGACTGCGGGTTGGGCGCCCAGCCCGGATAACCGTCGGAATGGGCGACGTCGGCACCGGCCAGGGCGAATACCGATTCGACCATCTGCATGACATAGGTCTTGGCGCTCTCGACCGACGACCGCTGCGACGAGGTGACGACGATGCGGTTGTCGCCCTCGAATTTCACCGAAGCGAGGTTGGTCGAAGTCTCGACCAGCCCCGGCATGGCGAACGACATGGCGATCACGCCGTTGGGAACGCCCACCAGCGAGTAGACCAGCCCGAACTGCGTCCGGGCATCGAGCACCTGGTCGACCTCGGGCATCTCGTTGAGCGTAATCTTGAAATTGGGCTCGCGGAAACGGAATTCGGCTTTCAGGTCGGCGGCAAAGAGGTCGTAGCGTTTGACGAACTCGGACTTGAACCGTGTCGGGACGCCGAAGATGGCGTACGCCTCGCGCGGGATCGCATTGCGCAGGTTGCCGCCGTTGAAATAGCTCAGCTTCAGTTCGAACGACTGCATGCCGTCCCACAAGAGGCGTGCGACGGTCTTGTTGGAATTGACGCGTCCCTTGTCGATGTCGTCGCCCGAGTGCCCGCCCTGCAGGTCGGAGACGTCGACGCGGAAGAAGGAGTAGTTCTTCGGCGCCTCCTCCATCGCATACCGGAACGTGGCGATGGTGTCGATGCCGCCCGCACAGCCGATGAAGATTTCGCCCTCGTCCTCCGAATCGAGGTTGACGAGGTATTTGCCCGTGAGCATCCCCTCGCCCAGCTCGAACGCACCCGTGAGGCCCGTCTCCTCGTCGACGGTGAACAGCGCCTCGACGGGACCGTGCTCCACCGTCTCGTCGAGCATCACGGCCAGCGCGGCGGCCATGCCGATACCGCAGTCGGCGCCCAGCGTCGTACCTTCGGCCCGGACCCACTCGCCGTCGATACGCGTGCGGATGGGATCGTTGTCGAAGTCGAACTCCACATCGGAGTTCTTTTCGCAGACCATGTCCATGTGCGACTGGAGGATCACGGCTGCGCGCTCCTCCATGCCCGGCGTGGCGGGCTTGCGCATCACGACGTTGCCGATGGCGTCCTTTTTATATTCGATATGGTGCTTTTTGGCGAAATCGACCAGAAAATCAATGATTTTGCCCTCCTTCTTCGAAGGACGCGGCACACGCGTGATGGCGTCGAACTGTTCCCAGACAAGACGCGGTTCCAAAGAGGTTATTTCCGACATAGATTTTTGCATTTTTGCAAAGTTAGGAAAAAATCCGTA
>ERZ773241.2999-NODE-2999-length-12277-cov-3.075110_pt1 | contig 12277 bp, 9 predicted proteins | sample MGYA00580989_ERZ773241 | MGnify/ENA primary metagenome ERZ773241 (study PRJEB29015, sample SAMEA2737804) | human gut metagenome | biome: human gut; feature: human-associated habitat; material: faeces | place: China | collected 2012 ...
ATCCTGCCTGGGACCGTCTCTTCTATCGTGGTGTTTTTCACCATGCGCATTGGTACCTCGATTATCTCTGCCGCCAGCCTCTCATTTCTCGGCCTCGGTGCGCAGCCGCCGACACCAGAGTGGGGAGCAATGCTCAATGAGGCTCGAGCGGATATGGTTATCGCGCCGCATGTCGCTGTTTTTCCGGCCCTGGCTATTTTTCTGACCGTACTGGCGTTCAATTTGTTGGGCGATGGTTTACGCGATGCGCTGGATCCGAAAATTAAAGGATAGTTACGTTTGAATATTGCTTGAAAGGGTAATCACCTCACAGGAAATTATTGCCCTAAGCAAGTGTTGTAACTTTCTGCTGATTTTGTAGAATCGGGTAATTTGGTTAAAAAGCCGCAGCAAGGGACAATTTTTGCAGCGGCACAGCGTTCAGATAGTTATTTTGTTAAATGTATTAACATGCTGAGTTTATACGAAAAGATAAAGATAAGGCTGATAATTTTATTTTTATTGGCAGCACTGTCATTTATTGGTCTTTTTTTCATCATTAACTATCAACTGGTATCGGAGCGCGCGGTAAAACGTGCCGATAGCCGCTTTGAACTTATTCAGAAAAACGTTGGCTATTTCTTTAAAGATATTGAACGTTCGGCCCTGACATTAAAGGACTCACTGTATTTATTAAAAAATACAGAGGAGATTCAACGCGCCGTGATTCTTAAAATGGAAATGATGCCATTTTTAGACTCGGTGGGACTGGTACTTGATGATAATAAATATTATCTTTTTTCGCGGAGGGCGAATGATAAAATCGTTGTTTATCATCAGGAACAAGTAAATGGACCGCTTGTCGACGAGTCAGGGCGGGTTATTTTTGCCGATTTTAACCCATCGAAACGACCGTGGTCGGTGGCTTCAGATGACTCTAACAACAGCTGGAATCCGGCATACAATTGCTTTGATCGTCCGGGTAAAAAATGTATCTCTTTTACGCTACACATCAACGGCAAAGATCACGATTTGTTAGCGGTGGATAAAATTCATGTCGATTTAAACTGGCGATATCTGAACGAGTATCTTGATCAAATCAGCGCTAATGATGAAGTTCTATTTTTGAAACAAGGCCATGAGATCATTGCCAAGAATCAACTCGCTCGTGAAAAACTGATTATTTATAATAGCGAAGGTAATTATAATATTATTGATTCTGTCGATACTGAATATATCGAAAAAACATCAGCGGTGCCAAACAACGCATTATTCGAAATCTATTTTTATTATCCTGGCGGTAATTTATTGAACGCATCAGATAAACTTTTTTATCTGCCGTTTGCGTTCATTATTATCGTATTGCTGGTGGTTTATTTAATGACCACTCGTGTGTTCCGTCGGCAATTTTCTGAAATGACAGAGCTGGTTAATACGCTGGCGTTTTTGCCTGACTCAACGGATCAAATCGAGGCTCTGAAAATTCGTGAAGGCGATGCGAAAGAGATTATCAGCATCAAAAATTCGATCGCGGAAATGAAAGATGCCGAAATTGAACGGTCAAATAAATTGCTCTCACTGATCTCTTACGATCAGGAAAGTGGTTTTATTAAAAATATGGCGATTATTGAGTCTAACAATAATCAGTATCTGGCTGTGGGGATCATCAAACTGTGTGGTCTGGAAGCCGTGGAAGCGGTGTTTGGTGTTGATGAGCGCAATAAAATCGTCAGGAAATTGTGTCAGCGAATTGCCGAGAAATATGCGCAATGCTGCGATATCGTGACATTCAATGCCGATCTCTATTTACTTCTGTGTCGGGAAAATGTACAGACATTTACCCGTAAAATAGCGATGGTAAACGATTTTGACAGCAGCTTTGGCTACCGCAATCTGCGCATCCATAAGTCTGCCATTTGTGAACCTTTGCAGGGGGAAAACGCCTGGAGTTACGCAGAAAAACTGAAACTGGCGATTTCCAGTATCCGTGACCATATGTTCTCAGAGTTTATTTTCTGTGATGACGCGAAACTCAACGAAATAGAAGAGAATATCTGGATTGCGCGTAATATTCGCCATGCAATGGAAATTGGCGAACTATTCCTCGTCTATCAACCGATCGTTGATATTAACACCCGCGCCATTCTGGGCGCGGAGGCGTTGTGCCGTTGGGTGTCTGCGGAGCGGGGGATCATTTCACCGCTGAAGTTCATTACCATTGCTGAAGATATCGGGTTTATCAATGCGCTGGGTTATCAGATTATTAAAACGGCAATGGGTGAATTCAGACATTTTAGTCAGCGTGCGTCGCTGAAGGATGATTTCTTACTGCATATTAATGTTTCGCCCTGGCAGTTAAACGAACCACACTTTCATGAGCGTTTTACCACCATCATGAAAGAAAATGGCCTGAAGGCGAACAGCCTCTGTGTTGAGATCACTGAAACTGTGATCGAGCGAATTAATGAACATTTTTATCTCAATATTGAACAACTGCGTAAACAAGGGGTACGGATATCGATTGATGACTTTGGCACCGGTTTGTCAAACCTGAAACGTTTTTATGAAATTAATCCAGACAGCATAAAGGTGGACTCGCAATTCACCGGCGATATTTTCGGTACTGCGGGAAAAATTGTGCGCATTATTTTCGACCTGGCACGCTATAACCGGATCCCGGTGATTGCGGAAGGCGTAGAGAGCGAAGACGTTGCGCGCGAATTAATCAAATTAGGATGTGTTCAGGCTCAGGGGTATCTGTACCAGAAACCCATGCCATTCTCCGCCTGGGATAAAAGTGGAAAATTAGTAAAAGAGTAGTTTACGTATGTCCAGAATCAATAAGTTCGTACTTACAGTCAGTCTGCTGATTTTTATCATGATTTCAGCAGTTGCCTGCGGGATCTACACTCAAATGGTAAAGGAACGGGTGTATAGCCTGAAACAGTCCGTTATTGATACTGCTTTTGCGGTGGCAAATATTGCTGAATATCGGCGTAGCGTGGCAATTGATCTTATCAACACGCTAAATCCCACGGAGGAACAGCTGTTGGTTGGTTTGCGCACAGCTTACGCCGACTCGGTTTCACCCTCTTATTTGTACGATGTCGCTCCTTATCTGATTTCCAGTGACGAATGTATTCAGGTAAAGGAGTTCGAGAAAAATTATTGTGCAGATATTATGCAGGTTGTGAAGTATCGACATGTCAAAAATACAGGGTTTATCTCTTTTGACGGTAAAACCTTCGTCTATTACCTCTATCCGGTAACTCACAATCGTAGTCTGATATTTTTGCTTGGTCTGGAGCGTTTTTCTTTACTGTCAAAATCGCTGGCGATGGACAGCGAGAACCTGATGTTCTCTCTATTTAAGAACGGTAAACCGGTGACCGGTGATGAATATAATGCTAAAAACGCCATCTTCACCGTTTCGGAAGCGATGGAGCACTTCGCCTATTTGCCGACCGGATTGTATGTATTTGCGTATAAAAAAGATGTTTATTTGCGGGTTTGTACATTGATTATTTTCTTTGCCGCATTGGTAGCAGTGATATCGGGTGCCAGTTGCCTCTATCTGGTACGCAGAGTGATTAATCGTGGTATTGTGGAGAAAGAAGCCATCATTAATAACCATTTTGAACGCGTACTGGATGGCGGGCTTTTCTTTTCGGCTGCCGATGTCAAAAAACTCTACAGTATGTATAACTCGGCGTTCCTGGACGACCTGACCAAAGCAATGGGCAGAAAATCCTTTGACGAAGATTTAAAAGCGCTGCCGGAAAAAGGCGGTTATTTGTGCCTGTTTGACGTCGATAAATTCAAAAACATTAACGACACCTTCGGTCATTTGCTGGGCGATGAAGTGTTGATGAAAGTGGTGAAAATCCTTAAATCACAGATCCCGGTAGATAAAGGTAAAGTCTACCGCTTCGGCGGTGACGAATTTGCGGTGATTTATACGGGTGGAACGCTGGAAGAGTTGCTATCGATTCTAAAAGAAATCGTTCATTTCCAGGTGGGAAGCATTAATTTAAGTACCAGTATCGGTGTAGCACATTCAAATGAATGTCCTACCGTCGAACGCTTGAAAATGCTGGCGGATGAGCGGCTGTATAAGAGTAAGAAAAACGGCAGGGCACAGATTAGCTGGCAGTAATCATTATTAGCAGGCAGGGCAAATGATGTTGCCCTGCCTGAATTAATTAAACCCGGCTACCCCACAAATCGTACTCATCGGCGTGCTCGACTTTCACACGCAGGATATCACCCGGCTTAACGTTGGTTTCACCATTGAGATAAACCGCGCCGTCGATTTCCGGTGCATCTGCCATGCTGCGACCAATCGCGCCTTCTTCGTCCACTTCGTCGATAATCACCAGAATTTCACGGCCCACTTTCTCTTGCAGGCGCTCGGCGGAAATCTGCTGCTGCAGCTGCATGAAACGGTTCCAGCGTTCTTCTTTAACTTCTTCCGGAACCTGGTCAGGCAGGGCATTGGCGTCTGCACCTTCAACCGGGCTGTATTTAAAGCAGCCAACGCGATCCAGACGCGCTTCTTTCAGGAAGTCGAGTAGCATCTGGAAATCTTCTTCTGTCTCGCCAGGGAAGCCGACAATAAAGGTTGAGCGTAGGGTCAGTTCCGGGCAGATTTCGCGCCACTGTTTGATGCGCGCCAGTTGGCGATCTACAGAACCCGGACGCTTCATCAGTTTGAGAATGCGCGGGCTGGCGTGCTGCAACGGAATGTCCAGATACGGCAGGATTTTGCCTTCTGCCATCAGTGGGATGACGTCGTCCACATGCGGATAAGGGTAAACGTAGTGCAGACGTGTCCAGATCCCCAGTTTCGATAACTGTTCGCACAGGCTGACCATGCTGGTTTTTACCGGCTCGCCGTTGTGGAAGCCAGTACGATGTTTAACATCAACGCCATAGGCGGAAGTATCCTGCGAGATCACCAGAATCTCTTTAACGCCCGCATCTACCAGACGTTTCGCTTCACTTAACACTTCGCCAATCGGACGGCTCACCAGGTCGCCGCGCATAGACGGAATAATGCAGAAGGTGCAGCGGTGATTACAGCCTTCAGAAATTTTCAGATAGGCATAATGACGCGGCGTCAGTTTCACACCTTGTTCTGGCACCAGGCTCAGGAATGGGTTGTGTTTCGGTTTTGGCACGTAGTGATGAACGTGCTCCAGAACCTGCTCATAGCTATGAGGCCCGGTGATTTCCAGCACTTTCGGGTGGACTTCGCGGATCTGATCTTCTTTTGCCCCCAGACAACCGGTCACAATAACCTTGCCGTTTTCATTCAACGCTTCACCAATGGCTTCCAGTGATTCTTGTACCGCGCTGTCAATAAAGCCGCAGGTGTTGACGATCACCATGTCCGCATCGTCATAGCTCGGTACCACGTCATAACCTTCAGTGCGGAGTTCGGTGAGAATACGCTCTGAATCAACAAGGTTTTTCGGACAGCCAAGGGAAACAAAGCCGATTTTCGGCTGGGGAGTTACTTTGCTCATAGCTTAAAAAATATTCAGTTACAGGAAAGGTCAGGGCAGGGATTCTACAGAGTTCTGGATAAAATTTGTATCGCAATCTCATTCGCTGGCGGAGGCGAAGGAAATGTAAATTTTGTTAATTCGGCGTGAAGAATTGATCCTGGACAGCATTTTGCTCAAAAAATAGCCATACTATTTAATTGCAACAAGGCTGGGAAGAGGAGGATCGAAGTATGTTCGTTGACAGACAGCGAATCGATCTGCTGAACCGGTTGATCGACGCACGCGTTGACCTCGCCGCATACGTGCAACTGAGGAAGGCAAAAGGATACATGTCCGTCAGCGAAAGCAATCATCTACGAGATAACTTTTTTAAACTGAATCGCGAACTGCACGATAAATCGCTGCGGTTGAATCTTCATCTGGATCAGGAAGAGTGGAGTGCTCTTCATCATGCTGAAGAAGCATTAGCGACAGCCGCAGTATGTTTGATGAGTGGGCACCATGATTGCCCGACTGTTATTACCGTCAACGCCGATAAGCTTGAAAATTGTCTGATGAGCTTAACGCTGAGTATCCAGAGCCTGCAGAAGCACGCCATGCTTGAGAAGGCCTGAAAACTAAGGGGGAGAAAGCGTCTCCCCCTTCATGTTTAAGTTTTTGTAAAAATGAATTTGTTATCTCCTCCACTGACTACGCTTTAAGCCAGAGTCAATCCGGAGGCGTTATGCATCGACAATCCTTTTTCCTTGTGCCCCTTATTTGTCTTTCTTCCGCTCTCTGGGCGGCTCCTGCAACGGTAAATGTCGAAGTACTGCAAGACAAACTCGACCATCCCTGGGCACTGGCCTTTTTACCCGATAATCACGGTATGTTAATCACTCTGCGCGGCGGCGAGTTGCGTCACTGGCAAGCAGGAAAAGGATTATCTGCGCCGCTTTCCGGAGTTCCGGACGTTTGGGCGCACGGGCAGGGCGGCCTGCTGGACGTGGTTTTAGCGCCTGATTTTGCTCAGTCTCGCCGCATCTGGTTAAGTTATTCCGAAGTTGGCGATGATGGCAAAGCCGGAACTGCTGTGGGTTATGGCCGCTTAAGTGATGATCTCTCAAAAGTGACCGACTTCCGCACCGTCTTTCGCCAGATGCCAAAACTGTCTACCGGCAACCATTTTGGCGGGCGGCTGGTATTCGACGGTAAAGGTTATCTTTTTATTGCTCTGGGCGAAAACAATCAGCGCCCGACGGCGCAGGATCTGGATAAATTACAGGGCAAACTGGTGCGTCTGACCGACCAGGGCGAAATCCCGGATGATAATCCTTTTATAAAGGAATCCGGTGCGCGCGCCGAGATCTGGTCTTATGGCATTCGTAATCCGCAAGGAATGGCGATGAATCCGTGGAGTAATGCACTGTGGCTGAATGAACATGGCCCGCGCGGTGGTGATGAAATTAATATCCCGCAAAAAGGCAAAAACTACGGCTGGCCGCTGGCAACCTGGGGAATCAACTATTCAGGCTTTAAGATACCGGAAGCGAAAGGGGAGATCGTCGCCGGGACCGAGCAACCTGTTTTTTACTGGAAAGATTCGCCCGCTGTGAGCGGCATGGCCTTCTATAACAGCGATAAATTCCCCCAGTGGCAGCAAAAATTATTTATTGGCGCGCTGAAAGATAAAGATGTCATTGTGATGAGCGTCAACGGCGACAAAGTGACAGAAGATGGCCGTATTTTAACGGACAGAGGGCAGCGAATTCGTGATGTTCGCACTGGACCCGACGGTTATTTATACGTTCTCACCGACGAGTCCAGTGGGGAATTACTTAAAGTTAGCCCACGCAATTAGCTAACGGGAATCATCACCACTTTGCGCACTGCGGGGCGTTCAGTGAGTTGCTGATACCAGCGTTGCAGATTTGGACGCGGTGTCCAGGTCAGGCCAACGTTAAACAAATTGTAGATGAACGGTGCGATAGCGATATCGCCCACACCAAACTCGTCGCCAGAGAACCATTTTACTTTTGCCAGTTCCGCATCGAGCAGGGCAAACAGGGCGTCGCACTCTTTGCAACTGGCATCAATGGCGGCCTGATCGCGCTCTTCCGGTGGTGTTCTGACTAATCCCATAGGATCCCGCGAAGAGCATTACTGAGCGTCTGGTTTGCCCAGTCCATCCATTTTTCCGCTTCCGCACGACGTGCCGGTGAGTCGATCCACAGGCGTTTTTGCCCGTACTGTGCCGCCAGATAGCGGACAATGGCGTTTGATTCCCAAAGAATGAGATCACTTTCGTCGTCACGCAACAACGGCACCAGCCCGTTAGGGTTCATCGCCAGAAAATCAGCATCGTGATTTATCCCAAACTCACGGCCCGCGAGAATTTGCTCATAAGGTAGTTCCAGTTCTTCGAGCGTCAGCAATACTTTTTTTACGTTAGTTGAATTATTCCGACCCCACAGCGTAATCATACTTACCCCTTTTCCGACAGGCAGCCACAGGCTGAACAGGACTTTGATGGTGAAGTAAAGTTAACTTTTAAGCAACAGCTGGCAAAAAAATGACGGCAGAAGCAGCGAAGCGGCAGGATATTGCATAAACTTTAAAAACTTTACCAACTTACGGTTTCTTTAAGTTTGTGTGTGCGTTATTAATCACCAAACTTATCATACGGCGATATAACGTATTTTTTTTGAATGGATACTCGGGTGGCATTTATGACGCAATACTCCTCTCTCCTTCGTGGTCTTGCAGCGGGTTCTGCATTTTTATTCCTTTTTGCCCCAACGGCATTCGCGGCGGAACAAACCGTTGAAGCGCCGAGCGTGGATGCGCGTGCATGGATTTTAATGGATTACGCCAGCGGTAAAGTGCTGGCAGAAGGCAATGCGGATGAGAAACTGGATCCCGCGAGCCTGACTAAAATCATGACCAGCTATGTGGTTGGGCAGGCGCTTAAGGCCGATAAGATTAAACTCACCGATATGGTGACGGTCGGTAAAGATGCCTGGGCGACGGGAAATCCGGCACTGCGTGGTTCATCGGTAATGTTCCTCAAACCGGGCGATCAGGTTTCGGTGGCAGACTTGAACAAAGGTGTGATTATCCAGTCCGGTAATGACGCCTGTATTGCGCTGGCTGATTACGTTGCCGGGAGCCAGGAGTCATTTATTGGTCTGATGAATGGTTATGCCAAAAAACTGGGTCTGACCAACACTACCTTCCAGACGGTGCACGGCCTGGATGCGCCGGGGCAGTTCAGCACCGCGCGCGATATGGCATTGCTGGGTAAAGCATTGATCCACGATGTGCCGGAAGAGTACGCCATTCATAAAGAGAAAGAGTTCACCTTCAACAAAATTCGTCAGCCTAACCGTAACCGTCTGCTGTGGAGCAGCAATCTGAATGTTGATGGCATGAAGACAGGAACCACGGCAGGCGCGGGATATAATCTGGTTGCTTCGGCTACCCAGGGCGATATGCGTTTAATCTCCGTAGTGCTGGGGGCGAAAACTGACCGTATCCGTTTTAATGAGTCTGAGAAATTATTGACCTGGGGTTTCCGCTTCTTTGAAACCGTGACGCCAATTAAACCTGATGCCACCTTTGTGACTCAGCGCGTCTGGTTTGGTGATAAGAGCGAAGTGAATCTCGGGGCAGGTGAAGCGGGCTCAGTGACCATACCGCGTGGGCAGCTGAAAAACCTGAAAGCGAGTTATACGTTAACGGAACCGCAGCTTACCGCACCGCTGAAAAAAGGTCAGGTTGTCGGCACCATTGATTTCCAGCTTAACGGTAAATCCATTGAGCAGCGTCCGCTGATCGTGATGGAAAATGTGGAAGAGGGCGGATTCTTTGGTCGGGTGTGGGATTTCGTGATGATGAAATTCCATCAGTGGTTCGGCAGCTGGTTCTCTTAATCTTCTGATAACCGGATGGCGCGAAACGTCATCCGGTTATACGTCATTAATACATCAACTTAATGCGCTGCGTCTGCGCGTACTTCACATACTCATCTTCCGGGCAACAATCGCTCACCACAATATCAAAGCGTTTCAGGTCACCCATGCGCGCCGGACGCACCTTGCCAAATTTACTGTGGTCGACAACCAGCACATGCTTTTGCGCCATCGACATGGCCCAGTGTTTTACCGGCAACTCTTCAAGATTAAAACAGGTAGCGCCTTTACTGACATGCACGCCCGCCGCAGAATAAAAAGCGATATCCGGGCAAAAATTATTCAGCGTTTGCTGAAAATCGATGGGTTTGAAAATGGCGTTGCTGGCGTGAAATTCACCACCGCAAAGAAACGCGCGGCAATGGGGTTTCTCTTTCAGCGCCAGAAAGGTATTTAGCGAATAACAAACGGCGGTAAAAGGGATTTCATTATCAATCGCTTCAATAATCCACGGCGTGGTGGTGCCACAGTCAAAAAAGAGGGTCTGATCGGGTTCTACCAGCGTCGCAGCCAGTTTTGCCGCCCGGCGTTTTTCTTCCACCAGGCGGGATTTTTGATCGCTTAACAGGTAATGGCTGGCACTGCGCGGTTCCAGAACAATATAGCCGCCGAGCAAAACGACGGGCGCACTGTGGTTGTTCAGATCGCGACGAATCGTCATCTCCGAAACCCCAAGCAGGGCGGCGGCGTCTTTAAGATGTAACTTATCGCTGCGTTTTAATTCTTGCAGCAGCTGCCCGATACGCTCTTCGCGACGTGTTTCCATAATCCCTCTGAATAGTTATTGAAGCGAGCCGCTCAATACTACACTTTTTAGCAGAGATCAGTCACGCACCCAGCCTTTGCGGATCGGTAATGCAAAACAGACGCGATACCACGATTGCAGACGTTGATAGAGTTTATGCCCTATCGCTTGCCAGATAATCTGAGCGCTAAGGCAGCCAATCATACCTGCCAGCAATCCACCGAGCATATCCAGCGGCCAGTGGACGCCAAGATAAACGCGCGACCAGGCAATGACGACGGCCAGCACCATTAAAAGTGAGCCGGACCACAGGCGATGCCAGCATAAAAATGCCAGTGCAAAGGTGAAAATCACCGTACCGTGATCGCTTGGGAATGAGTCATCCGCCGCATGATGCAGGAAGTTATAGCCGATATTTTCGACAAAGGGTCGGTCGTGCGGAAAAAGATGTCCCATCGTCCAGGACACAAACAGGCTGACCGCCAGCGCGATAGCGATTTTTATCACCAGTTGCCGTTGTGCTGTAAGCCCCCACAACCAAAGTACCACGGCCAGCAACGGCACCACGGTAATCAAATCTTTAGCAATAAAAATCGCCAACGAGATCATCCACGGAGCCGAGTCTGGCGTCGCGTTAATAAGAGAGAATAGAGAGAGATTCAAATTTTCCAGCATAACTTCCCGACGCAAAGTGATTAAAAGGGAGCCAATACAGGCAAGTCGTTGAGAATAAAGTGCAGGTTAAACTGGGTAAAGCGGCATCGTCTTATTTCCCTCAAGCGGCCTGTTTACGGTGGGTGATTGTAACGGGCATAGGTTAAATAAAACTTAAAGAAAGCGTAGCTATACTCGTAATAATGTAAGAATGTGCTTAACCGTGGTTTCAGCTACAAAATTCGCTTTCTCGTTAGCTGCGCTTTTATTAAACTTTGCGCGATTATTATTGGCGAAGAAATTGCATGCAAAATAGATTAGCTTCCGGTGCCAGGCTTGGACGTCAGGCGTTACTTTTCCCTCTCTGTCTGGTGCTTTACGAATTTTCAACCTATATCGGCAACGATATGATTCAACCCGGTATGTTGGCCGTGGTGGAACAATATCAGGCGGGCATTGATTGGGTTCCTACTTCGATGACCGCGTATCTGGCGGGCGGGATGTTTTTACAGTGGCTGCTGGGACCACTGTCGGATCGTATTGGTCGCCGTCCGGTGATGCTGGCGGGAGTGGTGTGGTTTATCGTCACCTGTCTGGCAATATTGCTGGCGCAAAACATTGAACAATTCACCCTGTTGCGCTTCTTGCAGGGCATAAGCCTCTGTTTCATTGGCGCTGTGGGATACGCCGCAATTCAGGAATCCTTCGAAGAGGCGGTTTGTATCAAGATCACCGCGCTGATGGCGAACGTGGCGCTGATTGCTCCGCTACTTGGTCCGCTGGTGGGCGCGGCGTGGATCCATGTGCTGCCCTGGGAAGGGATGTTCGTCTTGTTTGCCTCATTGGCAGCGATCTCCTTTTTCGGTCTGCAACGAGCCATGCCTGAAACCGCCACGCGTATAGGCGAGAAACTGTCACTGAAAGAACTCGGTCGTGACTATAAGCTGGTGCTGAAGAACGGCCGCTTTGTGGCGGGGGCGCTGGCGCTGGGATTCGTTAGTCTGCCGTTGCTGGCGTGGATCGCCCAGTCGCCGATTATCATCATTACCGGCGAGCAGTTGAGCAGCTATGAATATGGCTTGCTGCAAGTGCCTATTTTCGGGGCGTTAATTGCGGGTAACTTGCTGTTAGCGCGTCTGACCTCGCGCCGCACCGTACGTTCGCTGATTATTATGGGCGGCTGGCCGATTATGATTGGTCTATTGGTCGCTGCTGCGGCAACGGTTATCTCATCGCACGCGTATTTATGGATGACTGCCGGGTTAAGTATTTATGCTTTCGGTATTGGTCTGGCGAATGCGGGACTGGTGCGATTAACCCTGTTTGCCAGCGATATGAGTAAAGGTACGGTTTCTGCCGCGATGGGAATGCTGCAAATGCTGATCTTTACCGTTGGTATTGAAATCAGCAAACATGCCTGGCTGAACGGGGGCAACGGA
>ERZ773241.3003-NODE-3003-length-12260-cov-5.610897_pt1 | contig 12260 bp, 10 predicted proteins | sample MGYA00580989_ERZ773241 | MGnify/ENA primary metagenome ERZ773241 (study PRJEB29015, sample SAMEA2737804) | human gut metagenome | biome: human gut; feature: human-associated habitat; material: faeces | place: China | collected 2012 ...
CCCTGCCATGAACCGGGAAAAAGCATTTCTGCCCAACCGTTTATCAGTGCTCCTTTTTCCAAAGGAATCAAAGTGGATGGTAAACAAGACGACTGGAAAAACGTCTCGGCTGTAACTGGTCTAATCGCTCCCTGGGACGGGGCGGAAAAAGACAAAACCGCTTTTTATGCCTGTCATGATCAAAAGAACCTGTATTTCCTGTATGAGGTGTCTGATACTACTTTGGTTTATAATGACGAGAAGACGGAGGCTTCTGTCGGTAATGGAGACCGGATCGAGTTTTTTATGAGCAAGGATCCGGAGATGAAGACGTATTATTGTGCGGAGATCGATCCGAAGGGGAAAGTGATGGATTATGAAGCGCATAACTATCGTAAGTTTGATTTTAACTGGAACTTCAAGGATCTGAAGTTGGCAACTTCCGTCGGCAAAGATTCTTACCGTGTGGAAGGGAGCATTTCGTTGAAGACGCTAAGAAAATTAGGGTTGATTTCTCCGGAAGGTGAAATCCGCATGGGTGTTTACCGGGCCGATTATTTCGACGATGCCGGGGAGCGCGTGATCTGGTCATCCTGGATCGTCCCTGATGCTGCCGAACCGGATTTCCATATCCCGTCTTCTTTGGGAATATTAAAACTGGAGAATTTCGTACCTTTGTCACGACTAAAATAAAAGAAATATGAATAGAACGCTGATAAAAAACGCCACTATCATTAACGAAGGCCGCACCTTCACCGGTTCGGTACTGATCGAAGATGATAAGATTGCCGCAGTATATGAAGGGACAATTCCGGCTGAGTCCGGTGATGCGACCGTGATAGATGCTACAGGTAAATACTTGCTTCCGGGTGCTATCGACGATCAGGTGCATTTCCGTGAACCGGGATTGACGCATAAAGGCGATATCGCCAGCGAAAGCCGTGCTGCTGTAGCCGGTGGGGTGACTACCTTCATGGATATGCCGAATACGAAGCCTCAGACGACAACTCTTGCCGATCTGGAATGGAAATTGCAACGGGGAGCTGAAATGTCGGTTGCTAACTATTCCTTCTTCTTCGGCGGGACGAACGACAATATGGATGAAATCCGTAAACTGGATCGTAGCCGTGTGCCGGGTCTGAAACTCTTTCTCGGTTCTTCCACCGGTAATATGTTGGTCGATAAGAAGGATAGCCTGGAACGTATTTTCGGCGAAGCCGGGATGCTTATCGCTATCCATGCCGAAAAGGAGGAGGTCATCAAACGGAACATCGCTCATTATACGGGCTTGCACGGTGACGACTTGGATATCTCCTTCCATAGTAAGATCCGTAGCGAGGAAGCCTGCTATGCTTCCTCGTCCGAGGCAGTTGAACTGGCTACCCGTCTCGGTTCCCGTCTGCATATTCTGCATCTTTCGACAGCAAAAGAACTTTCTTTGTTGAGTAATAAGCTTCCGATTAGTGAAAAGAAGATCACAGGTGAAGTATGTGTGCATCATCTTTGGTTTCACGATGGCGATTATGAACAGTTCGGAAACCGTATCAAATGGAACCCGTCGATTAAGACGCTGGCAGACCGTACGGCACTGCGTGAAGCCGTTAATAACAACACAATCGATATTGTGGCGACCGACCATGCCCCGCATCTCCTTTCCGAAAAGGAGGGAAGTTGCCTGAAAGCCGCTTCCGGAGGTCCGCTGATCCAGCATTCGCTTATTGTTATGCTGGAATTGGCGATGGAAGGCCGTTTCACTTACGAAAAAGTGGTGGAAAAGATGGCTCACATGCCTTCAGAACTTTTCCGCGTGGATCGCCGTGGCTATATCCGTCCAGGTTATTATGCCGACCTTGTCTTGGTCGATCCGAAAGAAACCTGGACAGTGGCAAAAGAAAATATACTGTATAAATGCGGTTGGTCTCCTTTCGAAGGCTATACATTCCATCATGCCGTTTGGAAAACATTCGTCAACGGGCAACTGGCCTATGACAATGGACGGGTGAATGATGAGGTTCGCGGGATGGAAGCTCGGTATAGTTGAAAGGTGAAAGTTAATTTTACGTCTCTTTATAACTTTCACCTTTCAACTGATATCAATAAGTTTGTGCGTTTGCAAGCTGAGGTGCCATTGGGGGTGGTGGAGGATGTACTCTACCACCTCTTTTGTATTCAGGCAGGAACAGGGTTGGAGGAAATGCCAGGTTGCTTTCAAACCGGCGTATTCCGTCAGGTCCTGTCCTGTATAGACTACTTTGATCTCATCTATATGTGTCAGCCTCAAGGGAAACCCTTTCGGGGAACAGGTCACCCAGTCGATGCCTTCCGGCAACGGGTTTGTCCCGTTAGTCTCGATGCAAATATATTTTCCTGCCATGTGTAGCAGATCGATAAAAGTCTGGTCGATCCAGAGCGAAGGTTCGCCTCCTGTCAAGATAACGACATTTGAAGGAAAGGCTGAAATAGCTTGTAAAATATCTTCATCAGACATCAAGATCCCTTCCTCGTGTCGGGTATCACAAAAACTGCATTTCAGGTTGCATCCGGAGAAGCGGACGAAAACGGCAGGCGTACCCGTATGGAAACCTTCTCCTTGGAGACTGTAGAATATCTCGTTAATCTTTCTCATAGATTGCCGTGTTTCCTTCTGATTCCTGAACTTCTACTTTGTAGCAGGTGGGAAGCTGGTCGCATATCCACCGGGCGATATTCTCGGCTGTCGGGTTAAAAGGGAGCACCTCGTTGAGGTTCCGGTGATCGAGCTGATCTTTTACGACCTGCTTGATATGGGTGAAATCGATCACCATGCCATCTGTGTTTAATTCTTTGGAACGGCAATGCACGGTGATAATCCAGTTGTGACCATGCAGATATTCGCATTTGCTCGGATAGGAAAGCGACAGACTGTGAGCTGCCGAAATCTCCATACGTTTGATAACGGTATACATACGATAAAACTGTTTTAGAATATTATGCCTGCACCTAATGTCACCTCGGTACAAGGTGCAAATTTACTGAAAAAATCGGGTTCCGAAGCGGTACTTAATGTATTGAAATATTAAAAATATCTGTAACTGTTTGTATGTATTTAAAACAAAGATCAAGGGAGGATCTATCGTAAAAATGAACTTTTTTGTTGTGAAATAAAAATATTATGTATTAATTTGCTTCATAATCAAAGATATGAGGTGGTTTTAATGTCTCTGAACCAGTATTTCGGCAGCAGTCCTATATTGTTAAAAAATAGAAGAAGCTGCAAATAAGTTTCGATAATCTTAAAAATGTGTTTTATAATATCTTTTTTTATTTGTTCAGTAATTTAAAATGCCTCATCTTTGCAAGCAGATAACCTAAACAATCTTTTTGCCTTAAAGACTAATACCTATTAAAACCTATAAAGAGGACCTTTGAGAAAAGGTCCTCTTTATGATTTTTAGAGGGTTACTCTTCCGTTTCTTCTATTTTTGACGATATTTTCCCAATCGCATCATTGAGTTTTTCTTCAGGTGGGATCATGTTGAAGTTGCCCCAGAACTTTTCATCGTAAGTAAATCGGGTTTCCGCAAAGATTGTCCGTGTCGGTAATGCTTCGCTACGGGCAAAGCGGCTTACTCGGTTCGTGTCTATTTTGCAGGTAACCATCTCGAACCAGGTATGCAGTGGGAAAGTTCCGAACAGTTGTTTCCTTTTCTTTATCCTGAAAAAGAGGTCGCCTCGGACATGGTTGATGTAATATTGGCCGTTGTAAGGTTTGTATGTTACGGTATAGATCACTTTTTGGGGAGTGATCTTTAGGTTGCGACTCTTTTTCTCCACCAGCATCTCGGTAGCCTGTTTAATGTATTTGGGGTTGATTTCGAAATGGGCGCGGAGCAATGTGTTGTTTTCCGTGTCGATATACAGTTCTCCCCGGTAAAGGGCGGAGTTGATGTTTCCTTTTTGTTCGAAATAGATCACATGGGCTAATCGGTCGTCGATCACGGCGATATCGGAAGATGCATACATATAAGACTCTATCTTTTCATCTGTCAGAAGGAAGTCAGGCAATTCTTTTATCAAGTCCAGGCTCAGGCTGGCGTTGATTCCCGACTTCATCCGGGCGATGATCGTGTCTTTTTCCTGCTGGCTGATGATCCGGCGCATTTTGAGCAGTTTGACCTGGTCCGGTGCCGGATTGGGCTTGTAGGCCGATTTGTAAATTTTGAATACAGCTTCCGTCAATCCTACGAATTTATTTTTTCGTTCGATTCCTTCCCGGTAGAAAGTAGTCAGGTAAGCGGGTGATTGCGGGTAGTTTTTCCGGATGTTTTCTTTCATGTCTCGAAGCAGGCGGAGTGGGTTGACGATGCGCACTACGACTTCTTGGATCGGGATTATTTTGGCATCGAGCGTGATCACCGTGTGTTGTCCGGCGAGAAGAGAGGTCTCTATCTTGCGGGGTTCGTAGCCTAAGTGGGAGAAGTAGAGCGTAGACCGGCGAAGCGAGTCGGGCAGCGTGAGCCGGAACTCCCCGTTTGCATTGGTGATGCTGCCGATTGAAGTAGCAAGGACTCCTATAGTGCCCGCCTCGATCGGTTCATTCGTCTGTTGGTCTTGTAGGATTCCTTTGACAATAAAATGGTTGTCTGCCTCTTTCGGAGGAATGGTCTCGGGAATGGCTGTTTGCCTGGCAGGTTGCGGCCCGGAGATCAGGATGTGATCGCCTATCACACGCAAGCTCAGTTCTTTGTTTCTTGTGATCAGGTAAATTGCCTGCCGGATGGTGTAGTCTCCTTTCGGGATGCGTACCGTTTTTTCATTATCGATCAGCTTGCTGTCATAGATAAAGAGAAAGCCGGTTTGTTCCGATACTTTGTCAAGCAGGCGGTAGACGGTATTTTTTTCTTTGGATAAGTGAATCATGCGGGCCAGAACATCATCGCCTTCCCCTGCGCATAACAGGCCTGTCGGAAGCAAAAGTATCCAAAAGCACAGACAGAGAAGGCGAAAAATCTGAATCATTAGCTTCACTATATAAATAACATTTAATTGTCAATTGAATAAAAGGATCATGTTGTCCTGTCGTGTTTTCTTCAAATCGAGGGCAAGGCAGATCAGTTCAGCCATCGCTTCGGGTGTATCATTGGAGAAGGTGACGGTAAGCGTCCGGTTCCATAGCTCTGGTGTCGTTTCCAACTGGATATCCGGATTTTGCAGATTGATCACCCGCAGGATATTGCCTAATTTTTCGTCTTTGAACCTGATTCGTTTGGTATAACGGTCGAATAGTGCCGGATCGGGCGTCATGCTCAATTGCAGTCTCCGGGAGAGGAGCGTGACGGTTTCTCCGGCTTTTACATGGATGTTCTGTCCGTCCTTCTTCAACGTCACTTTTACTTCCCCTCGCTGTACAGACAGTTCGAAAGGAGAGCTATCGTTACTTTTCACATTGAAGGCCGTCCCTAACACTTCGATACGTGTATCTTCGGTTTCAATCACGAACGGCCGCTTGCGGTTACCGGCTACCTCAAACAAGGCATTCCCCTGCAAGCTCACTTCCCGCCGGTCGGAAGAGAAATGTTCGGGAAACTTCAATGAAGTATTTCCTGCCAGGTAGACCACGGAACCATCTTCAAGGGTGGTTACCAATGTCGTTGCCGTCTCACTGTTCTGACGGGTGAGCAGGTTCGGATCGGTATCCTGCCCAGACCTGTTCAGGTAGGTGACAGAGATAAGCAGGCAAAGAAGGGCGACGGCAGCAGCGGCTACTCCTCTTTTCCATGCAGGGCTTCTGAATGGCGAAGCCGGTCTGCCCGAAAGCAAACCTTCTTCATCCAGACGTTGGTACAACGTATTCCAGGCCCGGTCTGTTTTTCTTTTATTTCTTTCTGTTTCAATCATATTTCATGTAAATCTCTAATTCGTCTCGTAGTGTTCGGAGTGCTTTCGTCATTTCGGCCTCGACTGTTTTGACTGAAAGGGAGAGGTTGGATGCGATTTCCGCATATTTCTTTCCTTCGAAACGATGCATCCGGAATATGCGGAGACGACGTTCGGGAAGCTTTTCGAGTGTCCGGTTTACCAGAGCTTCCAGTTCCTTGTATTCGATCTGCTCCTGTGGGTCGTCCGGTGTGTCGTCTTTATCCGGGTGGGAGAGGATGGCATCCCGATAACGGTTGCGTACATCCTGGTGTTCCCAGTACTGGAGGGATTGGTTACGCACGGCCCCATACAAATAGCTTTTTATCGTATGAAACAATTGTAACCGTTCCCTTTCCTTCCAAAACACATAGAATAATTCTTGTACGATCTCTTCCGCAATATCCATTCTTCCGGTTATGCTGGCTGCAAACATACAAAGAGGCATATAATACAGACGGAATACTTGTTCAAAAGCTTTGACGTCTCCATTTTTGATCTTTGTAAGTGTAAGCAGGTCTTTCATGTTTAATAATTATTCAATGTGCCAATTGAGAAATGTTGCTAATTTATACATTAATCTGCTCATTGGCAAATTGGCACATTACCTATGTTGCTTCTTCAGTTTGTTGACAGCGTGTTCCAATGATTCTGTCGGCTCGATGATATTGTAGGAACCCCAGAAACCTTCATCGGCAAAATTGGAAACCTTGTCCGATAAGGACTGGCTGGATCTGAATGCCATCTTGTAGGGAATAGTGTTTATGCCGCTTTCCTTGCCATCTGTTACGACCATCTCCGAAAGGATGGTGTAATTGGTTGAGAACAATTTGCGTTTCCAGTCGCATTTGAAGCGGACGCCGTTACGGATGTAGCTCAGATAAGTCAGCCCATTGCGTTCCTTGTAGTTGACCAGGAACGAGACTTCGACCGGTTTGAACCGTAACCCGAACGGCTTTTTCCGGAGGATCGCCTGCGTGGCCTTGTTGTGGTCGTTCATGTCGAGAAAGAATTCGGCCCGCGTGAAAGAGAGCCGTTCCTTGTCGATGTATAGTTTTCCATAATAAAGCGCATACGGTAATATGGCTTGCGGCTCGAAATTGATAACGTATTGTGGCCGGTCGTTGATCGTTGTCGATTCTTCCATCCGAAATTTATAGTAAGGCAGGCTTTCCAGGTCGAGCAGTACATCCGGATTCTTCACCACGTCCACATAGACGGACAGGTTCGGGCCTCCCAGCAGTTTGACGGCCAATGTGTCGCTCGCTTTCTGGCTGAGCAGCTTGCGCCCTTTGAATATCTGTACGCGATCGCGGTCTACTCCCTCGTCATAAGGAGTCTTGTAGATATCGATCACCGCTTCCGAGATGTTGATATACCGGCGCCCTTTCTGGGCCGTTTCACGATAGAATCCGGTCAGGAGGCTATGCTTCGAACTGTAGTTGGCCGGAATCTTTTTGATTGCTTCTTCCACCAAGTAACGAGGATCGCGGGCATGGATGATAACTTCGTCGAGCATATTCGTGTAGGGGGTCAGCCACACGGTCTGTTCTTCCACATCCTTGCCGTTGAGTTCTATTTTACTGTTGAAATATCCGAGGTGCGAAATCTCCACTTCTTTGGCATGGATGGAATCTTTTACCTTGAAAGAAAACTCACCGTCGGCGTTCGTGACCGTGCCGGTCGTACTGCCCGGAATAGAAATATTGACATATTCCAGGCTCTTTTTGCTCTTTTTGTCTTTTACGATACCACTGAGCGTGATGTACCCCCCTTCGTCAGCCGAATCCGTTTGTGCCTGTAAAGGCGTGAATCCCGCCAGCGACAGTGTAATGAGCAAGTATCCCCATAGTTGTTTATGCATCGCTTTCATATCTCATATAGTTTAATAAGTAAATACTCGTGCTTGTATTACTAAGATGGTTCAGCCGGCAAATACCCTATGCTTCGTCCCTGGATTTTTTTATTATGATGGACATAGTTTGAAAATTTGACTATTTTTGCGCAGGTTATACTAAGATGAGACGATGACAGAGCAGGAGATAAGGAAATATTTAAGGCGGATCGAAGAAGAGAATTCCCAGACTGCTCTGCGTAGCTTTTATAATCTTTGCTTCGACCGTTTCTTTCGTATTGCCTACTACTATCTGCATACGGAAGAGTGGGCACAGGAGGTCGTCCTCGATGTATTCCTGAAAATATGGGAACGCCGCGAGTCTTTGCACCATATAGCCAATTTGGAAGATTATTTCTTTATCACGATAAAAAATGCCTCTCTGAACTATCTCGAAAAGGAACAACGCCGGAAAGACATGACGGCGGATGCTTTTGACGGTGTGTCCATCTCCGGTGAATCGCCGGAAGACATCTTGGTCAGTGAGGAACTTTTTGCCCACTATGTCAAGGCCCTCGATCGCCTGCCGGAGCGATGTCGTGAAATATTTATCCGTGTACGTGAAGAAAAGCAGTCTTATGCCGAGGTAGCGAAAGACTTGGGCATAAGCGTCAATACGGTCGATGTACAGTTACAGAAAGCGATCGGGCGGATGTGGGATATGTTGTCGCGTTATATAAGCGGAACCGAAAATTGAGACAGTTGGAGTGATGTCCGTGAGCAATACGAGACCTTGTTGCGTACGCGCCCGGACCTTTTCCAACGGGTCCCGTTGAAGCATATTGCTTTATTCCTGCAAATTACCCCGCAGTCGCTTAGCCGGATACGCGCCTCTGTGAAATAACATTTGTTTTTTACACGTTTATCATTTAGTAAGTAGAGTCTGTATTTTGCCTGGCGGGTAGAAAGGTGAAAAAATATATTACCCGCAAATGTTGTTTCAAAATGCATGTCTTATATAATCCTATTTACATGGGGTGGTCTTGACATTTTTGATACACGGTCATTTCTGTATGTTGTGCAGCGTTTCTTTTTTCCAAAGCATCTTATCTATAATGGGGATTATTGGACGATGAAGCTGTCCGGATGGTTAAAGTATATATAAATGCTTGGAAACTATTTGGAAACAGCTATATTTGTGAATAAAATGGACAGTTTTATTAGTGAGGCAGAAAGGGTATTAAACCTACCCCCCTTGTATTTAGTCTAAAGAGTAGAAATATTATAAAGTAGAGGAGAAACGAATATGAAACCCATGAAATTAACATCTTTGATGGTGATGCTTCTGGTAGGCTTCAGTGCCGCAGCCCAGGAGGAGTTCTTTGATGATGTGTATTTCTCTTCCAGCAAAAAAGATAAAAAAGAAAAAACAGAAGAGAAGGTCATACAACCTAAAGAGGATGCTGAACGTACTACGATGACGTCTACATACAGCACCAGCAAAAGAAAAAGTGCTGTGTCTGATGAAGAACGAGATGTAGATGAATATAACCGTCGCTATACTTCGGTTGACGTGGAGGAGCCGTATGATGAAGATTCAGACGGTGAAGTCTTGGCCGAATATAACGACGATATGGATAATGAAAAAACAGTCGCTTCCGATTCTAAAAAGGAACGTCGTTCGGATACGGAATATACCGAGCGTATCATCCGTTACCATTCGCCGAGCAAGATTACGATTGCCGGAGCAGACCAAGTCGATCTGTATCTGAGTGACGGATATTATGCTTATGGCTACGATACGGATTATTCCAACGGCAGTACCAACGTAAGTGTCAATGTGAACATCGGAAATGGCTGGGGCGGTTACTATGATCCGTGGTACAGCGGATGGTATGGTGGCTGGTACGGCGGTTGGTATGATCCTTGGATTTACAGCCCGGCCCGCTATTGGGGCTACGGTCCATCCTTCGGTTTCGGCTGGGGTTGGGGTGGTTTCTATGCCGGCTACTGGGGCCCGTCTTGGGGCTGGGGTCCGAGTTATTGGGGACCTGGTTATTGGGGTGGCGGCTACTGGGGTGGCTATTGGGGCTACCATCATCACCACCACCATCATTATTATCCGCATTATTCCGGTCACGGTTGGGGCGGCGGCTACTGGGGAGGCGGTCATGGATGGTATGGCTCAAGCAGACGTAATCCGGGGATACATGCCGGAAGATACACCAACAGCTATGGCTCTTCACGCCCAAGCCGGAATAATTATGTGAATAGTTATGATAGGAATAGTCGTAATTCGTATGTAGGAAATTCCAGACAAAATGTCCGTAATAGTGCTAATAGCTATCGTACCGCAACACGTAACGGATCTTCATCAGGAAGAGTGGTTTCGGGATCTGACGGTGTAAATTCGGTTCGTCCTAATAGAAGCGCTATCAGAACCCGTACAGGAGCAACTCTTTCACCAAGTCAGGCTGCAGGAGTCCGTCCGGGTAATTCGTATTCACGTCCGACAGAAGGAAGGGGATCTTCCTATACCAGACCAAGCAGTACCCGGAGAAGTGTGGGAAATGCAGCAGGATCTGCTTATCAGAGAACAGGGGCTGCAAGCCGTGGCGCCTATCGTAACAATAGTGGCGTTTCGAACTCTCGCAGCAGTTCATATTCCCGTAGCAGCAGTCTTTCCCGTAATAGTTCGTCTAACTCTTACCGTAGTAGTGGAACTTCTTCTTCCCGTAGTAGTTTTTCTAGTGGCGGTGGGGCTTCCCGTAGTTCCGGAGGCGGTGTTTCCCGTTCAAGTGGCGGTGGCAGATCGCGTACCAGATAAGTAGCAGATTAAACCAGACTGTTGTATTTAATAGAATTGATGTATGAAAAATAAAGTAATAGTAACCGCTTGTACGTTGCTGGCAATGGCAACGGCAAGCGCACAAAATGCTTATGATGCGGAAAAGTTGCTGGGGAATGACTTGAATGGAACAGCACGATTTGTTGGTATGGGTGGTGCCATGGGAGCTTTGGGAGGTGATATATCTGTCATGAGTTCCAACCCTGCGGGTATCGGCATTTTTCGTAGTAATGACGTGTCCGTTTCTTTTGGTTTTAATAATACTTCGACAAAGAGTAACTTTAGTGGCGTGTCAATGAATGAAGACAAAACGCGCGCTTCATTTGACCAGATTGGATTTGTTTATAGCAATAAGATAGGCAACAATACTTCTTTGCGTTTTGTGAATTTCGGATTCAATTACCATAAAAGTAAAAACTTCAACCGCCTTTTCTCTATGGGAGGGGCGTTGGATAATATGTCACAAAGCTTTCAGCTGGCTCAGGAAATGGAACGATATGGATTGACGGAAAGCGAGTTTAATGACATACTGGATGCGAAGAATCCTTATACCAAATATTGGAACCAGTTACCTGTTTTAGGAGTAATGGGGGTGAGAACCGGTGTGGTTGACTGGTTTAATGATCCTGAAAAAAACATTCATGCTCCATGGGGGTGGAATGGTTTTAACAATAACTTCTTTAGTAAGGAAACTGGAGGTATCAGTCAATATGATTTTAATGTTTCATTCAATATTGAAGATAGGGTCTATTTAGGAGCTACCTTGGGGGTCTATGATGTGAATTATGACCGTTATACTTCTTATACGGAAAATTTGAATGATGATAAGGGTGCGGATAATGGGGGGTATACATTGGATAATTATTATAGACTGGAAGGAACTGGTATGGATTTGAAGTTGGGGGTTATTGTACGTCCTATAGAAAGTTCTCCTTTCCGTTTGGGATTTGCCGTTCACACGCCTACATGGTATGATTTAAGAGAAAGCTATAATGCCACTTTATCTTCTGATATTTTAGCTTATGAAAAACCCTATATCCAGACATTGAGTGATTTTCTGGTAACTCCGGAGTATGATTATTTGACCTATGATTATAATCTTACTACTCCGTGGAAATTTAATGTCAGTGCGGGTACTACTTTTGCGGGTGCGGTGGCAGTAGGTGCGGAATATGAATATCAGGATTATTCTTCCAGTAAGCTGAAGGATGTGGATGGTTATGAATTGGGAGATCAGCCTAGCGTTGAGAATTATCTGAAAGGTGTCCATACTTTCCGTATAGGAATGGAAACGCGGATCATACCTGAGTTTAGCATCCGTGCAGGGTATAATTATTCTTCGGCTGCATTTTCCAAAGATGCTTATAGTGCCTTGTCTTTATATAGCACGCGTACTGATTTTAATAATACGGAGTCTAAGAATACCTTTACGTTTGGTCTTGGATACCGTGGCAGTGTAATTTATGCGGATTTGGCATATAAATATGATATGTATAAATCAAACTTTTATGCTTTTGACGATAATATAGATCTTCCGGCAACTAAAGTGGACAATGAGCGGCATCAGCTCTTGCTGACAGTCGGCGCCCGCTTCTAAGAATTTATTGTGAGTCTAATATAATTAACCTGTGATATACCGGAAGAACTTTATAGGGACATTCATTAAATATTACAAAATCAGCCAACTAATTCATACACAAAGTA
>ERZ773241.3005-NODE-3005-length-12256-cov-2.619294_pt1 | contig 12256 bp, 7 predicted proteins | sample MGYA00580989_ERZ773241 | MGnify/ENA primary metagenome ERZ773241 (study PRJEB29015, sample SAMEA2737804) | human gut metagenome | biome: human gut; feature: human-associated habitat; material: faeces | place: China | collected 2012 ...
CTGGAAGTTTCGCGCCCCGGCGGCTCTTTTTGCTGCTTCCAGCTGTCTGTTTCTCCCGCTCCTTCGCCATCTTCATCTCGATTGGTTCCGGTGCTTCCAGGAAAGCAGCACCTTTTTCCGTCAATTTGACAATCGAATACTCATCCGTCGTGACAAACAGATACTCCTCCACCTGGAGGAAGTTAAACATCTGGCGCAGATGCACGACGCTCTCCTTCGCCAGCTCCCCATAATGCGGATTCTCATCCATCCGGTAATTGCGGATCTTAACCGTATTCGCCCCGTGCACCGTGTCGAGAATCACCGTTGTTCCATAGCGCTGTCCGCACGACTGCACACAGCCTAAGAGACTCTCTGCCGCCGCCTGAATGTCGATCGTGTCAAATTGCGTCATACAATTCGAACAGTTTCCGCAGTAATTACTTCCATATTCGCCGAAATACCGCAGGATATAATCACGCAGGCACTCATTCGTAAAACAATAAAATGTCATCTTTTTCAGGCGTTCCCGGTCACGTTCCAGCACCACCTGCCGCGTATAGTCGTCAAGCTCCTGATTGTCCTGGTTCCGCTCAATAAAGAGCTGGTTCGTCACCACATCCCGCCCGCTATAATACAGGATGCACTCCGCCGGTTCGCCGTCACGCCCGGCACGTCCTGCCTCCTGATAGTAGGCTTCCAGGTTCTTCGGCATCCCGCAGTGCAGGACAAACCGTACATCCGACCGGTCGATTCCCATGCCGAACGCATTGGTCGCCACGATCACCGGCGCGCGGTCGGCGACGAAATCCTCCTGCGCTTTGGCGCGCAGCTCGTCGGCCATCCCCGCGTGGTAGCCCACCGCGTCCACGCCGCAGTCGTTCAGCATGGCGGTCACTTCCTCCACGCCCTTGCGCGTGCCGCAGTAGACGACGCCGCTCTGCCCCCGGTGCTCCGCCAGAAAGCGGCGCAGCTCCGCGTCGCGGTCCTTCGCCCTGCGCACCTCAAAAAAGAGATTCGGCCGGTCGAACCCCGTCAGAATGTCGTATGGATTCTGCAATTCCAGCAGCCGGACGATGTCCGCGCGGACGGCCTGCGTCGCCGTCGCGGTGAAGGCGCTCAGGCGCGGCCGCCGGGGCAGCTCGCGCAGAAACGGCGCGATTTGCAGATAGCCGGGGCGGAAATCCTGCCCCCACTGGCTGACGCAGTGCGCCTCATCGACGACGACCTGCGCGATTTTCGCGCCCTTCGCAAAGCTGAGGAACGAATCGGTCAGCAGCCGCTCCGGCGCGACATAGATGATTTTATACGTGCCGCGCCGCGCGTTCTCCAGCGCGAGCGCATACTGGCGCAGGGTCAGGGAGCTGTTGAGATACGCCGCGCGAACGCCGTTTTGCAGCAGCGCGAACACCTGATCGCGCATCAGCGAAATGAGCGGCGAGACGACGAGCGTAACGCCCTCCAGCACGAGCGCGGGAATCTGGTAACAGATCGACTTGCCCGCGCCGGTGGGCATGACGGCCATCACGTCGCGCCCGCGCAGAATGGCGGCCACCGCGTCCTCCTGCCCGGGGCGAAAATCGTCGTAGCCAAAAACCTCTTTGAGCGCCGCGCGCGCCGCATCCATCGGTGTCATCTTTGCTCCTTTTTTGGGTATGTTCAGGGTCACGTTTGGGGCTTCGCCCTACGACCCGGCAGGAACCCGGTGTTCCCGCATCTCCCGCTTTTGAAATTGATTCCTGGTCATTCCATGCTTCACTGGTTTTATATTATATCGCTCCCCTCTAAGGAGCGTCAAGTGCGGGCAGAGAATAAGCGTCCCCCGCCCGGCGCACACTAGGCGCATCGGGAGGTGACGCTTCTTGAACGTATATCCGAATCTCTACGCGCTGCTGGAAAGCGATTCCCACGCGCGGCGCTTATTTGAACACGCGCCCTCGCAGGTGCGCCGTCAGCTTCTCACCCGGCGGCAGGCCATCCGCTCGGTTGCGGCGCTGGACGCGGCCATCGCGGCCTTTTCGGCAGAATAGAGAAAGGGCTGTCAAGCTTAAACCGAATATTTCAAGAAACAAATGTCTAAGCATTTTGGGATATGGGGCTTTGCCCCATCGCCCCACCAAAGGGCTTTCCGATCGCCCTTTGGAAACCTTCGGGGCACAAATACTTAGTTTTACGCTTGAAATATCGTTGTTATTAGCTTAACAGCCTCTTTTACAAGTATTTTGTTAAGGGATCGCTTGACCGATGCTCTTTTACTGAGCCGCGGTGAAGGAAGCGGCAATCGCGTCAGCCACCGGCAGGAACGCCTCGTCGGAAGCCGGGGTGAACATGAAGATGTAGTAGCCCGCATCGACGGTATCCATCACGACGATGCCCAGCACATCCTCCTCCGCGTCGTGGAACGCGACGACGGAAGTGCCGTTGAGATCCTGCACGGTCGCGGTCGGATAGACCTCGGCCAGACCCGGCTGCGCCTCTTCGGCGGTCATCGCCGCATCCATCGCGGCGTAGGTGATGACCAGGCTGTTCGCACCGTCCGCGGAAGCGGCGGCAAAGACATAGCCCTCGGCGATCTCCTCGTCATTCAGCTCAACCGTCTCCCAGTCGGCCGGGATATAGAACTGGAAGCTCTCAGCCTGAATCAACTTGCCCTCGGCGGTCAGGTCGGTCAACGCAGCCTGCTCGGCAGCGTCGTCCACTTCGGGCACACTCTCGGCCATCGCGGCGGCGCCGAAGCACAGGGTCAGCACGGCCAGCAGCATCGCAAGCATCTTTTTCATGGGAAAAAACCATCCTTTCGTCGATCTTTCGATCATTTTTTGGTCGTGCCCAGTATAGACCATTAACGCGATTCGTGCAAGCGTTTTTGCACGAACGACGTTTTTTCTGCACGAACAGTAGGCGTTTCCTCCAAATATTTACGCGCGGCGCGCGGCCGTTTATGGTATACTGAGTCTATCGTCACTTGCGGAGGAAGGGTGTTTGCCATGAACATACGCATTGCCATCGTCGATGACCAAGCGCAGGCGCGCGAGCTGCTCCGGCAGGATCTGCTGGCTCGCGTTCCGGACGGCGCGAGCGTCGCCTGTTTTGACAGCGGGGAAGCTTTTCTGAGCGGCTTTACGCCGGGGGACGACGCGCTCGTTTTTCTGGATATCTGCATGGAGGGCATGAACGGCATCGAGGTCGCGCAGCGGGTGCGCAAGCGGAGCGCGCGCTGCCTGATCGTCTTCCTGACCTCTTCGAAGGAATATGCGTTCGATGCGTTTCCGGTTCACCCGTTTGATTATCTGGTGAAGCCTTACAGCGCCGCCCGGCTCGATCACGTGCTTTCCGGGGCGATTCGGCTGATGGAGGAGAACGAGCAGCTCGTCGAAATCCACCTGCCGCGCCAGACCATCCGCCTGCCGCACGGGCAGATTGTCGCCGTCGCCTCCCACGGGCACGCGCTGGACGTGTTCACGGTCTCCGGCGCATGCCTGAAAAGCTCGCAGACCTTCGCCGAATTGGAGGCCGCCCTGCGCGGGGACGAGCGCTTTCTGCCCTGCAACCGCGGCGTGCTCGTCAACATGGACGAGGCGCTCAAGCTCGACGGCGACAGCATCCTGCTGACCGACGGCCTGCGCTTCCCCCTGCGCCAGCGCAACCGGCTCGATTTAGTCAACCGCTTCTCCGAATACCAGATCAAGCGCATGAAAAGGGGATGACGACCATGCTTTTCGCCCGCTATGCCGCCAAATTGGCCATCTGCTGTCCGTTTACGCTGCTGTGCTATCTGCCGCTTTCCGGCTTTCTGCGCCTGCCGCTCAAAAAGCTCGCCGCGTTCGGCGCTTTGGGCGTCACGGCGTTCGTCGGAATCGGCGCGCTGGCCTGCTGCCGCTTTCAGCTTTCCGTCAACGCGCTGGTGCTCCCCGCCCTGCTGCTCTTTCTGCTGCTCTATCTGAAATCGGTCGCGCTGCCGCCGTCCAAGGCGCTGTTCGTCTTTTTCACCGCCACGATGCTCGTCTCCTTTTCCGCCACGCTGAACTGCTATCTCTGCGCGCCGCTTGAGCTGCACAACGACCAGCCGGTGTTCACGCTCCCCTCCGGGCTGATCAGTCTGGCCCTCGCGTTCGCCGTTCTGCTGGTTTTTTCGCTGCTCTTCCGCAAGAAAATCCATTGGATGCTCTGCAACGTCAGCTTTAGCGCCATCTGGCGGGCGCTGTTCGCCGCGCCGCTGTTTCTGACCGGCCTGTTCATCTGGATGACGCCGCTATCCCCCGCCGTCGTGCTGACCGGGCGCGTGCGGAAAATCACCATCGTGCTGCTCGTCAGCTTTCTGAGCCTTCTGTTCTGGTTTTATTACTTCGTCTACCTCACCACCCGAAGGATGAGCGAGGCCGCCGAGCTGCACGCGCAGAACCAGCTTTTGAGCATGGAGAACACGCGCTACCGCGAGCTGCGCGAGCACATGGACGCGACCCGGCAGCTCCGCCACGATTTCCGCCAGCATCTGCACGTGATCGCCGGGCTGAGCGAGGCGAAGAAATACGACAAGCTGAACGACTATCTGGCCGAATACGAGGGGCGGCTGGCCTCCCCGCACACGATGCTCTGCGCCAACGCCGCGCTGGACGCGATTGCCGGCCACTATCAGCGCATCGCCGAGACCCAGAACACGCGGATATCCTGGCGGCTCGATCTGCCCGAGCGCCTGCCGCTCGACGAGGTCGATCTGTGCATGATGCTGGGCAATCTGCTGGAAAACGCGCTGCGCGCCGTCTGCGCCCTGCCCGTCGAGGCGCGGGAGGTTCGGGTGGTTTCCGGCATGATCGGCGGCGCGATGCTCGGCCTGTCCGTGGAAAACGGCTATGTCGGCGAAATCGCCTTCGCTCCAAACGGCCTGCCCACCTCGCATAAAAAGAATCACGGCGTCGGTCTGGCCTCCGTCGCCGCAACGGTCAAGCGCCACAACGGCACGCTCTCCGTCGCCGCGAAGGACGGCGTGTTCAGCGCCCACATTCTGCTGAGCCTGTGACGCGCAAAACGCGCCCTCCCGCCCCGCGCATTCCGATTTTCAAAATAATCCCGCCGCCTTTCCATCCACGCTGACATGATCTGACACAATGGGACGTGTTCATTTTGACCCTTTCGGGATATGATATTTATATCATCAATCTGCCCGGGAGGAACTCGACATGCTCGTTTCGTTCAAGGCCATCGGCCGCAACATCCGCGCCGCGCGCACAGCGCTTGACATCACGCAGGAGGAAGCCGCCGACCGTCTGAAAATTTCCCAGCTTCATTTTGGCCGTCTGGAGCGGGGCGAACGCCCGATTTCGCTGGAGATGCTGGCGCAGATTGCTTCCGTTCTCGACGTTTCGCTGTCCGACCTGCTCAACGGCTGCATGATCGGGGAGGATTTTTCCCAGCGCCCGAGCCGCGGTTCGGAATCGCTCGGCCAAAGCGTCGCCGCAATCGCCAACGGCTGCTCGCCCGCGTCCCAGCGGCTGATGCTCGAGCTTTGCCGCGTCGTGGCGCAGAGCGATAAACAATCGGATATCAAACCGGAAGGCGAATGAGCCTTCTTTTTTTGTGCCTGTCGATGCGTTCGCCGCGCAGGCAAAACCCCTTCCGACACGGGGGTCGGAAGGGGTTTTGCTTATTCCGGCAATTCTACAATCGCCCATTGAGACAGAGCCGGGGTAAATCCGCCCGTTTCGGCGATATAGTCCTGTCCGCCGAGCTGGAATATGAACACCTTGCGGCTCTCCGGAGAAAATGCCGCCGCCTTGGGGCGGCTGAAATCGAGGTTGCTCCAATCCATGCCGCGCACATACATTTCCTCCATCCTGCCGTTTCGAAGAACCATCAATCCGCAATGGGTGGCGCTCGTCTGCTCGTCTCTGCTCGTTTTATGGCGGTTGAGCAGGGCAACCGTGCCGCCAACGCGCATAAAGGCCTCCTGAAACGCCGACGCGCCCATGTTCTCATTCATGGCATATTCCTCCATGACGCGCCCGTTTTCATCCAGGCGGAGCAGCTTCTGCACCTCCGCTGCTGTCAGCGAATCATCCGCCGCCCACATCATGCCATCCGCCTGCGGGTACAGGCTCGTCACATGGAAGCCCGCGGGCAGCGCATCCGCTTCGGCTTCCCGGATTTTCTGTCCCTGCATGTCATAAAAAGCCATCCGCGTTCTCTGCTCGGCCTTGTCCCAACCGATGAGCGCATAGCCGTCCCGCGTCGCGTATAGACCCGTGACCGTTTCGCGCATATCCAGATGAAAAACCACGTCGCCGCGATCATCCACCTGCGCATAAAACGGCGTGTTTTTCGTTCCGACCGAGCCGCTGACAATCAGCCCGCCGTGTCCCGGATCGCAGAAAAGAACCTCCTGACTGCCCGCATCCAGCCCGCTGAGCGCGCTGGCCGACGGAAGCTGCCGCCTGTCCAGCAGCTTCCCGTCCTCGCTCAGCGTCGCCAGTTCATAGAGATCGTATTCAAACTCATGGTTCACCTCGCGGCTTCGGTTGAGCATCAACTGAATCCGGCCGTCCTCCAACTGCATCGCGCCGGTAACGCTGCACTGTTCGTTCTCCTGCGCGTCGAGGGTCGCGCGCCAGATCGTCTCTCCATCTTCGTTTATGCAGGCGGCGAACACCCGGCGCGTATCCCGGTTGTTTTCCGCCATCTCCCGCCCCGCAGCCAAAACCGTTCCGTTTTGCAGAGTCAGCAGTTCGTCAATCCGCTGATTCTCCCATGTGACGATCTGCGGCTCAATCGCCGTGATCGTCTGCCCATGGCGTGCCAGCTCGCGCGCTCTGTCCTGATCGAACGCATCCGACTGGTAATACGCAATCGTATGAAGCGCCGCCGCCGCTTCCTGCGGAGATTCCACGCCAAGGTAACCGTCCGCGCTCGTGAGCACCTCGCCCGCGCCGGAAATGGCCGCGTATTCGGCTTTCCACACATTCGCCTCGTCGCAAATCGCAAGGCACACGGAATAATACGGCGGCTTCACGCCCAACTCCGAGCGGTGCACCAAAAAGCTCAGTTCCCACAACGCGGCGTTTTCCATCTGCTCATCCGTAAAGCCGAACGCCGCCTGAATCGCGTCTTTGGCGATTTGCACGGCCTCCTCGCGCGGGATGTCGTTTTCCCCCGGCAGGAGGTTGACGTCCTCGTCGGCGCCGCCCAGTTCAAATTCGCTTTCCAGCGCAGAATACGCCGCCTTCTGTTCCAAGCTCCATTCCGGGTCAAGCTCGCCCAGCTCCTGCTGCATGATGCTGTGCAGCGATATGTTCCGTCTTCCGCCGGAGGTTACCGCATAGTGCTCGATAAACAGCGCGTCCAGCGCCGCCTCGCGCCGCTTCGCGCTGCTCTCTTGCAGCGCGTCTTCCCACGCCGCGCCGTCCTCCGGCAAATCGTATTGAACCAGCAGCGCCGCCACCGCCTCTTTTTCGCCCAGCGACCAATTTTCCATATAGCTGCTATTTAGCGGCAGCGCCGTCGCTTCTGTAAAAAATCCGCTGAGTGCCGCAATGGCCAGCGCCGTTGCCGCCAGCAGCGCGAGCACCGCCGCCGCAATCAAAACCGCGGCGGGCTTGCGCCGCGCACCTCGATGTCTGCGCTCGACGGGCAGGCTGCGCAGGGTTTGACGCATCTGCGTCTCAAACGCCGTTTCCATCGGCGGATAAAGCGCTTTCAGCGTCTTTTCGTCGATCACACGCTTCACTCAAACGTCACCTCCTCGTCGAACTTGGCGCGCACCGCGCGCCTTGCGCGAAAAAGCCGATTTTTCACGGTCGTCACCGGCACGCCGAGCGTCTGCGCAATTTCCGTTTCTGAATAACGCTCCATATAGCGCAGCAGCAGCGGCACGCGCAGTTTTTCCGGCAGACCGTCTATGGCGCTTCGCAGTTCCGCTTCCGCCTCGTATGTATCTTCTGGCGTGGCCATTTCCGGCATTTCACCCATCAGCACCACACGCATACGTTTGCGCTGGATGTTATGACATTCGTTGATGACAATCCGGGTCAGCCATGCGCGAATCTGTTCGGGTCTCGCCGTCTCCCGTCTTTCCCATGCACGGAGCAGACCCTGCTGAACCGCATCCTGCGCGTCGTGGCGCGTATGCAAAATGCTGAAGCTGAGTCGATAAAGCCCCTGCATATTTTCCTCTGCGATGTGGGAAAACGCATTGGATTCCATACGCCGCTCCCCCTTTCGTTTTGTTGCTTGAAGAATTCTTCACCCTATATACGCGCGAGGGCGGGGAAAAGTTTGATTGAAAAAGGGCACACCGCGAAAAAACACGATGTACCCTTCTGATTATGCTGTCTTACCCAAAATACGCCACGCCGGATTCAAAAATCTTCTGATCCTTTTCGCCGGGGATATTCCGGGCGACGTTCGCGCCGATGCGCTCGCTGTGCCCCATCTTGCCCAGCACACGGCCATCCGGCGAGCAAATGCCCTCGACCGCCCAATACGAGCCGTTCGGGTTTTCCGGCATCTTCACCGCGGGCACGCCGTCGATGGTGCAATACTGCGTGACGATCTGGCCGTTGGCCACCAGCTGCTTGAGCTGCGCCTCGCGGCAGACGAAGCGCCCCTCGCCGTGGGAAATCGCGACCTGATGGACGTCGCCGACGTTCACGCCCGCCATCCACGGGGATTTGACGGAGGAAACGACCGTCCGCACATGCGTGGCGGCGTGGCGGCCGATGGTGTTGTAGGTCAGGGTCGGGTCGTCCTCCCGAATCGTGCGAATCTCGCCATACGGCACGAGGCCGAGCTTGATGAGCGCCTGGAAGCCGTTGCAGATGCCCAGCATCAGGCCGTCGCGCTGATTCAGCAGGTTCATAATCGCCTCCATGATGCGCGGGTTGCGCAGCGCGGTCGCGATAAACTTGCCGGAACCGTCCGGCTCGTCGCCCGCCGAGAAGCCGCCCGGCAGCATCACGATCTGCGCGGCGTTGATGCCCTTGACCAGCGCCTCGACGGATTCCTCGATGCCCTTCGCCGTCAGGTTGCGGAAGACGAACACATCCGTCTCCGCGCCCGCGCGGCGGAACGCCTTTTCGCTGTCCAGCTCGCAGTTCGTGCCGGGGAAGGACGGGATGAACACGCGCGGCTTGGCGATTTGCAGCTTCGCTCGCGCGGCGCTGCGCGTCTCGTAGGGGATGAACGGCGCGGTCGTGTGCTTGGCCTTCGCCTCCGTCGGGAAGACGCTCTCCAGCGGCTCGCTCCACGCGCCATGCGCTTCGGAGAGGCTGAGGGTCATGCCGCAGGCGGAAAGCGTCGCGCTCTCGGTGGTCACGCCGATTTCGCGCAGACCCGCCGGAACGGGCGCGCCCGGCTTCAGCTCGACCACAATGCCGCCGTAAGCGGGCAGGAACAGTTCTTCCTCCGCCACGTCCGTCAGCTTCACGCCGATGCGGCTGCCCATCGCCATCATCGTCACCGCCGCCGCAATGCCGCCGCGGCCGACCGTGTGCGCGCTGAGCACGTCGCCGCGCAGAATCGCCTGATGCAGGGATTCATAGAGCATCAGCGCCTTGTCGTATTCCGGCACGAGCGCGTCGTCCACCGGCAGCGTCAGCAGCGCCAGCCGATGTCCCTCCGCGCCCTTGAGATCGGTGGAGACGACGTTGCGCGCGTCCACCATGCCCACGGCGAAGGAAACGAGCGTCGGCGGAACATGAATATCCTCGAACGTGCCGCTCATGGAATCCTTGCCGCCGATGGAGGCCGTTCCGAAGCCGAGCTGGGCGCTCAGGCCGCCGAGCAGCGCCGCCGCCGGCTTGCCCCAACTGAGCTTATTGCGATTCAGGCGCTCGAAATATTCCTGGAACGTCAGCCGCGCGCGGGAGACGTCGCCGCCCGCCGCGCAGATTTTCGCCAGCGATTCGGTGACGGCGTAGACCGCGCCGTGGAACGGGCTCCACGTGCTCAACTCCGGGTCGTAGCCGTGGCTCATCAGGGTGGCGGTCGTCGTTTCGCCCGACGTGGGAATCAGCGCGGCCATGGCCTCGTTCGGGCTGTCGCGGTACACGCCGCCGTAGGGCGCAAGGATCGTGCCCGCGCCGATGGTGCCGTCAAACCGCTCGACAAGCCCCTTCTGCGAGCAGATGTTGAGATCGGAGAGCATCGCCAGCCACGCCTCACGCACGGTGCGATCCTTCGCGAAATCCGGCTTTTTCGTCAGATATGGCGCGGCCTCGTCCGGCGCGGCGACTTCCGCCTCAGCGTGCTGGGTCACGCCGTTCGTATCCAGAAACGCGCGGGAGAGATCCACGATCGTCTTGCCGCGCCAGTGCATCACAAGGCGCGCTTCCTCGGTGACGACGGCAACCTGCGTCGCCTCCAGATTCTCCTCGTAGGCCATCTGCTTGAAGCGCTCAAGCATATCCGGCGCGATGACGCAGGCCATGCGCTCCTGCGATTCGGAAATCGCCAGCTCCGTGCCGTCCAGCCCCTCGTATTTCTTCGGCACGGCGTCCAGCTCGATCACAAGGCCGGGCGCAAGCTCGCCGACGGCGACACACACGCCGCCCGCGCCGAAGTCGTTGCAGCGCTTAATCATCTGCGCGAATTCCGCGTGGCGGAACAGCCGCTGGATGCAGCGCTCGGTCGGCGCGTTGCCCTTCTGCACCTCCGCGCCGCAGGTCGTGAGCGACTGCGCGTTGTGCGCCTTGGAGGAGCCCGTCGCGCCGCCGCAGCCGTCGCGGCCGGTGCGCCCGCCCAGCAGCATCACGATATCGCCCGGTTCGGGCTGCGCGCGGCGCACGTGGTCGCGCGGGGTCGCAGCGATCACCGCGCCCAGCTCCATGCGCTTGGCGACAAAGCCCGGATGATAGTATTCCTGCACCTTGCCCGCCGCGAGGCCGATCTGGTTGCCGTAGCTGGAATAGCCCTGCGCCGCGGTCGTGGTAATGCGCCGCTGGGGCAGCTTGCCCGCGCGGGTGCGGCTGTACGGCACGCGCGGGTCGCCCGAACCGGTGATGCGCATCGCCTGATAGACGTAGCTGCGGCCGGAGAGCGGGTCGCGGATCGCGCCGCCAAGGCAGGTCGCCGCGCCGCCGAAGCCCTCGATCTCCGTCGGGTGGTTGTGGGTCTCGTTTTTGAACATGATGAGCCACGGCTCGTCCCTGCCGTCCACGTTCGCGGTGACGACGATGGAGCAGGCGTTGATCTCGTCGGAAGCGTCGAGGTCGTCGAGCTTGCCCATCTTGCGCAGCGCCTTCGCGCCGAGCGTCGCCATATCCATCAGCGAGATATCCTTCTGGCGCGCGCCGTAAACGTCCTTGCGCGTTTCCACGTACAGCTCGTAGGCGGCCTTGACCGGCGCGGCGAACCGGCCGTCGTCAAACGCAATCTCGTCGATGGCGGTGAGGAAGGTCGTGTGGCGGCAGTGGTCCGACCAATAGGTGTCGATGGCGCGCAGCTCGGTCACGCTCGGATCGCGCTTTTCGGTGTCGCGGAAATAATCGCGGCAGAAGCAGAGATCCTCCGCGCTCATCGCCATGCCCATGCGTGCCACCATCTCGCCGAGCGCCTTGTCGTTCATCTGCGTAAAGCCTTCGATAACCGCCACGTCGGCAGGCACGTCGGCCTGCATTTCCAGCGTCTCCGGCTTCTCCATGCTCGCGCGGCGCGCCTCGACCGGGTTGATGACATGGTGCGCGACGGCCTCCATCATTTCGCCCGTCACGCCGTTGCCCTCGATGGCGTAAACCTTCGCGCAGGCCACCTTCGGCTTCGCCTGCTCCGGGCTGAGAAGCTGCAGGCACTGGGCGGCGCTGTCCGCGCGCTGGTCATACTGGCCGGGCAGGTACTCCACCGCGAGCAGGTGAGCGTCCAGTTGAGGCAGGGTTTCATCATAGAGCGTGTCGGCGTTCGGCTCGGAGAAGATGATGCCGCGCGCGCTTTCAAACGCCGCGTCGCTCAGCCCCTCCACGTCGTAGCGCTGGAAAATACGCACATGGGAAATCGCCTCCGTGCCCAGCGCCTCGCGCAGCTCCTGGCAGAGCTGACGGGCGGCCACGTCATAACCGGGGCGCTTTTCTGCATAGATTCTTCTGACTCGGCTCATGGTGATTGTTCCTCCTTGCGTGCTTCACTGACGGAAAGCTCAGCTTAAAATCAAAACAGCATTCGCATTATATCATTAAACGTTCGTGTTTGCAATCTCATTTCCGGACTTTCCGGGTTGATTGGCTCAGTTTTTCGTTTTTGTTCGGTTATATTTCCGAACATTGACAAGAAAACGCATGCCGTTGTATCATATTTC
>ERZ773241.3014-NODE-3014-length-12220-cov-3.339663_pt1 | contig 12220 bp, 9 predicted proteins | sample MGYA00580989_ERZ773241 | MGnify/ENA primary metagenome ERZ773241 (study PRJEB29015, sample SAMEA2737804) | human gut metagenome | biome: human gut; feature: human-associated habitat; material: faeces | place: China | collected 2012 ...
GCGGCTCGTTCTTTGCAACACACCTCTACAAACAAAAAAGCACCGCCGAAGCGATGCTTTTTCTCGTTTTACTCTGTAAATTTACAGCGTTTTTCTCATTAAACGTGTGCAGAATAGTTTGGTGCTTCCTTGGTAATCTGAATGTCATGCGGATGGCTTTCCTTCAGACCTGCACCCGTAATCTGTACAAACTTTGCCTTTTCATGCAGCAGCGGAATGGTCTGGCAGCCACAATAACCCATACCAGAACGAATACCGCCGACCAGCTGGAAAATGCTGTCTGCCACGCTCCCCTTGTAAGGAACACGACCTTCAACGCCTTCCGGAACCAGCTTCTTTGCACCTTCCTGGAAATACCGATCCTTAGAGCCGTTTGCCATTGCTGCCAAGCTGCCCATACCACGGTAAACCTTGAAGCTTCTGCCCTGATAGATTTCTGTTTCGCCCGGTGCTTCTTCGCAGCCTGCCAGCAGAGAACCCAACATAACAACATTTGCACCAGCTGCCAATGCCTTTACAATATCGCCGGAGTACTTAATACCGCCGTCAGCGATAACCGGAATACCATACTTCTTTGCAACACAAGCAACGTCATAAACAGCAGTAACCTGCGGAACACCGATACCAGCAACAATTCGAGTGGTACAGATAGAACCAGGTCCAATACCAACCTTAACAGCATCTGCACCAGCCTGAATCAATGCTTCAGCAGCCTCTGCGGTTGCAATATTTCCGGCAATGACTGGTGTATTCGGGAATGCTGCCTTAACTTTCTTCAGACATTCCATAATATTCTTGCTGTGACCGTGTGCAGAGTCCAGAACCAAAACGTCTACCTGTGCATCGACCAATGCGTGTGCCCGTTCCAGAACATTTGCGGTAATACCGATGGCTGCACCGCAGAGCAGACGACCCTTTTCATCTCTTGCAGAGTTCGGGAACTGTACTGCCTTTTCGATATCCTTGATGGTAATCAAACCCTTGAGATAGCCGTTTTCATCAATCAGCGGCAGCTTTTCAATCTTGTGCTGGCGGAGGATCTCCTGTGCTTTTTCCATGCTTGTGCCAACCGGAGCAGTAATCAGGTTTTCCTTGGTCATTACTTCGGAAATCGGTGCACTGTAATCGGTCAAAAACCGCATATCCCGGTTGGTGATGATGCCGACCAGCTTTCCAGTGCGGTCTACAATCGGAACGCCGGAAATCTTATACTTGCCCATCAGCTTATCTGCATCTGCAACCAGATGGTCTTCGGTCAGAGAGAACGGATTGACAATAACGCCATTTTCAGAACGCTTTACCTTATCCACTTCATCTGCCTGCTGTTCAATGGACATATTCTTGTGAATGATACCGATACCGCCTTCTCTTGCAATTGCAATTGCCATTGCTGCTTCAGTGACGGTATCCATCGCAGCAGTCATAATCGGGGTGTTCAGCTTGACATTGCCTGCCAGCGTTGTTTTCAGGTCAATCATATTCGGCGTTACGTCGGACTCTGCTGGAATCAGCAGGACATCATCAAATGTCAGACCCTGTTTTCCGAACTTTTCACACATTTCCATTTGAATTCCCTCCATTTTTTTGCACCGGTTTTTTTCGATTGCATCCAGATACACAAAAACTGCCAAGGGCATTCCATGAAAATGGAACACACTCAAACAGCTTTTGAACACCAGACAAGCACACTGCCGGCCGTGATTGTGATTTGATTAGATTACATCTATTTTACTCTACTTTTCGACATTTGTCAAGATGCTTTCGCACGAAATCGGATTTTTTCAGTGAAAGCGGTGGATTTGTTTGTTTTTTTGGTGTGATTGGGGGGATTTTGTAAGGGAAATGGTGAAAAAATTCTTGTTTTTTGTGGCAATCCATTTTTAAATACAGTTCGTCAAAGTTGTTTCCGGATAGTAATACGCCAGAATTTCTTTCCACGTTGCCCCATTCTTTGCCATAGCATTCGCCCCGTATTGGCTCATTCCAACCCCATGCCCATAGCCCTTTGTAGTAATCACAATGGAATCGGTTTCAGCTTCCACGGCAAACGCTGCCGACCGCAGGGACAATGCTGCCCGAACATCCTGTCCGCTCACGGGAATGCCCCCGACTTTCGCTGTTTTTACCGTTCCGGAGTCAGAAACCTCCTCCACCGTCAGCCAGCTTTCCGGCTGGTCTGCCGAAAATTTTGCCTTTGGTGCAATCGTTTTCATCGCTTTTTGTAAATCATCCTTGGAAAATGAAACTTCTTCCAAAAAATGCGGTGCACTTTCATCGGCTGCACTATCTACCGGCACTAAATACGGAACAGCCTGTCCCCAAACTGTTTCCGCCGATTCCGTCTGTCCGGCAGACATCGAACAGAACGCTGCAATAATCGGCTCTTCCTCATAGGTCAGCAGATACGGCAGCACATCGTCTACAGCCTCTACAATCGTTTCATAATAGGTGTCAAATTGTGCCCCGTAGTATTGTTTCGCCTGATTTTCCGTGAAGAACGCCTGATATTCTGATGGGTCATTGGAAAAATCTGCTCCGCACAGCTCTGGTGTTGGATTTTCCTGCTCCAGCAGCTGTTGCCGCACCGCATAGGTATGGGCAGCAACTGCCTGTGCCTTGAGTGCTTCCGGCTCAAATGTTGCTGGCATCTCCGCACAAACTGCCCCAATCACATAATCCCTTGCCGAAACTGCCAGCACCTCCCCTGTGGAAACATCCAGCACGGAAAAGTCCGGCAAATCGTCTGCCGCTTTGGACTGCTCTGCAGCGGATTCGGATTCAGATTTTGGTGTATGCTGGGACAGCAACAGAGCCGGTACAACCGGAATCGCTGCCAGCAGCACGGCAAACAGCAGAATCACCATGCGTTCTCGTTTCATGGAAAACCGTCCTTTCTCTTTTCCCGTCAGACCGTCCGGTTAGGTGATGATATAGCCCGGATTCTGATAGGGCTGCTTCTGATAGCCATATTTTAAATCAGAATAAACACTCGTCAAGTCGTTCCAAGTTGCCACGTTTGCCGTTCCGGTTTCGACCAAGCCAAACAACCGCTGAAAGGTTGTAATTGCCGAACGTGTCATTGGCCCGAAATAACCAGTCACTCGCACCGAACCAATTTCCGGATAGGTCTGCCCAACATAGTTCAGATACTCCTGCAAAATTCGCACATACGGACTTGTTACACCCTCCTGCAAAACAATTCCCGGAAACGGGACAATTTCTTCTGTTTCCTCCGCCAGAGGCGGCATAGAATCCAGAATGCCCATATAGGCACGGTATAAATCATACCACGTTGCCCGGTCTACAACGCCAGTTTCCGGCAGTCCATACGTCCGCTGAAACGACTTGACAGAAGTTTCCGTTTGTTCCCCGAAATATCCGGTAATCGGGACTGGCTCTACATTTGCATAATACGCCCCAACCATGGCAAGATAATACTGCAATGCCCGGATATTTTGCCCCTGCATACCAATATGCAGTTCTTCTTCATATTGCAAGGGGAACTCTCCCTGTGCAATGCCTTCAGAGTCCAACTCTGCCAATCGTTTCACACTGGTATAGATATAATCGATTCGATACCACGTTGCTTCATCCACCGTTCCGGTTGGAGAAAGGTTGAAAATCTCCTGAAATTTCAGCACGGCTTCCTGTGTCAGATAGCCAAAACTACCCGTAATTTCGCCGATTTTCGGAATTGCCGGATAATTGCGGCTAATGCGGTTCAACTGGATTTGCAATAGGCGAACATCTTCCCCACTGTATCCCAATGCCAACGGAAAACCGGGATAGGACTGCATAGATGTTTGCACCGGAACATTCTGTACCAAGTCGATGGAATCCCCATAATAATACGTCAGAATATCATAGGGAGAATACCCCTGCTCTGCCAGTCCAACCGTTCCCCACTGCGACAGCCCCTCACAAGTGACCGTCGTTCCGTTGCAGAACGCTGCAAACAATGGTTCGATTGTTCCCTGTCGGCGAATATAGGTGTTCAGCTGTTCGTCCACTAGGCGGTTGATGTTTTCAAAGACTTCTCTTCCGTAGGTATACTTCTGGTCATACTGCGTGGAATCTGTAATATCAAACGGATATCCACGGGAACGATACCATTCTGTATAAATGCGGTTCAGGGCAAAGGTAATAATGGCATAGATATTTGCCCGCAGGGCTGCCTCTGGCCAAGTCGGATAAATTTCACTGGAAGCAACATTTTTGATGTAATCTGCAAATGGCACTTCTACATTCATTGCATCTGCATCCGGTCTGCCCAGATGTACAGTAATGGTTTCCGGAATATACGGTTCTCCTTTCGGCATAAAAACAGAAATCTCCTTTCTATCCTATTATAATAGTATCCGGCACATTTCCAGCTGTCTGTTTATCGTTTCGGCTCTGTATTTTCATAGATAATGGTCTGTGTTGTGGCATCGGAGAATTGCGGTAGTGGAATCATTGCAAACTTTTGCAGCGACGTGATTCCGACAAAAATCGGAACACTGCGGCTCTCCATCCGAAAATAGCCCGGATAGTGAATGCTGACATCGTAACTCTGGAACAAGGGAATTTCATTTGGCTGCTGCTCCGACTTCTGCACTGGAGCAGGCAACGGAATCCGTTTGGTTTCTCCGCCGCTCTCGTTGGTGGTTGTTGTATAAAACAGCCGAGATTCCCCGTCTACAATAGCCGAAACCGTCACAGTGACATTTGGCATCGGCATGGCTTCGCTGGCAGTTCGGGTGATGACCTTTAAAAATCCATAGGATGTCTTTGAAGTCAGCGGTGGAATTGATTCTAATGGCAGCGTCTGCGGTGGCGGTACTTCTTCCGTTTCCAGCTGCGGAAAATCCAATACCTCCCCTGTTCCGGTAATCAATGGTTCTTCCGATTCCGGCAGTGGCTGCGGTTCTTCCGGCAGTTGCTGTTCTGCCATCGACTCAGGAAGTGGCTCTGATTGTGGTTCTGGCAACTCTGGCACGGACTGCGGTTCTGGAATTGGCTCTGGAGCTGGCTCTGGCGGTACTTCTGGAGCAACCGGCGGCATGGATATTTCTGGAACAGCATGAATTTCCGGTGCAGGCGGTTCTGCTGCCGGAGTAGGCGGCACTTCTGTTTCCGGATGGGCACGGCGGTAAAGCTGCATCATTTCAGCCTGATATTCGGCAGCGGTTTTCGGTGTTTGCTGCATCATTCCATCTCCTTTTTCGCATTGCAAATTTCTCATGCTTTTGGTGCAGTATATGCAAATCTCCCGAAAAACAGAACAAGGGAAACACCGCAACGATGCTTCCCTTGATTCTGTGGGGGATTTTAGGGGCTTTACAAATTTCTGCTGTTAAGCGGCATCGGTTGCCAGTGCCTCCCGCCGAAACAGGAACGAGATACACCAAACAGCAGAAATGGCAACCAAAATATAAACAATTCGGCTCAAAGCACTGGTTGCACCGCCGAACAGCCAAGCAACCAAGTCAAATTCAAAAATGCCAACCAGACCCCAGTTGACACCGCCAATCACGAGCAAAATCAATGCCAATTTATCCCACATGTTTCCCACACCTCTTTTCTTGTCACAGTTTTACTGTGCAGCCATAGTATTTCCAGATTTCAGGAATCTATACAGACCCACTTTGAAAAAATGCATTTTACTGTAAAAATTTCCTACAAAATTTCATATAATTTGGTCACATTGCCCAAAAATCCGAATTTCAGGCATTTTTTCCGAAAAATGCTTGACGATTTCCGAAAAGTACGCTATAATAAGAACAGTGAGAATAATGTTGAATTATTATCACTCGTTTTGTTGTCTCCTTTCTTTTGTTCTACATATGTTTTTCGCCGCTGGTGCATTTCCAGCGGCAATTTTTTTCGACTTTTTTATGCAATCTGCAAAAAAGAAAACAGCAGGGATGCACCAATTTGGTGTATCACCTGCTGTTTGTTTTTTCGGGCTGTTTCAAAATGAAAAATCGTCGACTGTGAAAAATTACTGTTCTGATACCCCAGATTCCGGATTACACGGGTCTTCCGGCCATGTGTTTTTATACTCAGAATCCACGCCAAGGTATTCTTCCAGACAGATGCCACGGCTCATAATTTCCTTTGCGGTTTCCACGCCAACATACCGCACATGCCACGATTCATATTTATATCCGGTAATCGGTTCTTTGCCCTCTGGAAACCGGACAATAAACCCATAGTTTGCACAGTTTTCTGCCAGCCACTGGGCTTCTGCGGTATCATCAAAATCGCTGTTGATGTCGTTAAAGTCAATGACCATTCCCGTTTGATGTTCGGAATGTCCCGGTCGAGCGGAATAGGTATCGGCTTGCTCCCAGCCATCCCGTGCACAGTATTCCTGATAAACAGAAATCTGATCCGAATAGGAACGATAATCCGAAGCATCATAGAGATTTAATCCGGCTGCATACGCATCCGCAATCATCTCATCCAATGCCGTTTGCGTTTCCGATGTCAACCCCTGCGGATCGTAAGATTCCGGCAGCGAGTAAGTCTTGTTGACAATCAAAATCCCGTCTACATAAGTACATCCGTCTTTTTCCTCCAGATGCCGGACGGCAACGTCCACATCTGCGGAAACGCTCGGGTCATTTTTCGCAGAAACAGAAATCGTACAAGTTCCTGCGGCAACGCCCTTGACTGCTCCGTTTTCGTCCACCGTTGCGATTTTTTCATCACTGGATGTCCATTGCAAGGAACTGCCATTGGCTGCACCGTGGGCGGACAGGGAAACCTTAATGGTTGCCGTGCCATCTTCCAATACTGCCAAATAGGTTTCATCCGGCGTAATCGAAACAATTTCTGCATCTCCTGCGGCAGCTTTTTCCGTTGTTTCCGCAGCGGTTACATCTGGTGTGCTGCTGTCATCCACCTGACTGGAACTGCTGACAGACGAACTTGCATCCTCTGGCTTGTTCTTCTGCACTGCATTGATAATGAAACGAGCTGCAAACCCAGCAACCAGAATCAATGCATACACGGCAATGATAATTGCCAGCGTTTTTCTGCCCTTTGGAAGCCGACGGCGTTCTTCCTGCGGTGGCTCGTCTGGAATTTCTTCCAATGTATCCACATCCGGCCACGATTCTTCTAAGTCCCTGTCCTCCTGCTCCGGCATTGCATGCGATACAACCGGACGCTTTTGCAGACGGGGCAGCGGTTCTTCCGAAGCAGCCGACTGCTGCGGACGGTTCGGCTGAACAACTGGCCGCCATGCATCATCTGCCGTGGCAGCGTGAGAAATCACCTGCCGAGGCCGTGGCTGCTGAACGGGCGGCTGTTCCGGCTGCGGAGCAGCGGTCGGGTTGGACACTGGCGGAACTGCCTGCGTTGATGTTGGCTGCTGCTGCGGAGCAACTGCCGGGCGAACCGGTGTTTGCTGCGTCGGGCGGTTTGTCTGAGGCTGCGTTGGTTGGTTGGGTTGAGAAACGGCTCTCCGATTTAATTGGGTCGCTGGTTTCTGTTCGTTCGGCCCTCCGCCCGGATACGTTGGACGGGTACTATTCAATATTGCAAAAATATCATCATCCAAATCGGAACTGGAATTCCGTTTTGTTTCATCTGCTTTTGCCATCCGTATTCCTCCTATTGTTCAAAAACAGCATTGCTGCTGCGTTTTGCCGATGGGTAAGACACCAAGACCCCACATGGTATCCTCTTCATTATAACACATTTCGCTGGTTTTTGTCATTTGTAATTTTACACAAATTTCAACGGTGGAAAGCATTGCTTTTTCCGGTTTTTGTGCATTTTGTCAAGTGGATTCCCATAAAAATTAGCATCCTGCACAAAAATAAAGCTGCTTCTTACAATTATAGTTGCATTTTCTCACAACCTATGGTATAATAAATCCTTAGAAGTGGGCATTTCTCTGCCCGAACGGAATGAAATTGATGTTATATGAAGAAGGAGCGGATTTTTTATGAAGAAAGCAATGAAGCGACTGCTGGCAGCCACCTCCGCAGGTGCTGTTCTCTGCGGTAGTTTGGCATTGTCCAGCCTGCTGGGCAGTTCTACAACCCTGACAGCTTCCGCTGCAACCGATAGCGTTGCAGACCAGACCAAAGTTGGGACACTCGGCATCGCCGGCGGCGGTTTTGTATCCGGTATTATCACCGGTAAAAACGTGATGTATGCCCGTACAGACGTTGGCGGTGCATACAAGTACAACTATGATACTGGCAACTGGGATCAGATGCTGGACGACCTGAACGACTCCGAACGTGGATTCCTGAGCGTAGATGCGATGTGCATTGACCCGACGGATGATGACACCATCTACCTGCTCTGCGGCTGTGCATATTTCAGCGATGCAAAAACCGAAATTTTCCGTTCTCGGGATGGCGGTGAAACCTTTGACCGCATTGATGTCACTGACCTGATTCAGGTTCACGGCAACGGCGAAGGCAGACAGTTCGGGGAAGCGATTGCAGTTGACCCAGACAACCCGAACATTATCTACTGCGGCGGTGACGTTGCTTCCGGCGACTCTGCCCTGATTATGAGTAAAGACGGTGGTGACACTTGGGAAGCCGTTAAGGGCTACGATGACTTGGGACTCTTCAAAAATTCCATCAAGTGGCCGACCTGGACAGAACACATGGCAAGAGCTTTGACCGATGCAGAATATTACCACCAGAACGGTGTTTCCATCGTTCATGTTCAGGATGGCAAGGTTTATGTTGGTACGACCATTCAGGGCGAAAACAGTCTGGTTGTTGCTGATGTTGGTTCGGATGACTTCCAGCCGCTGAGCAAAGACCTTCCGACCAATTATTATCCGTCCAGAATCAATGCAGACGCAGACGGCAACCTCCTGATCTCCTACTGCGGCAGCATCACATTCAGCGGCGGCGGTGCACTGTATAAGTACAATCCAAAGACTGGCGAAGCAACCGATATTAGCCCGACTTCCAACCACGCTTATGGTGCGGTTTATGGCGACCCGAAGGATGCCAATAAGCTGATTGCAACCAGCTGCGACTTCGGTTATTCTCAGATGTGGGACGCAAATGCATGGAAAAATGATACTGTTGCATGGGGTTCTCAGTTCTACCGTTCTACCGACGGCGGTGCAACTTGGGAAAGCATCACACCGGGTAATGAAACGACTTGGGGCGGCCCGTTGCAGGCAGATTATTTGCAAGACGGCGGCAGACCGTGGATTCGTGGCTATGCTGTTCACTGGAGCGGTGCAATGGTACTCGACCCACGAGATTCTGACCGATTCCTAATTACTTCTGGTAACGGTGTTTTCGCTTGCGACAATACTTGGGATAAACTTCCAGTCGTTTACTTTGAAGCAGACGGCATTGAAGAAGTCGTTGCACTCGATATGATTAGTGCACCGGGCAAGAATCCGTATTCTGTTATCGGTGACTATGACGGTTTTGAACACCTTGATACTGTCAATTCCAACCGTTATTCTCCGACTATGACCGCAGCAACTGGCGGCAGCGGTTCTGCCAGTGCGATTGCATATTGCCCACAGAATCCAGATGTTATGATGCGTTGTGCAGAGGGCAAGGGTGTTGGTTATTACACGCTGGATGGCGGTAAAAACTGGACACAGATGGAATGCCCGCAGGGCGGCAAGGCTGCTATCACCCAGCTGGAAGACGGCACATATCGTTTCTTTAAGAGCAGCGGTGACAATGCAACGAACGTTTCTTATTCCGATGACTACGGCAAGACCTGGACAGCTTGCAGCGGTATTGCTTCTGCATATGGCTCAAAGCCAACCTTTATGATGGCAGAAAAAAATGACCCGAGCATTGTCTATGCATATTCCACTTATTATAATTCTTCTTGGGGCTATTCCAAGCCGGCTCCGGATCTCTCGGATGCCTGCTACAAGTTCTATGTCAGCCACGACTACGGCAAGACCTTCAGTGAAGAAACAGATGTTGCAATGTATGACCAGTGCGACAGTGCCGGAAGAATCGCTTATTTAGGCGATGGCGAATTGATGTTAGGTGCTGGCTACTATGGTGCTTACCATGTGACCGACTACGGCAAGAAGGTTGAAAAGCTGGATAATGTTTCTTACTGCAAGACTATTGGTTACGGTGCTCCGGAAGAAGAGGGCGGCGTAAATACCCTGTATATGTACGGTAAGCCGAGTGAAGATGATGTGGAAGGCGTTTATCGTTCGACCGATGCCGGCAAAACTTGGGTTGCCATCAACCTGCACCACCTCTATGGCGGTACTGGGAACGGAAACTTCCTCGTTGGCGACATGAACAAGTTCGGTATGGTTTATATGTCTACGGTTGGATGCGGTATCGTTTACATGGATTCCAGCGATGGCACTGACCCGAAGCCGGTTACCACAACCACTACTACAGCAACTACAACAACAACTACTACTACTGCAACACTGACCACCACAAAGGCTGCGGATACCACGACAACTAACAAGGGTACAACAACCGCAGCAGCTACTACCACGACCAATAAGGACACAACCACTTCGAATGTTGCTACCACCACACAAGACATCGGCGAAGTGAATTACGGTGATGTCAATGTAAATGGTGTTGTTGACCTGACAGATGCTATTTTACTGAACAAATATCTTGCAAAACTGATTCAGCTGACCGATATTCAGTATGCAAATGCAAACTGCGACCAGACAGACGGCACAGATAATGTTGGCGACTTGGATACAACTGCTTTGATGCGGTTCGTTCTCAATGTGGAAGGCTATCAGGAGCTCCCATATATCGCAGAAAGCTAAAAATTGATTATATGCAATCCATTTTTTCCGCTGCACGGCATTTCCGCTGTGCGGCGGATTTTTTTGTCAGAACTGTTTCTATTTCTCCCCAAATAGCAATCATTTTCTACATATTTTGTATTAAAATCAACAAAAATCACAAAATTGTATCGCAGAAAAAGCGAAAAGATTCGGTAAAAGTCTTGTATTTTTTCTCGAAACATGGTATAATAACCATTAGACAGCGGCACTGCCGCAGAAGTGAACCTGTCACAACTGAACACAAAAAAACCAATATTCTACATTCTGCGGAGAAAAGAGGAGCTTATGAAAACACGCACCATTGTATCCATTATTCTGGCAACTGCTACCGTTGTGCTCGGAACGATTTTCTTCGTTACAAAGCTGCGGAAGAAACATCATGACGGCTGTGGCTGTGATTTCGCTGGCACAGATGATTGCATTGGCGGTGAAGACTGCGATTGTGACGGCACAGATGAACCGATGTGTGAAGCACCTTGCTGTGATGCAGATGCCTGCACTGATGACGAAGATGATGATGCCGATTCCTGTGCATCTATGGCAGCAGATAAAGTAGAACCAGAAGCACCGTCTGAACCGACTGTTTCGGAAGATGACGAATAAGCTTTTTTCCTATGATTTTTCAAGATTCCCTGTTCGAGCAAATTCGGACAGGGATTTTTTTGTTTCGGCAACAAAAAAACATTGCCGCCCCCTGCAAAAGTTCTGCAAGGAACGGCAATGTTCTTTTATTTATTTTTATTCTTACACGGTTTCGTGTTTACTTTTTCTTTCTTCGAGTTACTGTAAAGGCAGCTCCTGCCAATGAAACGGCTGCAACACCGCCAATTACAATTGCAACCACGCTCACATCCGCTGTTTGTGTTGGAGTTGGAATGCCGCCTGTGCTGCTGCTGCCTGCTGCCACAACTGCTGTTGTAGTTACAACTGGCGTTGCTGGCTGTGTTACGGGCAACGTGGTTGCCATTGTTGTCTGAATCGGTGTCGTTTGTACCGGCATTGTTGTTGTTGTAACTGGTGTTGTAGTAGTATCATCACCCAGACCAGATACCTGGAAAGTCACCGACAAAGTTTGTCCAATTGCAGTCCGTTTAGAAAGATAGCCATTGTTTGCAGTGGACTGGTCGCAGAGTGTTACCCGAACCGAATCCAAACCGCCGTTCAGATAGTCATAATTGACGGCATTCGTTCCCATCTTATAATCCACAATGGTGGAACCGGTCTTTACTTCGGTTACAACAACGCTCAAATTCGGAAATGTGTCCTTGATCGGCTGTGTGTTAATCGGTGACGGAAAATTCAAATCCAAATACAAATAATCGACAGTAGAAGCATTGCCGGAAACCGTCCAGCTGATGACATATTCCCCATCACTGGAGATATTAGCGGTCGTGCTTTCGATATTTTTATTGGTCTTTCCAACACCATAATAAGCAAAATTAC
>ERZ773241.3015-NODE-3015-length-12212-cov-2.802501_pt1 | contig 12212 bp, 10 predicted proteins | sample MGYA00580989_ERZ773241 | MGnify/ENA primary metagenome ERZ773241 (study PRJEB29015, sample SAMEA2737804) | human gut metagenome | biome: human gut; feature: human-associated habitat; material: faeces | place: China | collected 2012 ...
TAGCAGTACAGCACCCGCACCCAGCGGATCCCGTCAATGTGGCACAGTTCCCGCAGCAGTTCCGGCAGCCTGGACTTGCCGTACAGATCGACACCGTATCGGGTGGTATCCTGTGCAATGACGATCAGTTCCGTCACATGGTGCTCTGCCAGCCAGCGTGCCTCGTCCAGCACGTCCTCCATGGGTACGCTGCGGTACGGTCCGCGAATGGCAGGAATGGCACAATAGGTACAGTTGTTGGAACAGCCCTCGGCAATTTTCAGGTATGCGAAAAAGGGCAGGGTGGTAATGATCCGGTCGCCCTTCAGTTCAGCATCGCTCTTTTTGCCGAACTGCACGACACGCTCTCCGGCCAGCACGTGGTCGAGAATGTCCACGATGTCCCGATTGTTGCCGATACCAATAACGGCATCTGCCTCGGTGAACAGTTCCGCCGCTTCTTCCTGATAGCGTTCTGTCAGGCAGCCGGTCAGAATGATCTTTTTCAGGGTGCCGTCCTTTTTCAGGGCACCCAGTTCCAGAATGGTTTCGATCGCTTCTTCTTTGGCGGACTGGATAAATCCGCAGGTGTTTACGATTGCAACGTCAGCTTCACCGGGTTCTGTCACAAGCTGATAGCCGTGGGCACGCAGCTTTGCCAGCATACGCTCCGAATCGACCAGATTCTTGGAACATCCCAGAGAAACCATGCCTACACGAATTGGCATATTTTTTCCTCCATATGATCGTTGTGATAGAATATTACAGCGGACAAGCCGCCTGTTCCCTCTCCGAGGGATTTTTCCTTTCAAACAGCCTCCCCTGAAAGGGGAAGCAAATTATCACTGCCCCGCAGCAGCCACAGTTTCCGTGGTGGTTTCCGTTTCCGGAGCCGGTGTGGTCTGCGGTTCCGGTACGTCCGGATCCGGCGGCAGCTTATAGTTGGGGTTGGCGGGGTGCATGTTGAAAACGATCATGCCGTTCTCCATTTCCACGCCCCGATAATACGTCAGCTCGCTAAGGGTCACCAGCTGATAGCCCTGCTGCACCAGCGACGGCACGATCTGTGCCACTGCCGCAGCCGTTTCCCCGTAGATGTCGTGCATCAGCACCACATCACCGTCCTCGATGTTGTTCAGGGTTGCACTGACAGTGCTGGCAGTGTTCCGCGTTTTCCAGTCCCTGGTGTCCACCGACCAGAACGCCAGCGGTTTCCCCACGTGGCGGCGAACGTCATCGTTGAAGTCCCCGTAGGGCGGACGGAGAAAATAGGGATACCGTCCGATCGCCTGCAAGATGCGGTCATCTGCCTGCTGGATCTCCTGCTGGAACGTGTTCGCATCTGCCTTGACCAGATCGGCATGGTTTTCCGTATGGCTGCCGATCTCACAGCCCAGCCCTACGGCACGCTGCATCACAGCACTGGTTTCGTCGTTGATGTTCTGTCCCACCACGAAAAAGCTGGCGTGTGCCTGATAGGCTTCCAGCGTGTCCAGAATGCTGTTGGTATACTGCCCCGGACCGTCGTCAAAGGTCAGTGCCACCATAGGCTTTGAGGGGTCGATATTGGCGTTCTCATCGATAAACGGCTGGCAAAGCCCTGCCGCAGTAGTCGTCGTCACTGTAGTAGTCACGGTAGTCGTTGTGGTTTCGGTTGTCGCTGCCGTTGTGGCTTCGGTTGTGGTGGAAACTTCCGCCGCCGAAGCTGCCGCCATAACGGCTTCCTGTGTCTGTTTGCCGTCGGAACGCACTGCATCAATTTTGGTGCAGGCTCCACCCAGCAGCAGCAACGCTGCCAGCACGGCACATTTCGCGATCCTTCTTTCTGTCTGCATAATACCCCTCCAAATCTCCTGCTTGAGATCCTTATTCCACATTTTCCATTTCTTCCAAAAATGCCTGCACCGCGGCGTTGATCTCGCTGAAGCGATACCCCTGCCGTACCAGTGCAGCTTTCCCCTTTTCAATCGTCCGGCGGTCGTCGGGATCCAGAAAATACTTCCGGTACTTCCCCGCCACCAGTTCCTCCAATATTCCCCCTGTCACCTCGTCCTCATAGGGCTCCAGTGCCTCGGTGATGTGTTCGTCCAGCAGTCCCCGCCGGTACATCTCCTGCCGTGCCCGCCGCAGCCCGAAGTGCTTCACTTCCACGTAGTGGTGTGCCAGCTGTTCCGCATAGGCTCGGTCATTGATCTGCCCGAACTTCGCCAGCCGGTCTACTGTGGCATAGCAGACGGACTGGGGATATTTCGGCTCCAGCTTCCGGAACATTTCCTGATAGCTGTAGCCCCGCCGGTCCAGCAGGAAGCAGGCGTACTGGTACGCCTTGCGGGCGAGTTCCGTAGTCTGCACCTGCTCCCACTGCTGCGGTGTCAGCGTCATGCCCTTTTGCAGACCGCACCGCTGTACTACAGAAACGTGGAGAAAATACAGTTCGCCGGAGTCGTCCAGTTCGAGTTTCCAGGTGTTGCCCTTATGGGCAGCCAGTGTGGTAATGGTCATGCTGTGCCGTCACCTTACGCCGGATCAAATTCTTCAAAGTCGTCCTCTGCACTGATCTCCAGATTTTCGCCGTCCTCCAGCGAGTTGAACTCGCCCTCGGCTTCCAGCACTTCGCCGCCGTCCTCCGGTGCCTCGGTGTTCTCTCCGGCAGCCTTTGCCGCAGCTTCTTCCAGCTTGGACTTCTTCTTTTTCTTCTTGGTCGATGCCATGAGTTCGTCCTTGTGTTCCAGGATCTGGGCTTCGATCTCCTTCATCAGTTCGGGGTTGTCCTCCAGTGTTTTCTTGGCGTTTTCCCGTCCCTGTCCCAGCTTCTGATCCTGATAGCTGAACCACGCACCGCCCTTTTTGACGATGCCCAGTTCCACAGCCACGTCGATGACCTCGCCGGTACGGGAGATGCCCTGTCCGTAGAGAATATCGAACTCGGCTTCGCGGAACGGCGGAGCGACCTTGTTCTTATTGATCTTCACCTTGGTGCGGTTGCCGATCTGGCTGCTGCCGTCCTTAATGGGTTCGCCGCGGCGGACTTCCATGCGGACAGAAGCGTAAAATTTCAGGGCACGGCCGCCGGGAGTGGTTTCCGGATTGCCGTACATCACGCCGATCTTTTCCCGCACCTGATTGATGAAGATCGCCACGCACTTGGACTTGGAGATGACCGCGGTCAGCTTCCGCATTGCCTGGGACATCAGACGTGCCAGCTGTCCCACATGGCTGTCACCCATTTCGCCGTCGATCTCCGCCTTGGTGGTGAGGGCTGCCACAGAGTCCACGACCAGCACGTCGATGGCTCCGGAGCGTACCAGTGCTTCGGCAATTTCCAGAGCCTGTTCACCGCTGTCCGGCTGGGAAACCAGCAGGTTGTCGATGTTCACGCCCAGTGCTTCGGCATAGGTGGGGTCGAGGGCGTGTTCCACGTCGATAAACGCCACTTCGCCGCCCATTTTCTGTGCCTCTGCGATAATGTGCAGAGCAACGGTGGTCTTACCGGAGCTTTCCGGTCCGTACAGTTCCACGATACGGCCGCGGGGTACGCCGCCGATGCCCAGAGCCATGTCCAGCATCATGGAGCCGGTGGGAATGGCTTCCACATTCAGGTTCGCCTTGTTCTCCCCCAGCCGCATGATCGCACCGGTACCGTATACTTTTGTGATATGTGCAATGGCACTCTGGAGTGCCTTTTTCTTTTCTTCCTCGGTGGTGGGAATATCCAGTACCACCTTTTTCTTCAGATCTGCTTTTGCCATAAATTATCGTCCTTTATCTGGTATAGCGAATGAATTCGCTCCTTACGGTCAATCATGTTACCAATTGCCCCGCCGCATATCCCGAAATTCCTACCGCTGCCCCAGCACGACGCGTCCGATGCCTGTGAGGTCGGGGACGGTGTGTACCTGGGCATAGCCGTTTTCCTGTAGGATCGCTTCCACATCCGGTGCCTGTCCTGCTCCCACCTCATACACCAGCCAGCCAGCCGGCCGGAGTGCCGGTTTCCACAGGGGAGTCAGCTTTCGGTAGAAGTCCAGCCCGTCGGTGCCGCCGAACAGGGCGGTTTCCGGTTCACGGGCGACTTCCGGCTGAAGCTGCTCCATATCTGCTGCGGTGAGATAGGGCGGGTTACAGGTGATGATGTGGAACTGCCGGTGCAGCAGTTCCGCCGGCGGGTGCAGCACGTCCCCGGCGATGCACTCCAGCTGGGGAGCGTGGCGTTTCAGGTTCTGCCGGAGATAGCCCATTGCTTCCGGCGAAAGTTCCAGCACGGCACCGGTGACACCGGACAGGTGCACCGACAGTGCCGACGGGATACAGCCGGAGCCGCTGCAAAGATCCAGCAAACAGGTGGACGGCTCATTCTTTCGCAGTTCCAGCACCGCTTCCACCAATGTTTCGGTATCCTGCCGCGGGATCAGCACACCCTCTCCCACCTGAAACTCCAGCCCGAAGAATTCCCATGTGCCGCAGAGATACTGTAGCGGTTCATGGGCACAGCGGCGTGCGGTCAGTTCCGCCAGACGCTGCTGCTGGGCTCCGGTCAAGGGCTGCTGCGGGAGAGGTGCCCCATAGGGCAGTTCCAGCACGGTTTCCAGCAGAATGCGGCTTTCGAACTGCACCGAATCCAGTCCCGCTTCTGCCAGTTTCTGCTGCACCGCCTGCATGGCGGCACGGGGCGTATTTACCACTTGTCGTCCTCCATGTCCTCCGGAATGCAGGGCTTCAGTGCAGCAATGGCACACTCGATCTGTGATGCGTCCGGTTCCCGCGTGGTGATCCGCTGGATTTGCAGACCGGGCCACGACAGGGCACGGGTCAGCCAGTTGTTGCTTTTGCCGGCGATACGGATAAACTCATAGGAGATCCCGACCACCACCGGCAGCAGCAGAATACTGACGATCACACGGGGCAGCACCTGATAAATGGGCACGATGCACATTACCAGAATGCTGACGATCAGGGTGATGAAAATAAAACTGGTTCCGCAGCGCGGGTGGAAACGAGTGTGCTTTTTGACGTTCTCCACGGTCAGTTCCTCGCCCGCTTCATAGCAGGCAATGGTCTTGTGTTCTGCCCCGTGGTATTCATAGGTACGGCGAATATCTTTCATCAGACCGGTACACGCCATGTACCCCAAAAAGATCGCGATCTTGATAATGCCCTCCAGCAGCGACCGCACAAAGCGGCTGTTGTCGGGAATGGCGGTGTGGGAGATCAGCTGTCCGATGAGGAATTTCGGCAGGAACACAAACAGACCAATGGCAACGGCAATGCCGACGATCATGCCAATGGTCATAATGATGCCGAACAGCTTATCCCCCAGCTTTTCGTCCAGCCATTTTTCAAAGCGGTTCATTTCTTCGGTGTCGTCTTCTTCGTCCTCCGGTACCTGTTTTTCTGCCGACTTAGTCAGGCAGCGATAGCCGTCTTTCATGGACAGAACGAAGTTGAAGCTGCCCCGCACAAAAGGACACTTCCGGTACCACGGCATATTTTTGCCGTTGTTCTCCGCCCACGTTTCTACGTCGATCTCGCCGTTAGGCAGACGGCACGCCATTGCACCGGTGTCTGCCCCTTTCATCATCACGCCCTCGATCAGTGCCTGTCCGCCGATCTTGGTCATGTGCTTGGGGTTTTCTCTGGGTTGTTTTGCCATATGTATCTGTTTCCTTTCTCATTCAATCGAGATCGTGTTTTTCACAACGTCCCAGTCTGCATCAACGTCCAGCCAATTCTCCCCGCCATATTTCTCATATTCCTCGATCTGGTGCACCAACTGTTCCACGAACGCCGGATTCTCCCGTGCGTACCAGATGTTGGAACGCCCCAGATTGTGTTTTCCCCGCGGGACACGCCAGCGATAGGCAAAACGCTCTTTCACCGGCAGCAGCACACAGCCCGATGCCGGTGCACTGACATTATATTCGAAAGTCTGTACTTCGCCGTTTTCATCCATGACGGAATACTCCTGATATTCCCGAAAGACGGTGGCGTGATGATACCAGCCCATAACACGAACGGACTCGGTTGCTTCCTCGATGCGGGCACACCAGACCACCAGCACATCTTCTGCCGCCGGATCAGACGGGCGGAGCTGCTCACAACCGAGAATATTTTCCACCAGTATTCTTCTGCGTTTGTCGCCGCTGGACATGGTTTCTACAAAGCCCAAGCAGAGCCGTTCCTCCTCGCTTCCGTACCACGGTGCAAAGTTATACGCTTCGCCGCCGTCGTGGTGCTGTGCGACATAACCGCCGCCAAAGCGAAGTTCATCTCGGAACTGCTTTTCCACGTCCAGCTTGACACCCTTATAAAACTTCATGTTGCCGGTACGCAGAATCACAACCTTTGGTACCTTCTGCATCTCTGCTCCCTCCTGTATTATGTGGTGGCACTGCTGCGGCGTTGCGGCTCTACCGGCAGCGTAATGGTCACGTTGGTTCCCACGTTCAGTTCGCTGGTGATGTCCAGTCTGCCGCCGTGCATGGTGATGATCTCATCTGCCACAGCAAGTCCGATGCCGGAGCCGCGGCGGGTGTGGTTTGCCTTGAAAAACTTGGTCTTGACGCGGGGCAGGTCGGCTTCGCTGATGCCCACGCCGTTGTCGGTAATCGTCACCTGTATCATGTTCCCCACTTCTTCCGCACTAATGGTAATGGTGCTGCCGGAATTGGAGTACTTAATGGCGTTGTCAATGACGTTGATGAACACCTGCCGGATACGGTTTTTATCCCCGTAGACAAACGGCAGCATTTCCGGTTCCTGATAGATGATGCGGATATTCTCCCGCTTTGCCTTTTCGGTATAGATGAGCACCGCGTCCCCCAGTTCCGCCAGCACGTCCATGGTGGCACACTGGAGCGAGAACCGTCCGCTTTGCATGCGGGAAAAATCCAGCAGTTCCTCAACCATTTCGGACAGCCGTTCGGTTTCGTTCACGATGACATGCACGCCACGCTGTACGGTGTCGGGGTCAGCTTCCATGCACATGGTTTCCGCCCAGCCCTTGATCGCCGTCAGCGGTGTCCGCAGTTCATGGGACACCGAGGAGATGAACTCGTTCTTCATGTTCTCCGTATTGGAGAGTTCGTCCGCCATCTGGTTAATGGACACGCAGAGGTCGCCGATCTCGTCGCTGCTGTTCTCCTGAATGCGGACAGAGAAATCTCCCTTGGCGTATTTCTTGGTCGTGGCGTTGATCTGCTTAATGGGGCGGACAATGGAGCGTATGAAATACAGTCCGGTCACCAGCAGCAGCAGCAGAACGCCGGCACACAAGGCACTGACACCCCACACATAGGAATTCACCGTACTCTGGATCTGTTCCAGAGAAGCCACCACCCGAATGGCGTTGTATTCCGTGTTCATATCGGAAATATCCACGGAAACCGCCATAATGGTTTCACCGCCCTGCTTGCCGACCCAGTAGCCGTCGCCGCCGTCCATGACGGCTTCATAATCCGGCATGGCGGCACCCTCCGCCGGTGTGAAGCCGGAGGAGGTCAGTGCCACCCGTCCGCGGGAATTGATCGCCATGAGTTCCATTTTGTCCTTGTCGGAAAAGTTTTCGATGGTACTCCGCATTTCCGAGGAAAAGTTGATGTCCGCGTCCTGTGCATAGCGGCTCAGGACACCGGTCACGGAACTGATCTTCGTGTTCAGATACTGCTGAGAAGCACTATAATAATAATTCTGCATGATGTAGATAAACGCGAAATCCAGCACTGTCAGCACCAGTGCAATGATCCCCAGATTGTTGATGACCCAGCGGCGGGTGATCGAACTTCCGGCACGTTTTTTCGGGCTGCGTCTGCGTTTATTTGTCATTCCACTTATATCCATAACCCCAGATCGTCGTAATATACTGCGGCTTGCTGGGTTCTTCTTCGATCTTCATGCGAATGCGGCGGATATTGACATCGACAATTTTATCATCGCCGAAATAGCCGTCGCCCCAGATATGGTTCAGAATGCTGGCACGATCCAGTGCTGTATTCTGGTTATTGAGGAAATACTCCATGATCTGGTATTCCACCTGTGTCAGGTCGATCAGCTTGCCGTTTTTGGTGACGGTACGGCTTTTCAGATTCAGGGTAAATGGGCCGCTTTCGATCACCGGCGACTGTTCGTCCTTGATAAAGCTCATGCAGACACGGCGATAGATCGCGTCCACTCTGGCAGTCAGTTCCGAGGGGGAAAACGGCTTTGTGATATAGTCGTCCGCCCCGAACATCAGCCCGCTGACCTTATCCATTTCCTGTGTTCTGGCAGTCAGCATAATGATGCCGATGGTGGAACTCTTTTCCCGCAGCTTTTTGCAGACGGTAAAGCCGTCAATGCCGGGCATCATAATATCCAGCAGGACAATGTCAAAATTGCCGTGTTCTTCTTCGAACACACGCAGTGCGTCCTCGCCGCAGCCGACATCACAAACGTCATAGCCGGCACGCTTGAGGTTAATGACGACAAAGTCCCGAATCACATCTTCATCTTCACACACTAAAATTCGTTTCATCTCTACACCTCTGTTTGGGTACACCTCTGTTTGGGTTTGATCTGGGGAATGTATGGGATTCTCTGTGAAATCTGATCCATACCAAAAATGCCCCGCCGTCACGCTCCCGCCACTCACTGCACGAACCGGAACCGCACCATAAGGTTCTGCCACGGCTGTGCCAGCGGGTCGTCGGTTTCGGCGGCTTTCATATAATAGGAAGCTTTGCCGCGGGTGTGGAGCAGCTGATAGCCCTCCGTGTCCCGTTCTTCCTGTGATTCCGTATCCTGTGCCACGCTGTACCGCAGCAGTTCTGTCATATGGTCGTTCATCTCGCCGTCATAGCGGCAAAAGACAATATCTCCCGTGAGGGTATCCGTCACTGCCGTCACTTTATCGTACCACGACTGCGGCAGCAGGAACATACAGCCGTCATTCAGGCTGAAATACCCCCGCATTTTCTCTTGCAGCTGGCTGCCAGAAACGCCCAGCCAGCGTGTCAGCCGCACCTGATCGGAGGAATCTGCACCATAGCCGGGAAACGGCTCCTGCACCGGAATCTCCACGCTGCCGTCCTCGTCCAAGTCCATGGACAGATAGCCTACAGAGCGATTGGTCTTTGCCACCACATCGCTGTCGGCGAGCACATACGCCAGCGTTTCCCCCTGTACGTGGAGGACTTCCGTTTGCAGCGAGGAGGGACCTGTGGCACCGTCGATATAGATGCCGGTGGTGCCGTCCTCCAGTCTGCCGTACTGCACCTGACTGAAATCCGTAAAGCCAGTCCGCAGATCCAGCTTGCCGTTGTCCTTTACCGTCCCGTTTTGCAGGCGGTACATTGCCGCAGAGGAGGAAGTGTTTTCGGTGAGTTTCCCCAGCACCAGCAGTTCCTGTGCCTGATCGCCGTCCAGATCTGCCACGTCAAACATGGTATACGCGGCAGTGAACAGCTGCTGCACTTCGCTGTCGCTGTAGCGGTAGACGGTCAGGGATTTGTCCGACTGGTCTACGCCGCTGTAGCCCACGAAGATCTGATTCTGGGAATCTTCGCTGCCCATGGGAGAGATGACGATGCGTTCCACTTCCGTGCCGTCTGCCGGACGGTCGCAGACCGACATCCACTCCCCCTTCACCTGATCCAATACGCTGAGCCGCAAGCCGTTTTCCATGGCGGTAAGGCTGGTTTTCTTATAGAACACCAACGCTTCGTCCTCGCCGTCGTTGTCCAGATCGACTACCGTAAAGGCAGACAGATTGGCTCCGGCTCTGGGGTATTGCAGGGTGATGCCGCTGCCCACTGCGTCCTGTAGTGCCAGATAGATCTGCTGCTGTTCCTTGCTCAGACTGGGCGGTTTCAGCAGGGAATCCACCGTCGCCCCCGGCGTACAGCCGGAAAACAGCAGGCAGCAAAGTAGGCAAAATGCGGCTGGCAGCCACCGCCGCCGCCGCATCATAGAATGCTTTACCGATCGCATAGCGGAACGTACTCCTTCGACTTTGCGATCGCCTTATATGCCGGTCGGATAATTCGTTTTCCGGTGAGGATCTCTTCCATACGGTGTGCCGCCCAGCCCACCATTCTGGCGGTGGCGAACAGCGGCGTGAACAACTCGTCCGGAATGCCCAGCATGCGATACACCAGACCGGAGTACATGTCCACATTGGCACAGACCACCTTGTCACTGCCGCGGACCGATTTCATCAGTTCCGGTGTCAGCTTTTCAACCGTATCCAGCAGTTTGAACTCCCGTTCGATCTCCTTGCCCGCAGCCAGAGCCATTGCTTTCCGCTTCAGGATCACTGCACGGGGGTCGGACAGCGTATATACCGCATGTCCCATACCGTAGATCAGACCGGAGCCGTCGTTGGCTTCCTTCCGGAGGATCTTGGTGAGGTAGTCTGCCACTTCGCCCTCGTTCTCCCAGTGTGCCACGTGTGCCTTGATGTCGTCCAGCATCTGAATGACCTTGATGTTCGCACCGCCGTGGCGGGGTCCCTTAAGGGAGTTGATCGCGGAGGTATATGCCGCAAAGGGGTCTGTACCGGAGGACGTTGCCACGCGGCAGGCAAAGGTGGAGTTGTTTCCGCCGCCGTGGTCTGCGTGGAGTGCCAGCAGGGTATCCAGCAGCTGTGCCTCTGCCTTGGTATAGGAACGGTCGTTCCGGATCAGGGACAGAATGGATTCTGCTGTGCCCTCTTCCGGACGAATCTGGTGAATAATCATGCTGGCATTGTCGAATTTATGCCGCTTTGCCTGATAAGCACCATCCATGAGAATCGGCATTTTTGCAATCAGACCGAGAGCAATCCGCATTTCGCCCTCTAAAGACGGATGTTCCGGGTCATCGTCATAGGAATACAGGGACAAGATGCTTCTTGCCAGCTTATTCATGATATTTTTAGAAGGTGCTTGCATAATGCTGTCTACGAGGAATCCCGGCGGCAGTTCTCTCCGCATTGCCAGCGATTTCCGCATCACATCCAGTTCGTCTGCGGTCGGCAATTCGCCCATCAGCAGCAAGTAAACAATTTCTTCAAATAAGAAGCGGTCTTCCCGTTCTGCATTTTCCACCAAATCTTTGATGCTGTATCCACGATAAATCAGTTCGCCCGGAACTGGTCTGCGTTCGCCCTCATCAATGACATAGCCGTGTACGCTACAGATGCGAGTAATGCCAGCAACGACACCAGAGCCATCGCTGTGCCGCAAACCACGGTTTACATTATATTTTTCGTAGAGTGCCGGAGCAATCTGAGAATGTTTTCTTAAATTGTCGCATAGTCTTGTAATATCAGACTGTGGGATATCGGTTTCTTCGGTCAGGTAGTTTTCCTGCATCGTCATATTAAGAAGGCCTCCTTTAAATTCAGGGTCATTTCATACCCAGTTTTGCGATTGGTTTGTTGGTGCCGCATGCAGAAATTTCGTTCCTGTGGGACAGAACAAACGGCACGCAAGGGTCTTTTTTGCATGGCAGCAATGGAAAACACCGCAATTTTAAGGGGTTTCCCCTGCCTGTATCTTATAATTATACACGAAATTGCAAAGTATGTCAACCGGCGGAAAAAAAGCTTTTCCCCGTTTCCACAAATCTATTTTTTGTATTTTCCACAAATTCATTTTGAAAAATAGGAGGATTTTCCGATGGCTTATACCGAACAGGACAGACGCAACCACATCCGAGAGCTGCAACAGTATCTTTACAGCCTGTCATTTTTAGATGAAACGCTGCCCCGTGTGATTCCAGACGGCATTTATGGGCGGCAAACTGCCCTTGCTGTTCGGGCGTTTCAACAGAAAAACGGGTTGCGACCGAATGGGGAAACAAACCGTGCAACGTGGGATGCCATTGTCAACGCCTACCGCCAGCAGATTCAACGGGAGGCAACACCGCTGCATCTTTATACACCAGAGCGGGAATTGTTGGGGGCTGGAGAAACAGGGCTGCTGGTGTTGGTGCTGCAAAGCATCTTGAAAACGCTGGGGGTTCGCTATACAAATATTCAGAATCTACAGATTACAGGCATTTATGATGCTCCGACACAGAAAGCGGTTCAGAATTTTCAGAGTCTGACTGCACGAAAACCAACGGGAATGGTTGACCGGGCAACTTGGAACTTACTGGTTGCTGCTGCGGAGTGTTCGAGTTTATAAGAAGAGAGTGGCTGCAAGATATGAGCCGCAGGCAGCGAAAAGTTTTTCGGTGCAGCAGTTTTTCAAAAATGCTGCCGAGGTGTGGGCGAG
>ERZ773241.3016-NODE-3016-length-12210-cov-9.512135_pt1 | contig 12210 bp, 9 predicted proteins | sample MGYA00580989_ERZ773241 | MGnify/ENA primary metagenome ERZ773241 (study PRJEB29015, sample SAMEA2737804) | human gut metagenome | biome: human gut; feature: human-associated habitat; material: faeces | place: China | collected 2012 ...
TTTTGTTCGTTCATTGTTTAATTTACAAGATACACGCCCGCTTCTGCGGAACATTGCTATTATACTCTGCAAAGCCAAGTTTGTCAACAGGTTTTTCATCTTTTCCAAAAAACTTTTAGCAGCCATTTGGTACTCTAATGGAAGCCCCTATGAAAACCGCTCCGCAAAACAGCTTGTTTAGATTACCAGAGGAAACGCCATTTGTCAATACCTAATTTCAAAAAATTTCCGTTTTTTCTCCGTCCATAAAGCCAGTGACAAACGACCGCTTCTGTGGTATACTATCCGGCGACATGAACCATATATGATAAAGAGGTGATCCCTTGCAGATCGAGCAGATGAGCGCCACCTTTGGCAGACTGAACGGCTCCCAGCTGGACCTTCAGCCGGGGCTGAATGTGATCTGCGCCCCCAATGAATCCGGCAAGTCCACTTGGTGCCGGTTCCTTCAAAATATGCTGTACGGCGTCCCCACCAAGGAGCGGGGGCTGCTGGCTGACAAGAACCGCTACGCCCCGTGGAGCGGTTCCCCCATGCAGGGGCGGCTACTGCTGCGGAACGGCGACGCCCGCTATACCCTCCTGCGGGAGACCAGACGGACCACCGCCCCCATGGGTGATGCCCATCTCACCTACACCGGCACCGCCGACCCCGTCCCCGGCATCCCCGCCGCCGAGGCCGGTCAGTATCTGCTGGGCATTCCACGGGAGGTGTTTCTGCGCAGCGCCTTCATCGGCCAGAATGCTCTGGCGGTGGATCAGGACGCCGAGCTGGAGCGCCGCATCGCTGCTCTGATCTCCACTGGCGAGGAGGACACCTCCTACTCCGAGAGCTATGAGCGGCTGAAAAAGCAGCTGAACGCCCGGCGAGCCAACCGCTCCACCGGACAGATCCCGGCACTGGAGCAGGAAATCGCCCAGCTGGAGGATGCGCTGGCCCGGCAGGAGAGCCTGCGGGAACAGTTCAACGCCGCACAGCTCCGGCTGCAAGATGCCCAACACCAGTTGGAGGAACTGCAGCAGCAGGACGCCCAGTGGCAGCAGCTGGAGCGCCAAGCCGCCCGTCACCAATACGAGGAGGCCCAAGCAGCCCTATCCACCGCCCAGCAGCAGTATCGGCAACTGGAGCAGCGCTGCGCTGTCCTGCCGAACGAGGAGACACTCTCCCAGCTGGAGGGACAAGCCACCGCTCTGACCCAGTCCATCGCCGCCCGGCGGCAGACCACGGAGCAAGCGGCCCAGCTGCGCCGGCAGGCCGCCGAGGCCATGGCCCGCTGCACGGCACACCCCCTCTCTCCCGCCGACGGGCCGCAGCTGCAAAGCCGCCTGTCCGCCCTGACGGACCCGCCCGCACCATCGAAGCTGCCCCTGCCTGTGGGACTTCTTCTGCTGGTCGGGGCCGTAGCCTGCGTGCTGCTGCATCTGCCTGTGTATGCGCCCATTCTCTGTGGCGCAGTCGGTGCCGCCGCTCTGCTATATGATATAGTATCCCGCCATCGTCACGCCAAGGCGAAGCAGCAGGCAGACGACCAGCGGAGCACCTTACAGCGGCAGATTGCAGAGTATCTCCCTCTACTGACGGAGGCTCAGGAGGCCACTCGCAGCGCCGATGCCGCCGCAGCCGCCGCCGAAGCCATGGCTCATAACGATCAGGCCCAGCTGCTGGCGCTGCTGGCACGGGTCCGAGCCTTCCATTCCACCGCCGTGGATCTGCCCGCCGTACAGGTGGCCCTATCCGCCGCCCGCCGCAGCCGCACCGCCCTCCGATCGGCCCAAACCGCTCAGGAGCAGGCACAGATGTACTGCCGCCTGTTGGAGGAGCGTCTGCCGCAGGGGGAGCTGCCGGATCCGGCCATTCCTCTGCCCCGGCCCTCCCGTTCCGTCGAAGCCATGCGCTCCGCCATCCCGGAGGCGCAAGCCCAATTGGCCGCCGCACGCACCCGGCTGGATACCATCTCCGGCCAGCTGCAGGCGACCCGTGACCCCTCAGAGCTGACGGCTCAGCTAGCCGAGAAGCGCCGAAAGCTGGAGAGCCTGCAATCCGAATACGAAGCGATCCAACTGGCCATGGACGCCCTGTCCGCCGCCAATCAGACTCTGCAAAACCGTTTCTCCCCGGCGCTGGGCGCCCGTACGGCGGAAATTTTCTCCGCCCTGACGGGAGGGCGCTACGACAAGGTACTGCTGGACCGGACGCTGGCTCTCTCCGCCGAGCCCTCCGGTGACCCCACACCCCGCAGCATTCAGGTGCTGAGCCAAGGCGCCGCCGATCAGCTGTATCTGGCGGTGCGGCTGGCCATCTGTCAGCTGGTGCTGCCGCCGGAGAAGCATGTCCCCCTGATCCTGGATGACGTGTTCGCCTCCTTCGATGACCAGCGGCTGGCCGCTGCGCTGGAGTGGCTGCTCCAAGAGAGTCAGAATCGTCAGATTCTGCTGTTCACCTGCCATGACCGGGAGCGGACCTATCTGGCGGGCCGCCCCGGCGTCCACATTCTTACCCTGAACGGAGGTAGTGTATGTTCCCGCTGAACACCTTTGAAAATCTCTGTGTATTTTTCCTGCTGCTGATGATTTACAGCGCCGCCGGTTGGGTGGGCGAAATGTTCTACTGCTCCGTGGGCAAGGGCCACATCTGCGAAAAACGTGGCTTTTTGAACGGTTTTATCTGCCCCATCTATGGACACGGCGCCCTTTTGGTGCTATATGTATTACACGGGGGCCTGAAAAATCCCCTGTTGACCTTTCTGGCGGGCATGGCGCTGACCTCTGCGCTGGAGTACTTCACCAGCTGGTTTATGGAGGCCGTCTTCCATATGCGCTGGTGGGATTACAGCCGCAAGAAGATCCAGCTCAACGGCCGCATCTGTCTGCAGAACAGCCTGCTGTTCGGTCTGGCCTGCGTGCTGCTGTGCCATGTTGTGAATCCGCCAGTGATGGCGTGGCTGTTCCACATCGGCTCCGCCTACACCATCCCTGTGGCCTCGTTCCTCTTCGGCCTGTATCTCATGGATAACGTCCTCTCCGTCCGCAGCGCCATCCAGCTGTCCCACCGTCTGGACGATCTGCAGAAGGTGCGGCAGGAGATCCGCTCCCATCTGGAGGAGAAGGCCGCCCAGCTGCAGCAGAAGTATGAGGGCCGGCTGGAGGAGGTCACCGACCGCTTCATGGCCGGCTTAGAGGATGCTAACGACGACTTCCTCAAGGAGAAGAAGCTGTATCTGGCCCAGCTCCGCAGCGGCGAGGACCTCTTCGAGCGCCGTCTGCTCCGTTCCCACCCCGATCTGCGTTCCAAGCGCCACAGCAGAAAGCTGCTGAACCTGCTGCGTGAAAAGCGCCCCGGCCAGAAGGACAAGAAGTAATTCCCATCAGCATCTCAGCACCTTTGAAGCTACTATTATAATAAAGGAGATATTCCCATGAGTGAATGCACCCACGATTGCAGCAGCTGCGGCGAGAGCTGCGCTGACCGTCAGGGCGGAAGCCCCTTCCAGATCAAGCCCCTTCATGAGGGCTGCCATGTCCGTAAGGTCTACGGCGTCGTCTCCGGCAAGGGCGGTGTCGGCAAATCCATGGTCACCAGCCAGTTGGCCGTCACCATGCAGCGCCGGGGCCACCGCACCGCCATTCTGGACGCCGACGTTACCGGCCCCTCCATCCCCAAGTGCTTCGGCATCCACGGCCGGGCCGTTGGCTCCGAGGATGCCATCCTCCCGGTGCAGACGGAGACCGGCATCCAGCTGATGAGCGTAAACCTGCTGCTGGAGCACGAGACTGACCCCGTCATCTGGCGTGGCCCCGTCATCGGCGGCGTGGTGCAGCAGTTTTGGGGCGACGTGCTGTGGCAGGACGTGGACTATATGTTCGTGGATATGCCCCCCGGAACCGGCGACGTGGCTCTGAACGTGTTCCAGACCCTGCCGGTGGACGGCGTCATCATCGTCACCAGCCCGCAGGATTTGGTGGGTATGGTGGTGGAAAAGGCCGTGAAGATGGCTCAGATGATGAACATCCCCATCGTCGGTCTGGTGGAGAATATGAGCTATCTGGCCTGTCCCGACTGCGGCAGGAAGATCTACCTCTTCGGTGAGGGCAAGACGCAGGAGGCCGCCGACCGCTATGGCCTGCCCCTGTTGGCTCAGATGCCCATCGACCCGGCGCTGGCGGCTCTGGTGGACGCCGGGCGCATCGAGGACTTCCAAGGCTCCTGGCTCTCCGCCGCTGCCGACCGTCTGGAGTGCTGACCCGCACCACAAGCTTCCAAGAGTACCTGAAGCCGCAGAGCTTCAGGCGCTCTTTCCTCATCCCGCAAAAACCGGAGGCCCTCCTTACGGAAGGCCCCCGGTCATTCATTTTACGGCTTTTCCACGTTGATATATGTGGGGATATCGCTGATGCGCTGATAGGTGTAGGTGTCCGGCACGGAGAAGAAATGCACGCTGTCCTTCCCGTCGTAGGTCACATACGGGACCGTCAGTCCCTCCCCCTTCAGCACATAGACGCCGTTGGCGTCCTCGGCATACGTCCCGGCGGACAGCACGCCGGACTGCCGGTACAGGGTGTAGTCTCCCTTCCCATCAAACACCAGATAGGTACCGGCTCCGGGGCTCAATCCCTCGCAGAGGTAGGTGCCCGTCAGCGGCTGATGCCGCAGGCTCATGCCCAGCATCACCAGCAGAGCCACGATCAGGCACAGAGAGGCTGCCAATGCAGCCCAGAGATACTTAGACTTTCTTTGCATAGGCAACCACTCCAACAGTTACATAAACAACCCCATATCGATCAAACTCCCACGCATTTCCATTTCCAGGAAGTCTCTTATAAACCTTATAGGGTCTCGCTTCAACTTCTTTCTCGACATACAGCTTAAAATAATCTGTTGTATTGGGGGCATTAACCACCAATCCAGAAACAGTACTCCTCGTTCCCAGCGTCACCGTAAACGACACAGTATCAAAAGGCTTAGGCAATCCAAGATTTACACTTCCCTGAACAGTTGGGCCACCTACATCACTGAAATAGAAACCTCCTCCTGTAGGAAAGCGGTATCCATTTTGGACTTGGTTACCCGCAAAACCGCCAACTGTTTTTATTTTATACTTATCAGTCAGATTCTCACTCTTATATTGATACCTAACTTCTCTTGCAGAACCATTGGAAAGAGCTGCGAGAGCTTTTTCCACTTCCGCTTCAAAAATGGCATCTCTTTCCTCCGCTGTAGTCGTGTAAACAATCGTTCTTTCTGGCGTCACCTCCTCCGCCATCACCGGCGTGCACAGGGACAGGCACATGGCCAATGCTAGTAAAAGGGTAAGTGCTCGTTTCTTCATGATGCGTCCTCCTTTTATCATTCTGTCTCTGGTTTTCCGCCTTTAGAGCGGCCTACGCCCATAGAGTATCATATCGCCCTCCCCCTGTCAAGAAATTTTATCTGCTTTATCGCAATTTTCTATGGCGATAACTGTTTATTTTCATGATAATTATGCGATTTTCTATGCAAAATGTATACTATTATGTTCTGGCCGCCAATCCGCTCCCCATGGGAGCAGCCCTCCTGTTTTTCTCCCGTTCCCGGCATTTTTTTTGGAAAAGAGTGTTGACAAACCCGCCTGCGCTTGCTATAATAAACAAGCTTGATTCCTACGAGCGAGATCAGGCCAAGTAGTTCAGTTGGTTAGAACGCCAGCCTGTCACGCTGGAGGTCGTGGGTTCGAGCCCCATCTTGGTCGCCATATGCTGCTGTAGCTCAGTCGGTAGAGCGCATCCTTGGTAAGGATGAGGTCGGCGGTTCGAATCCGCCCAGCAGCTCCAAGAAGCATCGAAAACTTCGGTTTTCGGTGCTTTTTTGTTGTAAAAATGTTGAAAGAAGTGTGGGTCAAAATGTGGGTCAACTGCCTGACCCACACGCGGAAATACTCGGAAAGGTTGAAAGATGAGCGGACGGAATATCCGTCCGCTCATCTCTTTTAGATTGGCTTACATCACCTGCGTCATGAAACTGCCCATGGTCTGGGCGGCTTCGTCCTGCTTTTGGCGGGTGGCGTGGGTGTAGGTGCGGAGAGTGAACCCCGCATCGTAGTGGCCCAGCATACTGCTGACGGTTTTTACATCCACACCGTTTTGCAGGACCAGTGTGGCAAAGGTATGCCTGAGATCGTGGAAGCGTATGTGCGGCAGCCCGGCATCTTTCAGAATTTTCTTGTGCAGGTTTACGATGGAATCGGGGTGATACATCTCTCTTGTGATGGGTGAGGGGAACATGTACGGGTTATTGGGATGTCTCTTATGCTCGGCGACCAACAGGTCAACAGCCTCCTGTGGGACACTGACCTTTCTGACCGATGTCTCTGTCTTGGGGCGGGAGAGGGTCAGCTCCCCATTGGGGTTCTTGACATACTGCTTGCTGACGGAGATGGTTCTGTTTGTAATGTCGAGGTCGCTCCACAGGAAGGCGGTCAACTCGCCCTTGCGCAGCCCGCTGACCAGTTCCAGATAGAACATGGGCAGCAGTCCCCGTTTCTCTGCGGCGTCAAGGTAAGTTTTGATGTGTTCCGGTTGGAGGATCTGCATTTCAAATTTCTGCACTTTCGGTGCGATGCAATCCTCGGTAGGATTGCGGAGGATCAAGCGCTCTTTTACGGCACGGTTCAATGCGTTGTGGAGCATCAGGTGCAGGCTGCGGACGGTGGCGCTGCTGAGACCCGGATTGCCGTGCCCGCTTTTGCGGTTGGTGCGACCACTCTCCATCAGCTCCTTGTAGAGCTTTTGCAGGTCGTGGGCAGTCAGCTTCGTGAGCTTAATGCTGCCGATACGGGGGATGGCGTACTGCTCGATCATCAGGCGGTAGCGATCTGCCGTGGCAGCACGGACATTTGGCTTGGCATAGATGTCATACCAGCTCCGCAGCCACGTGGCCACGGTATACTCATCTGTGCGGCTGACATCGACGCCCTTGGTGGCCTCCATGGCGGCGGCCAGCTTCGCTTTGCACTCCGTCTGGGTCTTCCCAGGACATTTTTGATGATGCGCTTGCCGGTTTCGGGGTTGTAGCCAGCGGTGTAGCGACCCTCCCACCGGCCGTCTTTGCGCTTGCGGATGTTGCCCTCGCCGTTGGCGCATTTCTTGGACATGGAATCAGCTCCTTTGCTTTTGTGTCTTTTCCGCTTTCGACGGAAGGGCGCACACCCGCGCTGCCGGTACAGCGCCAAAAACTGTCGGTCTCCATGGGACTGCCTTCGTACTGGGGGGCAGAATGCCCTACGGGGCCCATGAATGTCTGAGGCCACACCGGGGTGTGGACCTCACCGGAAAGCTGCGAGATTAGGCTTTAGCCTATTACCAGTATAAAGCGGACGCTGGGGATTGTCAAGAGTGGGAAAATACATGGTAAGCTTACAGGCGTGGACATCCCTTGACATACCATATTGTGAATTTTATAATGATTTTGTTCTATCGAAAGGAATTATGTTGATGTAGGTATTCATTGACCTATTAGGAAAAATAATTGCTTTGATAATGCTGGGAGGTTGCCATGAAGCAAGATAATGCTCCACATGATTATACACAGCTAATGCGTGAATGCATGCGGGAAAGGGCAGACGATGATATGTGCAGCCCTGAGGAGGTTGTTTCGTTTCTGAATGGTGGCGATGCGTTCCGATCATTTGGGGACGGATTGGTTTGGGTAATTACCAAGAAAAAGCCGAGTTTAACTGGATGTACGCCGAAAGAGATTGCAAAGAGTGTTTTATCTATTTTCAATGACAAAAAAATAAAGTTTAACCGGAACACGCTTGACAGCTGGCTTACATCTAAAAAACGCCCTAAGAAGGGCGATGATAGCAGAGAAAATCTTTTCCGTTTGTCGTTTGCCCTTGATCTTACAGATTCAGAAACCGCTTATCTATTTCAGAAAGTGTATCTTGATCGCAGCTTTAACCCGAGATGCAAAAAAGAATTTATCTACTACTACTGCCTGTCTCATCACAAGGACTACCAACATGCACAGACTCTCCTTGATAAGGTTGACAACAACCAATGCGCTGTCAGTACTGATGAATTTTTCCCTACCCAACAGCTTATGAATGATGCTTCTGCATTAAAAAGTGATGAAGAAATCGTACAGTATATTCTCTCTCATGCAAGCGCTTTTGAGTTCAATAGTGTCCGCGCCATTAGAAAACGAGATGAACTATTAAAGGATGTGTGTCAACTTGCGCAGGAAGAAATTTCAAATTGTGAGCAGTATAAAATTGACAACATCCTAAAGTATAAGACAAAATCTTCTGTCAGTACTGCATTTCAAGTCGTCGTAGATCAAATGAGATTAGAGCGAAACGAGAAAAGAACCTCAATCTTCAAAGATTCGCTTTTACCCAGTGAGATCAAAATAAATTTTCCGCAGTCAAATATCTTGCAGAAAAAGGAACCAACTTACGATGAATTGCGAAAAAGCATTATTCTCCTGTTCTCATATCGATTTTGGCGTAAAATTGCGCTGAACACAGAAAGCGAATCCAAAGAAAAAATCAAGATTTTTAACGGCTTTGAGATGCAATTAAGTGATTTACTTAACAATATTGGGCTCCCACCTTTGTACTATGGTAATCCATATGACTGGTTATTCTTGTACTGCACCACTACTGGTGAACCATTAGATACTTTTCGCGGGATCATTGCGGAAGCCAGAGATTCGGCTGACTGAGTCTCCTTTCAATGAAAAGTGCAAATATTTTATGCGGTGTACTATACTCCGATTACGCTGATGACAAACAGCAATGAAAGGAGCAAGCCATTTATTATGAGCAATATTGTGAGAGAACCCCTAAGAGAATCGACGAACATTTTGCTGTATAGTAACGGTCAAGCTGTCCGCCACTTTACCGTTGTAAAGCTAATAGGGCAAGGTGCAAATTGCCTTGCTTATGATGCCATTTGCACAGATAACAGGAAGTGCGTACGGCTGAAAGAGCTTTATCCTATTGATGCAAGCGTACGCCGAACCGTGTCCGGCGAGCTTGTGTGGGAGAGTATTTCTGAAAAATCATGCAAATTCAAAGCGTTTGAAGAACCTTCCGCACAGCAGATCAATTTTATGAACTGCGAGTGCATGGGAAATTCCATCGTTCACTCAGATGGTGTCTTTAAAGGATGCGGCACAGAATATCTTGTTATGGAAACTGATTTTGGCAAGACATTCGATAAGGACTGCACCGAAAATTTGCACGACATTTTAAAATCGGTGCTCGCGTTGACCCGAGTCATAAAAAAATACCATGAAGCGGGTTTTCTTCACTTGGATATTAAGCCGGAGAATTTCCTTATTATTGATGAGACCCGCGAACTTATTAAGCTCTTTGACACAGATACCGTTGTCGATAAGGACAGATTGACCTCTGGAAATGCTTGTTTTCTTCCCTGCTCGGCAAGATGGGCCGCTCCAGAGCAACGTCTTGGACGCCGCGCAAAAATCTGCGAGGCTACGGATATCTACGCAATTGGAGCGATCCTGTTTTGGCGGATCATGGGGAGATCTCCTGAGAATAACGACATAGGGCCATTTGCTGATTGGGAATTTTCCGGAAAAATGCTTGAAACAGTAAACCCAAAGGTCAAGCGGCTCTTAAAGACGATTTTCCGAAAAACCCTTGCGGCATCCCCATGCCAACGCTATCAGTCTGCTGATGAGCTTGAGATCGCTATCGGGGAGACTGTGTCTATTACACGGGCAGGGCGACCGTTTATTATCAGCAACTATCGAGTTTCTACAGAGATTTTTGTTGGACGGGACAATGAACTGAAAGAAATGACCGATTTCTTTCAGAGCGCCTGCGGTGAAAAGGGTACTATTTTCCTGTCTGGTATCGGGGGGATTGGCAAGACCGAATTAAGCATTCAATATGCCTCTCGCTACAAATCTCGGTATGACAGCATTGTTGTTTTGGATTACCGCAAAATGCCCTCTATCCGTGGATGCTTAGAAACAGTCTGTCTTGGCAACTATGATGCCGACAAGGAGGATACCCCCAATCGCATTGCGCAAATCTCGACGATTTGTGAGCATAGCAATATCCTCTTTATCTTGGACAATTTCGATACGGAAAATGACGCGGCCTTGAGTGATTTTATGAGTCTCCCAGCGGACAAAATCATTACCACACGCTATGATTATACCTACCAAAACGGAACATCAGTAAGAAACATTTCCATTGGAGCGCTTACCCACGACGAACTGATTGCTCTGTTTGAATCGCATCGCGGTGCGAAAACGACATCGGAGGAATATACATCATTGTCCGATCTGCTCCAGCGTGTCGGTGGCTGTACCTTTGCTGTTCCGATTCTTGCACGACTAATGGCTGCCTCCGACAGTACCGTTGACGAGTTACGTCTCAACTTTCTGCAACAGGAAGAACAGGTTCCTATGGTAAAGGATGGAGCCATTCAGTGGGGAGCTTCTGCGCGGCTGATCCAGTGTGTATTTAATATGAGCAATCTGAGTGAAAGCGAGAACCGCGCCCTTCGCTATCTATGGCTGCTCATGGGGATCCGTATGTCGCGCAAGGAGTATAAAGCTTGGAGCGGAGATGCTTCTTTGAACACGATCAACTCGCTCATCCGCTCAAATTGGGTTCAATTAAAAAAGGAGCCTGAGTGCAGATGGAAAGAAAGCTTGGAGCTGCACCCCTTGGTTGCCGAACTCATACAGAGCAGTTTGAAGCCGACAACAGCAGATATCGACGACCTTGTAGACCACTTTGTGAAAGCTGCGGATGCATTTCAATGGAATAAAGAGGATTGGTCATGGTCTGCACAGCCAAGATTCGCTCTTCTCGCAATTTCCCGCTGCCTTAATTCGTCCTGCACCGACGGTACGAAAGATCGCATATTGGCCGCTCTTGTAAAGATTCTTGAGCAGGCTTTGTCTACTACTGAGGACGATGTCGAAGCCCTTTGCAACGCTTGCTTTGATGAAGGCTTTTCTCCCTTAGATTTGGTTGACTCTGCTCTCCATTGTAGTGATGAGACATATCCGTTACTTAGCGGTGAGGTTGCGAACGCTCAGCACATTTCCGCCATGCATCAGCGGGTACAGCTATGCTTTTTCGCGATCCGTTTGCTGCCTAAATATTGGGACATGTTGGAAGAATGGGGAGAATACGAAGACGATGGTTCTGAGGATGAGATATGCGAAAAGTGGGAAATGGCTGAACGGAAGTACATATCGATTTTAGCGCAGCTTCTGGCACAGCTTTTTTCGGTTGCTCGACAAGTACCCCTTAGCGAACACGTTCAGCTTGTTATGCCCTATGTGCAGCAATGGGGATCTATTTTAGCGGAAAGATCGATCGGCACATGGGTGACACAGGACACATTTCCGCTGCACTCTGCTATGTACGATCTCATGCGGGACCTGCTGAAAGATATGATTGCACCCAACGGCGCATATCAAGAGGAAGAGCTTACTGACTTACTTCAAACGATGACATGCTCCGCCGTATGCATGGAAAACTCTGCCGCGGATAATGAGTGTGATGTAACCGATATTGAGTTAGCGGAGGCTCTTGTTTTTGGCATAGAAGAACTCCCGATTGGGATGCTGCTTAACTACAAAATTCCAACAGCCTATCGACAGTAAAAAAAGAATTACCTACGATGCCAATCGTAGGTAATTCTTTTTTTGCCAACGAAAGTTACAGATATAAAACCACGGGATATATACTGACGCCATCAAATGAAAGAGAGGTATCTCCTATGGTTCAGTATTATGAGGTGGTCTGCAAGGGCGGTCATGTGGGATCAAACAACTATTTCCCCATGCACTTATTTATTGCCGCAGAAAATGGTCGAGAGGCCGCAGCGATTGCGAGACAAGCTCCACGAGTTAAGCATGACCGCAAGGATAGCATTATCAGCGTTTGCCCCCTGCCGTATGAAGATTATATTGCCAGGCGGCATGAACACCTTCGCAACGGTTACTATCGGTCACACAGTAAACAAGAAATGCTTCGTCTATGCCCGAATATTAGCGAGCAGATCATTTCTGAAGACAGCAAATCCGATGGTGATGCACTTCCAAGAATCCCTCTCCGAATCAAAAATCGGAAGAAATATATCAACCGCTATCTGCAACCCTAACCAGCGTTTCGCATGAAATTGAAAAAGTCATCCTGCAGCACACTGTAGGACGACTTCAAAATCTTTTTCCCTTTTG
>ERZ773241.3036-NODE-3036-length-12144-cov-8.659691_pt1 | contig 12144 bp, 6 predicted proteins | sample MGYA00580989_ERZ773241 | MGnify/ENA primary metagenome ERZ773241 (study PRJEB29015, sample SAMEA2737804) | human gut metagenome | biome: human gut; feature: human-associated habitat; material: faeces | place: China | collected 2012 ...
GCCCAGTGGAAGTCCAACTCCGGCAAGGACAACGTTCCAAAGACCGGCAGCGGTGAGATCGCCATGATTCTGGGCAGCGTTCTGATGTTCTCCTTCTGCGGCGCGGCTGCTGTCTGCGTCTACGACCGCAAGAGAAGATAGCGTTAAGAAAACAACGTAAACTGTTGAACGAGGGCGGTGGCGGAGATTCCGTCGCCGCCCTTTTCCGGCGGATGCCCTGGAGCATCCCATATTGAGAGGAAAGAAACATGGCAAACAGGCAAGGCAAATTCCAGACACCCCGCACCCCCGTCCCGCCCCGCCGCAATGACGCCGGGCAGCGCAGACGGAGAAGAAGAGGACCCAATCCCCTTTTCATCATCCTCGTGGCAGTGTTCTGCGTCGCGCTGATCGCGGTGGCTGCCATCCTGATCCATATGGGCAAAGCCCGCAGTGATTTCCGCAAACTCTCCGAAATGGTGGAGGAAAACGCCACGGCCACCGCTGCCCCCGTGGAGACCACGCCGCCGGAGACCCAATCCACCGGGCCGACCACGGAAACCACCGTCCCCACGGAGCCTGAGCCGACGGAGCCGGTGATGCTGGCGAAGTATGCCCCCCTGTATGAGCAGAACCACGATCTGTTTGGCTGGCTGCGCATCGACGGCACCGTCATCGACTACCCGGTGATGCACACCCCCACCGATCCGGAAAAATATCTGCACACGAATTTTAAGCGGGAGTACAGCTTCGGCGGCATTCCCTTCATCGACGCCAACTGCTCCGCCGACAGCGACAATCTGCTGATCTACGGCCACAACATGCTGGACGGCAGCATGTTCCGCTCCCTGCCCAAGTATGAGAGCAAATCCTACTGGCAGGCGCACCCCACCATCCACTTTGACACCCTCTACGAGGAGGGCGAGTACGAGGTGCTTGCGGCCTTCTATGACCGGGTCTATTACACTTACGAGAACTGCTTCAAGTTCTATCAGTTCATCGACGCGGCGGACGAAGCGGACTTCAACAACGCCATCTCGAATTTCCGCTCCAAGGCACTCTACGACACCGGCGTCACCGCGGCCTACGGCGACAAGCTCATCACGCTGGTGACCTGCGCCTACCATGTGGAGGACGGCCGCTTCGTTGTCGTCGCCCGAAAAAAGTGACCGTCATTCCATCCTCGCATATAACAGGGCTGTCTCATGGAGACGGCCCTGTTTTTTTGCCTAATTGCAGAAAATCGACGTCTTTTTCCATTGACTTTTGGTGTGATATTGCGTATAATTCAGGCATAAAGGTAATGATGGCATTACCGTGCAGACAGTCTGTGCCTCCGGCATGGATCGCCAAATGAAAGGAGAGTATTTCAAGATGAAAAACCATGGTTTGCGCAGAATTTTCAGTCTGTTTCTGGCACTGTTCATGGTCTTCACACTTCTGCCCACGACTGCGTTGGCAGAGGATACGACGGGGGCTGACGAAACCCAGCCCAAGACCGTCGCAGTGGACGGGGACGAGAAGAAGACCGATCCCCCCGCGCAGGAGCAGCCTAAGAACGAGAATCCCCCTGCGCCGGAAGACCCGAAAACGTTCACCGTTACATACACTGACGGCGTAGGCGGCGCAGTATTTGACAATGATGTTCACAGCAACCTGCCGTCCGGTACCGCGACCCCCGCTTTCAGCGGCTCCCTTGCCCGGGAAGGCTATACCTTCGTCGGCTGGAATCCTGCCGTTGCGGAAACCGTGACTGCGGATGTCACCTATGCCGCCAAATGGGAGGAGGGCAAGACCAGTGCAAGAAGAGTGACCTTGCCGACGATTCCCGGACCCGATGTAGATCCCGCCGCTTTGGACACCGGGCATAAGATCGATGTCCGATTCACCGTCCTGTATGTGGGTGATGAATTCAACATTGGCTACAATTACGGTTCTTCCGAAAAGACCAAGTTTGTTTGCCAGTACAAGACGAATCACTCCGACACCGCATATAACAACCACACGATCGCGATTTCTGATATTAAGGCCGCCGCAGGCCGCGCTTCCGTCAACAGCGGCTACCAGATCGTCGGTTGGTCGAAAGAATCCAATGCCAATCCCACAACGTGGTCGCTTAACAAGAGCGGTACGACCGCCTGCAACAAGGGTTCTACGATTTATCTCGTAGCGAAGAACCCCAATCCCACCACGAAATATACATACACGCTGAACTATGATGCCAATGGCGGCACCGGCGCGCCCAGTGCTGATTCGTGGTCTACAACAGATGCATCTATCAGATACCACTCCTTTACGGTGAAGAATACCGTCCCCACCCGGGAAGGCTATGTCTTTAAGGGCTGGAAGGCCAAGGATGGATCTGATACGATCTACACTGGTGGCACGCTGTGTTCCGTATCCCAGTATGGCAATGATGTTGTCAAGAATGGCAACACCTGGACCAGAACGCTGTACGCCGTATGGGAAGAAGCAGCTCCCCCCACGCCCGACAAGCCCACCGCTCCCGGTGAGGGCGACCTCAGCGGTCTGATCGGTAATATCACCGTCAACTGCACCAACGGCAAGGCTGCCCACGAGCTTAAGACCAAGGGCTACACTTTGATTTCCGGCTCCTACACCACCAGTGAGGTTGCAGGCGACGCCGAAAACGGCTACACCTACACTGTCACCATCAACTCTCAGAAGTATGTGGAGCAGTTCGACACCGATACCGGCGCTGCCCATGATCCCAAGGGCGTCAACGCGACTGTTACGCTGAAGCACACGGATAATGGCTGGGCTGTTGAGAGCGGCGCCCCCGTTGTTTTCGACGTCGCGTGCGTGACGGAGATCGTTCCGCCCGCAAGGCCCGGTGCTGAAGATCTGTCCAATCTGAAAGCGCCCGTGGATGTGACCTGCACCACGAAGCCCGAGACGCACGCCGCCGTACACTTCTCGCTGAGAGGTGGAACATACACCATCGGCGATGTTGCCGGCAACGAAACTGACGGCTACACCTGCGACATTACCGTCACTGCTGACAAATATGTGGCGCGGTACAACATGGACTATGGCAAGCACACCCTGACCGGTGACAACACCAAGACTCTTACGCTGAAGTACGTAGAGGGTCAGTGGGCTGTCGATACCCCCATTACCTTCCCTGTCGAGTGCGAAGAAGAGCTGTTCCCCGTCCATCTTGTGATTTATCGCAACGGCGACACCTCGAAGGCTTATAAGGACATCCCGCTCGAAAGCCAGCCGAAGGGGCATGTCATTGACCTGTCCACGATCGACATTGCCGACTATTACACCGGGAACTACAAGTTCTACGGCTGGTACGACGACGGCGCGTGGAATAACTACAAGGCGAACCCCGCAAATCCCCCTGCCGGTCTGAAGGAGAAAACCGTCAACGGCTGGACGAATTTGAAGTGCATGGTCTATGACAAGTACCAGGTCGTTTACTTCCAGAGTGAGGAAGCCTTGAGAGACTTCCAGAATGACCACAGCAAGACCGAAGGTCGGCTGTACAGCACCACTGCGCTCTTTGGTTCGACCCTTCCCACCGCGGACGCTCCCACCCCGACCCGCACCGGCTACACCTTCAAGTTCTGGAGCCGTGAGGGTCAGAACGGCGACGTAACCGGCCAGACCGTGAACGGCTGGACGAATCTGTACGCCGTTTGGGAAAAGAACACCTACACCGTGACCTACACCGACGGTGTGAACGGTGAGGCATTCGCGGATCAGGCTTATACGGCAAAGTACGAGGATGCCACCCCCGCTTTCGAGGGCACTCCCGCCCGTAAGGGCTTTGTATTCGACGGCTGGAACCCCGAGGTCGCCGAGACCGTGACCGATAATGCCACTTATACCGCTCAGTGGAAGCCCGTACAGCCCGACAAGAAGGCAATCGAAGGTACGATCGGCAGAGGCGTGGCGGTTGTCTGCGATAACCAGAACGTCAAACACGGCGAAAAGAAGTATAAGCCGACGCTGGGCGAGTACACCGTCAGCAATGTCATGGGCACCGCCGCCGATGGCTACACCTGCACCGTTACCGTCAGGGCAGCCAAGTTCATCGAGAAGTACAGCTCTGATATGAGCGACGCGGTTCATACGCTGATTGCCGGTGAACCCGCCGAAAAGACCATTGAACTGAAGTGGAATGGCGAAAAGTGGGTCGCTGAGACCGAACTGCCTGTCACCTTCCATACCCTGTGCCCCCCCGAGCAGCCCAGCAAGAAGGACATTGAGGGTGCGATCGGCAGAGGCGTAAAGATCGTCTGCGATAACCAGAACGTCAACCACTGGGGCAAGGATTACAAGCCGACGCAGGGTGAGTACACCGTCAGCGACGTCACCGGTACCGCCTCCGAGGGCTATACCTGCACCATCACTGTCAAGGCAGCCAAGATCATCGAGAAGTACAGCTCCGATATGGGCAAGACCCATGCGCTGATCGTCGGCGAGCAGGCTGAGAAGACCGTCGAGCTGAAGTGGGACGGCGAAAAGTGGGTCGCAAAGACCGAACTGCCCATCACCTTCCACGTCGAGTGCCCCCCCGAAAAGCCCACCTACGATGACCTGAAGGAACTGGGCATCGACGCGAAGGTACACTGCGCGACCACCACCGCGCACACCGACGCGACCTACGCGCTCATCGAGAGCACTTATGAAATCTCCGACCCCGCGCGCAAGGGAACTGTGTACACCTGCACCCTCACCGTGAAGGCGAAGGATTACGTTGCCAAGTACAACGCAGAAGAGAATGTTGGCCCCCACACCCTTGATGACCGTGACAGCAAGACCATCGAGCTGACCTGGAACGGTGAGAAGTGGACGGCTGCGGAAACCAGAGTCACCTTCAACGTCAAGTGCGAGCTTCTCACCGTTACCTACACCGACGGTGTGAAGGGCGAAGAAGTCTTCGAGGATGTCGTCTACAATGACATTCCCTATGGCACCAACACCCCCGCCTTCGGCACGAAGGATCCCACTCGTAAGGGCTACAAGTTCCTCGGCTGGGAACCCGTAGTTGCCGACACAGTGACCGAAAATGCGACCTACGTCGCTCAGTGGGAAAAGCTCTACACCGTCACCTACACCGACGGCGCGAAGGGCAAGGCGTTCAAGGATCAGGTCTACAGCGATCTTGAGGCCGGAACCGATACCCCCAAGTTCGATGGCAAGCCCACCCGTAAGGGCTACACCTTCACCGGTTGGTCCCCCAAGGTCACTGACACCGTGACCAAGGATGTCACCTATGTCGCTCAGTGGAAGTCCGTGAAGAACGGCAAGGACAACATCCCCAAGACCGGCGACAGCGAGATCGTCATGGTTCTTGGCAGCGTGCTGCTGTTCTCCTTCTGCGGCGCGGCTGCTGTAAGCGTCTACGACCGCAAGAGAAAACATTTCTAAAATACGCAAGGGAGGCGACGGATTTCCGTCGCCTCCCATTTTTTGCCCCCATAACGCGGCTGCCCCCACTCCGGCATTGACTTTTTCTGCCTGATGAACTATATTATACGTGCATTTATATGAAGAAAAGGTGATAACGATGTACATAGATGATTATAAGCGCTGGCTGAGCGCTGATCTGGAAGACCCCGCCCTCACCGACGAACTGAGGAAAATCGAGGGACAGGACAATGAGATCAAGGAGCGCTTTGCTGTGGCGCTGAAATTCGGCACCGCCGGTCTGCGGGGCATTCTGGGCGCGGGCAGCAACCGGATGAATATTTACGTTGTCCGGCAGGCCACCCAGGGACTGGCGAACTGGGTCAAGACCCAGGGCGGCAGCCAGCTGGTCGCCATTTCCTATGACAGCCGCATCAATTCCGACGTGTTCGCCAGAAACGCTGCCTGCGTTCTGGCCGCCAATGGCATTCGGGTGCGGATCTACGACGCGCTGATGCCCGTTCCCGCCCTGTCCTTTGCCACCCGGTACTACAAGGCGAATGCCGGTATCATGATCACCGCCTCCCACAACCCCGCCAAATACAACGGCTACAAAGCCTACGGCCCCGACGGCTGCCAGATGACGGACGATGCCGCCGCCGTGGTGTACGCGGAGATTCAGAAAACCGATATCCTCACCGGCGCGGAGATGATGTCCTTTGAAGACGGCATCGCCCAGGGTCTGATCGAATACGTGGGCGAGGACTGCAAGGAGGCGCTGTACAGCGCCATTGAAGCCTGCGCCGTCCGCCCCGGCATCTGCAAAACCGCCGGACTGAAGCTGGTGTACTCCCCCCTGAACGGCTCCGGTCTGGTGCCGGTCACCCGGGTGCTTCATGACATCGGCATTGACGACATCACCATTGTCCCCGAGCAGCAGTACCCCGACGGCAACTTCCCCACCTGCCCCTATCCCAACCCGGAGATTTTCGAGGCTCTGCGGCTGGGTCTGGAGCTGGCCGAGAAGACCGGCGCCGATCTGATGCTGGCCACCGACCCCGACGCCGACCGGATTGGCATTGCCATCCGCTGCCCCGACGGCTCCTACGAGCTGGTCTCCGGCAACGAGGTGGGCGTGCTGCTGCTGGACTACATCTGTCAGGGCCGCATTGAAAAAGGCACCATGCCCAAGCGCCCCGTGGCGGTAAAGTCTCTGGTCTCCACTCCCCTCGCGGACATTGTGGCCGCGGATTACGGCGTGGAAATGCGCAACGTTCTCACCGGCTTCAAGTGGATCGGCGACCAGATCGCCAAGCTGGAGGCCGCCGGTGAGGTGGACCGCTTCATTCTGGGCTTCGAGGAATCCTACGGCTACCTTGCAGGCCCTTACGTCCGGGACAAGGACGCCATCATTGGCTCCATGCTGATCTGTGAAATGGCGGCCTACTACCGTTCCATCGGCTCGTCCATCAAGGCGCGGCTGGAAGCCATTTACGCAAAATACGGCCGGTATCTGAACAAGGTGAACTCCTTTGAGTTCCCCGGTCTGTCCGGCATGGACAAGATGGCCGGTATCATGGCCTCCCTGCGGGAGAAGCCCCCTGTAGAGATTGGCGGCTACAAGGTGACCAAAATCACCGACTACCAGGACACCGGGAAGACCGGCCTGCCCGCCGCCAACGTGCTGGTGTACAGCCTGGAAGGCGGCGCGACGGTCATCGTCCGCCCCTCCGGCACCGAGCCGAAGATCAAGACCTATTTCACCACTCTGGGCAAGGATCTGGCGGAAGCCGAAGCACAGGAAAAGGTTCTCGCCGACGCTTTGAAGCCTATTCTCGCGTAATTCCGTGCAAAAAAGGCAAGCCGAAAAACGGCTTGCCTTTTTTGAACATTGTACATTACTCGATGATCCGGATCCAGCCTTCGGGGGCTTCCAGGCGCCCCATCTGGATGCCGGTGAGGGTGTCATAGAGCTTCTGGATGGTGGAGCCCATGCCTGCGTAGTGAATTTCCTTGCCATGATCCACAATGGTGCCCACAGGGGAGATGACCGCTGCCGTGCCGCACAGGCCGCACTCGGCAAATTCGCCGATCTCTGCCAACTCCACGGGGCGCTCCTCTACCTCCATGCCGAGATAGTCCTTCGCCACCTGCAGCAGGCTGCGCCGGGTGATGGAGGGGAGAATGGTGTCGGACTTGGGGGTGACCAGCTTGCCGTCCTTGGTGACAAAGATCACGTTGGCGCCGCCGGTTTCCTCGATGTGGGTACGGGTGGCGGAGTCCACGTAGACGTTCTCGTCAAAGCCCTTCTCGTGGGCGTCCACGATGTTGTAAAGGCTCATGGCGTAGTTTAAGCCCGCCTTGACGTCGCCGGTGCCCTTGGGCGCCGCCCGGTCAAGATCGGAGATGCGCAGCTTCAGGGGCTTGATGCCGCCCTTGAAATAGGGGCCAACGGGGGTGACGAACACCCGGAACTGATACTCCGTCGCGGGCTTGACGCCGATGATGGCGTCGCTGCCGAACATGAACGGACGGACGTACAGCGTCGCGCCGGAGCCGTAGGGCGGCACCCACTGGGAGTTTGCGCGGACGGTCTCCACCACGGCCTGGACGAACCGGTCTTCGGGGAACACGGGCATTTTCAGGCGGCGGCAGGAGCTGGCCATCCGCTGGGCGTTCAGGTCGGGGCGGAAGCAGACGATGTGGCCGTCCTCGGTGGTGTAGGCTTTCAGCCCCTCAAAGCAGGTCTGGGCGTATTGCAGAACGCAGGCGCACTCGCTCATGGTAATGGTGGCCTGATCGGTCAGGCAGCCGTCATCCCACTGGCCGTTTCGGAAATTGGAGACATAGCGCATGTCGGTCTGGACGTAGCCAAATCCCAGATTGCCCCAGTCAATATCTTTTCTTTCCATTGTAAACACCTCTCGGAGATTTTTATTTTTCCAATTCTAGCACCCCAGGCGGCGCAAGTCAAGCATTTGGCGCGGAAAAAAGTATCTCATACAGGGACATTTGTCTTTTTCAGAGGAACCCACAAAAACCGCCCCTTCTTCCCCCCTTTTTCCTGCGAAAAACTCCAAAAGGGGCTTGTATTCAATATGGTAAAGTGGTAAAGTATAGGAAAGCACCCCAGAAGAAAGGACTCCGTGTTATGGATATCGTTCGACATCCCGGTGAAGATCTGTTTTTCGAGGCCATTCTGTCCCTGCGGACGGTGGAGGACTGCCGCCTGTTTTTTGAGGACGTGGCCACCATCAAGGAATTGCAGGCCATGTCCCAGCGGTTCAGGGTCGCCTGCCTGCTGGACAGCGGCGAAAACTATATCGAAGTCTCGGAATCCACCGGTGCCAGCTCGGCTACCATCAGCCGGGTCAACCGGTGCCTCGTATATGGCGGCGGCTACCGGACGGCGCTGGACAGGCTCAAGGAATCGGGAGTCCTCCCGGAAGGCGAAGAAAAATAAAACAGGGTACACCCCTTGGCTCTCCCTCTGGGAGAGCTGTCACCGAAGGTGACTGAGAGGGCTTTTTCCCTGTTTTCCCTCCCCGTCTTCGCTTCGCTCAACCGCCTCTCCCAGAAAGAGCAAGGGGGCAGTTCAATCGCGCCCCTATGCCCAAAAGCCCCGCCGTTTTCGGGTGTATCCATGTCCATTTTTCCCAATTGACAACCACTCCTGCCCATGCTATAATTTAACGGATAAGTTCAGCGGCTCATCCCGCCCGTCTTGCCGCTTTTGGCAGGACGTTTTTTAGAAAGGAGATCAGCATGACGAATATGACGAAAGCCAAGGTTTACGCTGCTTCTTTGGGGTCCGTATTTTCCGAAGGGGTTTGTTCCTCCCTTTCCGCCCCCGGTCTTTCCGGGTTCGATTCTTCTGAATATGTTATTTTTCCCGGCTTTTGTGACGTGCATGTGCATTTCAGAGAGCCGGGTTTTTCTTATAAGGAGACCATCGCCACAGGCAGCCGGGCAGCCGCCCGGGGCGGCTATACCGCGGTCTGCACCATGCCCAACCTGAACCCGGTGCCGGACAGTGTGGAGAATCTTGGGATTCAGCGCCGTCTCATTGAGGAAACCGCCTGCATTCACGTCTACCCCTACGGTGCCATCACAATCGGCGAACAGGGCGAAGCGCTTTCCGACCTGGAGGGCATGGCGCCCGACGTGGTAGGTTTTTCCGACGACGGCCGGGGCGTGCAGAGTGACGACCTGATGCGTCAGGCCATGCTTCGTGCAAAAGCCCTTGGAAAGCCCATTGTCGCCCACTGCGAGGTCAACTCGCTCTTGCGGGGCGGGTACATCCACGACGGTGATTATGCCAAAGCCCATGGCCATCGGGGCATCTGCTCCGAAAGCGAATGGGGGCAAATTGCCCGGGACTTGCAGCTGGTAAAAGAAACCGGCTGCGCCTACCACGTTTGTCACGTCTCCGCGAAGGAAAGCGTGGCGCTCATCCGCAAGGCCAAGGCCGAGGGACTGGACGTGACCTGCGAGACCGGCCCCCACTATCTGGTGATGGACGACAGCGCCTTGCAGGAGGACGGTCGTTTCAAAATGAACCCGCCCCTCCGGGGAAAAGAAGACCGGGAAGCCCTGATCCAGGGAATTCTGGACGGCACCATCGACATGATCGCCACCGACCACGCCCCCCACTCCGCTGAGGAAAAATCCCGCGGTCTGGAAAAAAGCGCCTTCGGCATTGTGGGAATCGAAACCGCCTTCCCGATTCTGTATACCTGTCTGGTAAAACCGGGCATTCTAAGCCTGAACAAACTATTGGAGCTTTTGTGTGTCAATCCCCGCAGACGCTTCGGTCTTCCTCTGGGGACAGACTACAGCATCTGGGACTTGAATGCCGCATACCCCATCGACCCGAAGGACTTTCTTTCCAAGGGCAGAGCCACGCCCTTCGCGGGCTGGCAGGTCAGCGGAAAGTGCATCGCCACCATCTGTGACGGAAAGCTGGTATACGCCGCTCCGGAAACCCATACCGCCAAATAACGAGAGGAGAAACACCATGGCAAAAAGAACCGACATCAAGAAAATTCTCATCATTGGCTCCGGCCCCATCGTCATCGGTCAGGCTGCTGAGTTTGACTACGCCGGGACGCAGGCCTGCCTTGCCCTGAAAGAAGAGGGCTACGAGGTGGTGCTGTGCAACTCCAACCCCGCCACCATCATGACCGACACCATCATCGCCGACAAGGTCTACATGGAGCCGCTGACGCTGGAATATATCGCCAAGATCATCCGCTACGAGCGTCCCGACGCCATCATCCCCGGCATCGGCGGTCAGACGGGTCTGAATCTGGCCATGCAGCTGGAAAAGAAGGGCATTTTGCGGGAATGCCGGGTCAGGCTGCTGGGCACCTCCAGCGAGTCCATCGAGCGTGCCGAAGATCGGGAGCTTTTTAAGGAGCTGTGCCAGTCCATCGGCGAGCCGGTCATCCCCTCCGAAATTTCCTATTCCCTGGAGGAGGCCAAGGAGGCCGCCAAGCGCATCGGCTATCCCGTGGTGCTTCGTCCCGCCTTTACTCTCGGCGGCACCGGCGGCGGCTTTGCTTACAATGAAGACGAGCTGGTGGAGATTGGTCTCAACGCCTTCGCCCTCTCCCCTGTCCATCAGGTTCTGGTGGAAAAGTCCGTCAAGGGCTACAAGGAGATCGAATTCGAGGTCATGCGGGATTCGGGTGACCACGCCATTACCATCTGCGGCATGGAGAACATCGACCCCGTGGGCGTCCACACCGGTGACAGCATGGTGGTCGCCCCCATCATGACCCTCAGCGACCACGACATGAAGATGCTCAACGACTCCGCCATCAAAATCATCCGGGCGCTGAAGGTGGAGGGCGGCTGCAACGTTCAGTTTGCTCTCGACCCCAATTCCTCCAAATACTATCTCATTGAGGTCAACCCCCGTGTCTCCCGTTCCTCCGCGCTGGCCTCCAAGGCCTCCGGCTACCCCATTGCCCGGGTCACCGCGAAAATCGCCGTGGGCATGGCGCTGGAGGACATCAAAATCGCCAACACCAACGCCGCCTTTGAGCCGAAGCTGGACTACGTCATCACCAAGCTGCCCCGGTTCCCCTTCGACAAGTTCACCTCCGCCATCAACATTCTGGGCACCCAGATGATGGCCACCGGCGAGGTCATGGGCATCGGCTCCAATCTGGAGGAATCCCTGCTCAAGGGCATCCGCTCTCTGGAGGTAGGCGCGAACCACATCTACCATCACAAATTCGACGACATGACCACGGAGGAGCTGCTGGACTATATCAGCGTGTTCCGCTCCGACAACATTTTCGCCATTGCGGAAATGGTCTACCGGGGTGTCACCGTGGAGCAGATCCACGAGATCACCGCCATCGACGTGTATTTCCTGAACGCCATCAAGCGCATTGTGGATATGGAGGAATACCTGAAACTCCACGTCAAAGAGCCGGAAGCCCTTCTGGACGCGAAGAAGATGGGCTTCAGCGACAAATATGTGAGCAGGCTCTGGAAATGCTCCGAGACGGACGTGTCCGATTTCCGCAGAGAACACGGTATGTTCCCGGCCTTCCGTATGGTGGACACCTGCCACACCGGCGCGTATATCCCCTACTTCTACTCCTCCTACACCGGCAGGAACGTCTCCCGGCTGACGAACAAAAAGAAGATCGTGGTACTGGGCGCAGGCCCCATCCGCATCGGTCAGGGCGTGGAGTTTGACTACTCCACCGTCCACGCCGTCATGACCATCAAAAAGGCGGGCTACGAGGCCATCATCATCAACAA
>ERZ773241.3042-NODE-3042-length-12132-cov-5.319367_pt1 | contig 12132 bp, 8 predicted proteins | sample MGYA00580989_ERZ773241 | MGnify/ENA primary metagenome ERZ773241 (study PRJEB29015, sample SAMEA2737804) | human gut metagenome | biome: human gut; feature: human-associated habitat; material: faeces | place: China | collected 2012 ...
TCACATTAAAACAAGAACGATTATGAACAAAACCAAAATCGGAATATTCCTTTCTTTGCTGTTGCTGATTGGTCTGACTTCTTGTGGAGAGCAAAAGTCGAACAATAAGCTGGTGCTAAACGAAATCCTGATAGACAATCAGAGTAATTTTCAGGACGATTACGGATTGCACAGCGCATGGATTGAAATATTCAATAAATCATTCGGTAGCGCCGACCTGGCAGCTTGCTTGCTGAAAGTAAGTAGCCAACCGGGCGATACAGTTACTTATTTTATCCCGAAAGGTGATATACTTACTTTAGTGAAACCACGCCAACATGCACTATTCTGGGCAGATGGCGAACCTAACCGTGGTACTTTCCATACCAGCTTCAAGCTGAATCCGGAAACAGCTAATTGGGTTGGTCTGTTCGACTCCGGCAAAAAGTTGCTCGACCAGATTGTAGTGCCCGCAGGCGCGCTCGGTCCCAACCAATCATACGCTCGTGTAAGCGACGGGGCAGCTGAATGGGAAGTAAAAAGTGGAAGCGGTGACAAATACGTGACTCCGAGCACCAACAACAAGACTCTTGACAGCAATTCCAAGATGGAAAAGTTTGAAGAACACGATGCTGATGGCGTTGGAATGTCCATTTCTGCCATGAGCGTAGTATTCTGCGGATTGATTCTTCTCTTTATTGCTTTTAAGATTGTAGGAAAAGTAGCTGTTAATTTGAGCAAGCGTAACGCTATGAAATCTAAAGGCATTGACAAGCATGAAGCTAAGGAACTGTCACAGGCTCCGGGCGAAGTATACGCTGCTATTTCTATGGCATTACACGAAATGCAGGATGAGGTGCACGACGTAGAAGAAACGGTGCTGACCATCACCCGCGTAAAACGCAGCTACTCACCATGGAGTTCGAAGATTTACACTTTGCGTGAAACTCCTCCCAGAAAGTAAGTCACCTTTTAAAAAGTAAAAACGATGAAAGAATATAAATATAAAATCAACGGTAACTCATATAAAGTAACCATCGGAGATATTGAAGATAATATCGCTCATGTAGAAGTGAACGGTACACACTATAAAGTAGAAATGGAGAAACAGCCGAAGCCTGTTGCGAAACCCGTGACAGTACGCCCGATGCCTAATGCTCCTGCTGCTCCTACTCAAGTAGTGAAACCGACCGCTCCATCTACCGGAAAATCAGGAGTAAAATCTCCGCTGCCGGGTGTGATCCTCGACATCAAAGTGAATGTAGGCGATACTGTAAAGAAAGGACAGACCATTATCATATTGGAAGCCATGAAGATGGAAAACAATATCAATGCGGATAAGGACGGTAAGATTACTGCCATCAACGTCAACAAGGGAGACTCTGTTCTTGAAGGTAATGACCTCGTAATTATTGAATAATATGGGAGATTTTATAAACTTTTTAGGAAATAACCTCGCCGACTTCTGGACATACACGGGCTTTGCAAATGCTACTGTAGGGCATGTCGTTATGATTCTTGTGGGTTTGGGGTTCATCTATCTGGCGGTAGCCAAAGAGTTCGAACCGATGCTGCTGATTCCTATCGGCTTCGGTATGCTGATCGGTAATATACCTTTTAATATGGATGCCGGACTGAAAGTCGGTATTTATGAAGAAGGTTCTGTATTGAATATATTGTATCAGGGAGTAACTTCCGGCTGGTATCCGCCGCTCATCTTTTTGGGCATCGGCGCCATGACGGACTTCTCGGCACTTATCTCTAATCCGAAATTGATGTTGATCGGTGCTGCTGCACAATTCGGTATCTTCGGTGCTTACATGATCGCATTGGAAATGGGCTTCGACCCGATGCAAGCCGGCGCTATCGGTATCATTGGTGGAGCAGACGGCCCGACGGCCATTTTCCTTTCTTCCAAGCTAGCACCTAACCTGATGGGAGCCATTGCGGTGTCCGCCTACTCCTATATGGCGTTGGTTCCGGTGATACAGCCGCCTATCATGCGTCTGCTCACCACCAAGAACGAACGTGTCATCCGCATGAAACCGCCGCGTGCCGTTTCTCACACGGAGAAGGTTATTTTCCCGATTATCGGTTTGTTGCTGACTTGCTTCCTGGTTCCTTCCGGTCTGCCTTTGCTGGGTATGCTGTTCTTCGGTAACCTGTTGAAAGAAAGTGGTGTAACCCGTCGTCTTGCCAATACAGCTAGCGGTCCGTTGATTGATACTATCACTATCCTGTTGGGTCTGACAGTAGGTGCTTCTACGCAAGCTTCCGAATTCCTGACGCTCGATTCTATCAAGATTTTCGCCCTCGGTGCATTGTCATTCATCATTGCAACTGCATCCGGTGTAATCTTCGTTAAGATATTCAATATCTTCTTGAAGAAGGGCAACAAGATCAATCCATTGATCGGTAATGCAGGGGTTTCTGCTGTCCCCGACTCTGCACGTATCTCACAAGTGATTGGTTTGGAATACGATTCGACCAACTATTTGTTGATGCACGCTATGGGTCCGAACGTTGCCGGAGTGATCGGTTCAGCTGTTGCTGCCGGTATCCTGCTCGGATTCTTGATGTAAGATATAAGGAGGCTGTTTGAACAGTTCTTAAAATAAAAAATAAGACTATCCTAAAAGCCTTGAATTTATAAAAATCACCTTTGCTACATTATAGTAGTAAAGGTGATTTTTCATTATAAGGACTTGCTGTAAAAAAGACTGTAGCTACCATGCCCCATGTATTGTATTGCGCACTGTTGTGTTACCTTCTCTTATCATTCCGTTAATCTATCCAAAATAATCTACGAATAATTCGTAGATATAATATTTTTAGTAACTTGCAGCAGATAAGTCAAACAACTAAAATAAAATATTATGAAACGGATTATCATTCTGTTCTTTCTTTGTTGTACCATTCCTCTAATAGCGCAACACACAGACCCTATTCAAGAAGCTATGGCAAACTACGATTATGAGACGGCCCTTTCTCTTATAGCTCAAAAAAAGACTACCCCTCCCCTGCTATTACAGAAAGGCAAAGCGTTGCGTGGACTAGGACTCACTACAGAGGCACTTGCTACCTATCAAGAAATTATCTGTAATGATACTACAAATACTCGTGCTTTCATTGAAGCGGCCGAATGTTGCCGAGCACTAGCTAAATACAATCAAGCACTAAAATATTATGAACATGCACTCGATCTGAATCCGGAAAACAAATATGTACGTATTCAATATATCAGCTTGCTTCTCTCCCAACAGAAGTTTAGCGAGGCGCTTGGTGAAAGTAGTCTGATGACAGAAAAAGACAGTTCCGCCATTGTCCTGCATCTACAAGCTCAAAGCTTTGAAGGAATGGGCGAACTTCTTCCCGCTGCAGGTTGCTATTACAATATCCAGGCTAAATATCCCGACGATTATCTGGCAGCCAGCAAACTAGGTGCTCTAAATATATCCGGTTCTTATTTCGACGAAGCCATCGAAGCTACAGAAAAATACCGGCAAATTGACAGTACCAACATTTCCGTCAACCGGCAGAACGCTTTAGCATACTGCTTGAAACAAGACTACCCCACTGCCATCCAACGTTATGAATATCTTGTCAGCCAAGGAGACAGTTCTTTTCATACTTGTTATTATTTAGGCATCAGTTACTATGCAGCAGAGAAGTACTATGAAGCTCATGATTTTTTGGAAGTCGCCCGTAAATATGATCCCAACAATATCAATCTCCTTTATTACCTCGGTCGCGCCTGTTCCAAAACTTCCTGGAAAAAAGAGGGCGTAGACTATCTGGAAAAAGCCATTGATCTATCCATTCCCAAAGATAGCAGTATGACTCGACTTTACATCGGGATGACCGACTGTTACAAGATGGCACAAATGTACAAAGAACAGATTGCATCCATCAAAGAACGCTACCAGCGGTATGACAAACAAAACCACAAACTATTGTATGACATGGCCTATATATACTTCTATGACTTGAAAGATAAGAAAAATGCGGAACGCTATTTGGAAGCATTCCTAAAAACACGTCCTAAAGACACTAAAGAAGAAGCGGAAATGAACGAGAGAGGCGAACTTGTTTTAGGAAAATCCAATTATTATAATGCCGCCGCCAACTGGCTGAAAGATATTCAAAGTAAACAAAAAATAGAAGACTTCTTTCAAAATTCCTCTCCACAACTTCCTCTCCCAAAGAAAGATAAATAGATAAGAACTATAAAGCAACTAAAAGGCTGCTACCGGTTTATCGGTAGCAGCCTTTCTTTTATTTATGGAATAATCCGGAGATTATTACTGTGCCAATTTGTTGTCAGAACCGAGCACATTCAGAATTTTGTGCTTGTACAGTTTTTCCATATTGTCACGAGCCGGGCCAAGATACTTACGTGGGTCGAATTCAGCCGGTTTTTCAGCGAATACCTTACGTACAGCAGCAGTCATAGCCAGACGAGAGTCAGAGTCGATGTTGATTTTGCAAACAGCAGACTTAGCAGCTTTACGCAATTCTTCTTCCGGAATGCCGATAGCAGCTTTCAGTGCACCACCATATTTGTTGATAGTTTCCACTTCTTCTTCCGGAACTGAAGATGATCCGTGAAGAACGATAGGGAATCCCGGAAGTTTTTCCATTACAGCGTCCAATACTTCGAAAGCCAATGGAGGAGGAACCATACGGCCAGTCTTCGGGTCGATGTGGCATTGTTCCGGAGTAAATTTGTAAGCACCGTGAGAAGTACCGATTGAGATAGCCAAAGAGTCGCAACCAGTGCGAGTAGCGAAGTCGATTACTTCTTCAGGGTCAGTATATGTGTGATGGTCGGAAGAAACTTCATCTTCTACACCAGCCAATACGCCAAGTTCACCTTCTACAGTTACGTCAAACTGGTGAGCGTATTCAACAACTTTCTTAGTCAATGCTACGTTTTCTTCGTAAGGAAGATGAGAACCGTCAATCATCACTGAAGAGAAACCTGAATCGATACAAGATTTGCAAGTTTCGAATGTATCTCCGTGGTCAAGGTGAAGAACGATTTCCGGATGTGCGCAGCCTAATTCTTTAGCATATTCTACAGCACCCTGTGCCATGTAACGCAACAAAGTAGCGTTAGCATACTGACGAGCACCTTTAGAAACCTGAAGAATCACAGGAGATTTAGTTTCAACAGCAGCCTTGATGATAGCCTGCATTTGTTCCATATTGTTGAAGTTGAATGCTGGGATAGCATATCCACCTTTGATAGCCTTAGCAAACATTTCTCTTGTGTTTACCAATCCTAAATCTTTGTAATTTACCATTTTGTTTAAAGTTTATTGTTAGTGAATAAAAATTCTACGCAAAAGTAAGCATTATCCATCGAATAACGAACATCGGAAAGAAAAATATAGTAGAAAAAGGTTTAAATCAGACTGCAAAATTTAGCAGGAATACGAGTGTGACATTAGATTGTAATGTCCACCTTGCAAACTTTGGGATTTATGATTTCTGAATTCTGATTTATGCCTTCGGATTTATATCTCCTTATTTATACCTTATTTATACCTCATTTTTCATTCATTTAATCACCAAAATCTGCATAGCCAATCAGAAATCATAAATTAGAAATCAGAAATTTTAGAAAACCTTTTTCTATTTCACAGAAAAGCATTATCTTTGCGCTCTGAAAATGACCATTACACTATTTCTTACCAAAATAGTAACAGAATATAAATTAAAAAAACAGATACTGAAATGAAAAAAGGCCTTCATCCAGAATCATACCGTCCGGTAGTATTTAAAGATATGTCAAATGGTGACATGTTTTTGTCTAGATCAACTGTAGCAACTAAAGAAACCATCGAATTCGAAGGTGAAACTTATCCGTTGCTGAAGATTGAAATCTCTAACACTTCTCACCCGTTCTATACAGGTAAATCTACATTGGTAGATACTGCAGGTCGCGTTGATAAGTTCATGAGCCGTTACGGTGACCGTAAGAAGAAATAATTCAATCTTTCGTTAAGATGAAAAAAGAGGAGATTTCCGGTTGGAAATTTCCTCTTTTTCGTTTCATAGATAAACTAAAGGACCGCACCATTCTTCACAGAGTAGTGCGGTCCGTATATTAACTGGCTAAGGGGAACTATTACCAGGTAATATAAAAATGGTATAGTTAAGGGAATATACCATACCATTATATTGTCTGATCTCCTGAAAAATGATGGTTTATTAAATAGTACTATTCAGGAGAAATACTTCCTATTATATATAATAATATTCAGCAGGCAAAAAAGACGGTCCTGCTGACCCGTTGCACTACATATTACAGTCCACGAGGGATGAGATACAGTGGGCGCATTAACGCTCCACACGGGGGACAGAACCGTATATCTAAGGAAGCCACGAGCATATTCCCACATGCTCGTAGCTTAAATTCGAGAATTAAATTCTCATATCGCATTCCGCGACTGTAATACTAGTGCGGTGCAAAAGTGGGAATAATCTCTGATAAAATCAACAGAAAAGGCATTTTTTATCTATAAACAATCATTTTCCTTTAATGTTGATACTAATTTCACATTTCTAATATACCCGTCTCTACTGAACATAGTCAAGTATCAAATTGTTTACTTCCCAAACAATGAACGACTTATGAAAAATATCTATGTGATTGCACTCGCAGCCATCCTATTTCAAGGCTGCGGGCAAAAAAAAGAGATGACGGCACCCGCCACCCGACCTGTTAAGACAACTATTGTCGAATCAAGGTCAGTAATCAGAAAAGACTTCTCCGGCATTGTAGAAGCAGTGGAGTATGTCAAACTGGCATTCCGCGTCAGCGGACAGATCATCAGCCTGCCTGTTATCGAAGGAGAGAAAGTGAAAAAAGGGCAACTGATTGCAGCTATCGATCCCAGAGATATCGCATTGCAGTATGCTGCCACCAAGTCTGCCTACGAAACGGCTTCCGCACAAGTGGAACGCAACAAGCGCCTGCTCTCCCGGCAAGCGATCTCCGTGCAGGAGTATGAAATCAGCCTTTCCAATTATCAGAAAGCAAAATCGGAGTACGAACTGTCCAGCAACAACATGCGTGACACCAAACTGACGGCCCCTTTCGACGGTTCTATCGAGAAGCGGCTGGTGGAGAACTACCAGCGTGTCAATTCAGGAGAAGGGATCGTACAACTGGTCAACACACAGAACCTGCGTATCAAGTTCACCATACCGGATGCATATCTTTATCTCCTCCGTGCCAAAGATCCCCGTTTCCTTGTAGAGTTTGATACCTTCAAGGGCCATGTGTTCAAGGCGAGACTGGAGGAATATCTGGACATATCCACCGAAGGAACGGGTATTCCGGTCAGCATCACTATCGACGACCCTTCATTCGACCGGGACTTATATGCCGTGAAGCCCGGCTTCACTTGCAGCATCCGTTTCACAGCCGATGTAGGCCCACTGGTGCAGGATAGCTGGACAATCATCCCGCTCAGTGCTGTTTTCGGCGAAAGTGACGGAAACAACATGTATGTCTGGGTAGTAGAGGACAACAAAGTGCACAAACGCAAAATCGTCGTCAATGCCCCCACAGGAGAGGCGCAAGTACTCGTGTCCGAAGGACTGAAACCCGGAGAACAAATCGTCATAGCAGGAGTATACCAGTTGGTAGAAGGAGAAAGTATTAAATCAATAGACAAATGAACTTAGCAAAATATTCACTGGATAACACGAAGATCATCTATTTCTTCCTTGCCGTACTGCTGATTGGAGGTATTACCTCCTTCGGAAAGCTGGGCAAGAAAGAAGATGCCCCCTTCGTTATCAAATCAGCGGTCATCATGACACGCTATCCGGGAGCCGAACCGGCAGAAGTAGAACGGCTGATCACAGAGCCTATCTCCCGTGAGATACAAAGTATGAGCGGCGTGTACAAGATAAAATCAGAGTCCATGTACGGGCTCTCCAAAATCACGTTCGAACTGCAACCCTCACTTTCCGCCAGTTCCATCCCTCAGAAATGGGACGAACTGCGACGCAAAGTGCTCAATATTCAGCCGCAGCTGCCCAGCGGTGCTTCCACCCCGACCGTCTCCGATGATTTCGGCGACGTATTCGGCATTTATTACGGACTGACGGCAGATGACGGCTTCACTTATGAGGAAATGCGTAACTGGGCGGAAAGGATCAAGACGCAGGTTGTCACAGCAGACGGCGTGATGAAAGTAGCACTGTTCGGCGTACAGACGGAAGTAGTCAACATCTTCGTTTCTACCAACAAACTGGTGGGAATGGGAATCGATCCCAAACAGCTGGCCAACCTTCTGCAATCGCAGAACCAGATTATCAACACCGGAGAAATCCGTGCAGGCGTACAGCAGTTACGGGTAACAGCCAACGGAATGTATGCCAACATAGACGATATCCGCAACCAGGTAATCACCACCAAAGCCGGACAGGTGAAACTGGGCGACATAGCCGTGATCGAGAAAGGTTATCTCGACCCTCCATCCAACATCATGCATGTGAACGGGAAACGGGCTATCGGCATCGGTGTTTCCACCGACCCGCAAAGAGATGTAGTGCAGACGGGTGAGAACGTAAAAGTAAAACTGAACGAGCTCCTCCCCCTCATGCCTGTGGGACTGGAACTGCAAAGCCTCTACCTCGAAAACGAGATCGCCAACGAAGCCAACAACGGATTTATCATCAACCTGATCGAATCCATCCTGATCGTGATTGTCATTATCATGCTGGTGATGGGACTCCGTGCCGGTCTGCTCATCGGCTCTTCGCTGATTTTCTCTATCGGAGGTACACTGCTCATCATGTCTTTCTTCGGCGTCGGACTCAACAGAACGTCCCTGGCAGGATTTATCATCGCCATGGGTATGCTGGTGGACAACGCCATCGTAGTGACGGACAACGCCCAAATAGCCATTGCCCGAGGTATAAACCGACGGAAAGCCCTGATAGACGGAGCAACCGGACCACAATGGGGCTTGCTCGGAGCAACTTTCATTGCCATCTGCTCCTTCCTGCCGCTTTACCTTGCTCCCTCTGCTGTAGCGGAAATCGTAAAACCGCTGTTTGTGGTACTTGCCATTTCACTAGGACTGAGCTGGGTACTTGCCCTGACGCAGACTACCGTATTCGGAAATTTCATTCTGAAAGCCAAAACAGGCGACAGCACGAAAGATCCATACGACAAGCCGTTCTATCATAAGTTCGCTTCCGTTCTCGGAGTATTGATCCGCAAGAAAGCAGTGACACTGGTATCCATGGTGATCCTCTTCATCATCTCGCTCATTATTATGGGAACGATGCCGCAGAACTTCTTCCCGTCGCTCGATAAGCCTTATTTCCGGGCGGATGTATTCTATCCGGACGGATACAGCATCAATGACGTAGTGAAAGAGATGAAATCGGTAGAAGAGCACCTGGCGAAGCAGCCGGAAGTAAAAAAGGTATCCATCACATTCGGCAGCACCCCGCTAAGGTATTACCTTGCCTCCACTTCCGTAGGTCCGAAACCGAATTTTGCCAATGTACTCGTCGAACTGACAGACAGTAAATATACGAAAGAATACGAAGAAGATTTTGACGGATATATGAAAGCCAATTATCCGAGTGCAATCACACGGACCAGCTTGTTCAAACTGTCCCCCGCAGTGGATGCGGCTATCGAAATCGGCTTTATCGGTCCGAATGTGGATACGCTTGTATCACTTACCAATCAGGCAATAGCCATTATGCACCAGAATCCGGATTTAATTAATATCCGCAATTCGTGGGGAAACAAGATACCCGTCTGGAAACCGGTTTACAGCCCGGAACGGGCACAACCGCTGGGTGTATCCCGACAGGGAATGGCACAGAGCATTCAGATCGGTACCACGGGAATGACTTTGGGAGAATACCGGCAGGGAGATCAGGTACTTCCTATCCTATTGAAAAATAACCAGCTGGATTCATTCCGGATCAATGATCTGCGCACACTGCCCGTATTCGGGACAGGCAACGAGACGACCAGCCTGGAACAGGTAGTATCTGAATTTGACTTCCAGTACCGGTTCTCGAACGTGAAAGACTATAACCGGCAGATGGTGATGATGGCACAATGCGACCCGCGTCGCGGAACCAATGCGATTTCCGCTTTCAACCAGGTATGGTCGCAAGTACAGCAAGAGATAAAAATACCGGAAGGATATACCATGAAGTATTTCGGTGAACAGGAAAGTCAGGTGGAATCGAATGAAGCGCTGGCCAAAAACTTACCGCTGACATTCTTCCTGATGTTTGTGACGCTGCTCTTCTTGTTCAAGACGTATCGCAAGCCGACCGTCATCCTGTTAATGCTGCCGCTGATCTTCATCGGTATCGTGTTGGGACTGCTCGTACTCGGCAAGTCGTTCGACTTCTTCTCCATATTGGGTCTGCTAGGTCTGATTGGTATGAACATCAAGAACGCTATCGTACTGGTAGACCAAATCGATTTGGAAACAGCAGCAGGCAAAAAACCGCTGGACGCAGTCATCAGTGCCACGACCAGTCGCATCATTCCGGTAGCGATGGCCTCCGGAACAACGATTCTGGGTATGTTGCCGCTACTGTTCGACGCCATGTTCGGCGGAATGGCCGCCACCATCATGGGCGGACTGTTAGTAGCCTCGGCATTGACACTATTCGTCCTTCCTGTAGCCTATTGCGCCATCCACCGGATCAAAGGAGAACAATAACCATCAACTGACAATTGTCAATTGTCAACTGTCAATTGTCAACTGTCAATTGTCAACTAAAAAGATTATCCATGAAAGAAATGAAAACCCAACTCATACTATTTTCACTGTTGCTCCTTGGCTCCACAGCCTGGGCGCAACAGCCCTGCCTGAGTCAGGACGCCTACCGCGAAAAAGTGGAGGCTTACAGCCAGATATTGAAACAACAAAAACTAAAGACATTGGCCAGTTCGGAGGCGCGAAAGATAGCCCATACAGGTTTCCTGCCGAAAATCGACGTAAATGCAGACGGTACCCTGAACATGAGCGACCTTAGCGCATGGAACGAACCGGTGGGCGAATACCGCAACCATACCTACCAGGGAGTATTTGTCGTATCACAGCCACTCTACACAGGCGGTGCGCTCAATGCCCAACATCAGATAGCGAAGGCAGACGAAAAGCTGAACCAGCTGAACGAGGAACTCACGTTAGACCAGATTCACTATCAAAGTGATGCTGTCTACTGGAATGCCTCCGCTTCAAAAGCCATGCTACAAGCGGCCGACAAATACCAGAGCATTGTCAAACAGCAATATGACATTATTCAGGACCGTTTCGATGACGGAATGATCAGCCGTACAGATCTTCTGATGATTTCCACCCGGCTGAAAGAAGCGGAACTGCAGTATATCAAAGCCCGCCAGAACTATACCCTTGCCTTGCAGCAACTCAATATCCTGATGGGAGTGAAACCGGATGCCGCAGTAGACAGTCTTTGTGAAATCGGCATGCACTGTCCGCCCGTCGATTTACTGAGTCTTGACGAAGTATTGTCCCGCCGTGCGGACTATGCCGGAACCCATGTCAGTATCGCCAGGAGCGAAGCGCAACGCAAGGCAGCCCTCAGCCAGTATAATCCCCAACTCAGTATGTTCCTGGCAACCGGTTGGGACACCGGTATCGCCTATATGGGACAAGACGTGCCCCATACGCCCATTGCGGGAATCAACCTCAACATCCCCATTTTCCGATGGGGTGCACGCTTCAAGACCAACCGTCAGCAAAAGGCATATATAGGTATTCAAAAACTACAGCAAAGCTATGTGGCAGATACTATTTTAGAAGAGCTGTCCGCCGCTACCACCAAACTGACGGAAACGGAACAGCAGGTAAAGACAGCCTGGGAGAATATGGCGCTTGCCGAAGAGAATCTCGACCTGGTTACGTTCTCCTACAATGAAGGTAAGGCAAGCATGGTCGATGTGCTATCCGCACAGCTTTCGTGGACACAGGCCCAGACCAACCTTATCAACGCGCACCTTGCCGCAAAGATGGCAGTGGCTGAGTACAGGAAAGCTATCAGTGAATAAAGGCGGAAATAAAAAGGAGATGAAGGTGTGTCGTAATGCACGATGCACCTTCTTTCTTGTTTATCACCGATATA
>ERZ773241.3049-NODE-3049-length-12103-cov-7.131889_pt1 | contig 12103 bp, 10 predicted proteins | sample MGYA00580989_ERZ773241 | MGnify/ENA primary metagenome ERZ773241 (study PRJEB29015, sample SAMEA2737804) | human gut metagenome | biome: human gut; feature: human-associated habitat; material: faeces | place: China | collected 2012 ...
GAGTGGACAGCGCACAGGGCGACAATGATTTTGCCCCTTTGCGGAACATTTTCAAGAACATCTCCCATTCGGGAAAGGTAAGTAATGATTTCTCCCTTTTCGGACGGTTTTGACTGTATCAATCGCTGTTTTCGTTGTTCCTGCGGTAAGTTTTCCATAGTTCATGGAGTGCAAGCTGCCATTGGATTCCGGGCGGCAGCCATAGGTGAAAAAGGGGATTTACCCGAAACGCATCCGGTTCAGCCGCGGACTGAATCCAAACGCCCTTGCCGCTCAACTCGCGCAAAGCCTGCATCCAAAGGATTGGGTCGCGCGCTATCCGTGTAAGATCGGCAACAAGGAGGATGTCCGCCTTTTGCTCCACCGCCTCCTGACAAGCCCTTTTCCAGCCGTCGCGGTCGAGCGTAGTTCCTTTTTCATACTCGCTGACTTCCCCCGCGATTTCATAACCCAGCCGCTCGGCCTGCTCATGCAGCCGGGCGCTTTGTGCTTCCAGCGTGTGGTCGCCGTCAAGCTGCGCCTGTGTCGCTACCCGGCAATATACTACCACACGCTTGCTTTTATTGCTATCCATGATCTGACCTCCATTCAGATATTGCCGACACAGCGGTAATAGATTTTGATGTCACGGACGTTTTTTCCGTCAACAACGGTTTTTTCTCCGACCTCAATGCGGTCGATCAGCTCGTCCACCGTTTCACGGTCAAGCTCCCGAATATGCAGGTGCTTTCGGACGACTGCCGCCCAGCTCTGAATGTCGGCGGCGCTCTGCTCATACTCCCTGATTTCCGCAAGAAGCGTATCCAGCCGGTCGGTTCGCTGGCGGCGCTCCTGCTCGGTCTTTTCAAGCAGCACGGCGAAGGACGCTGCGCTGATGCTGCCGCAAACCTTGTCCTCATAGAGCTTTGCGGTCATTTGTTCCAGCTCATAGACGCGGCGGCGCAGCTTCCCGATCTCCTGCCGGACGCTTTCCAGACACTCGGCGTCTGCGGCGGTGCGCTGCGCTTGCAGCCTGTCCAGCACGGCAGCTTCGTCCAGCTCCAGTGCCTCGGCATGGGCGCGAATTTCATTCAATACAAGCTCCGTCAGCGGCATCTCATAGATGGTGTGCCGGGAACACGCGCCATAGCCGGAAGCCGTATAGCGGGAGCAGAAATAGGAAACGTACTTTTTGGACGTGCCGTTCTTGCGGCGCTGCGTCTCCCGGTTGCCTTGAAGGGGTGCTTTACAGTCGGCGCAGATGAGCTTGCCGGTGAACAGGAAAGGCTTCGGCGGCGCGTTGTCCGCCGAGAGCAGCGTCCTTTCCCGGTTGATGGCCTGCACTTCATTCCATACCTCCGGCGAGATGATGGCTTCATGCAGAGCCTCATGCCGTATCCACTCGGATTCCGGCTTATAGATCATGGTGTCGTCCTTATAGGAGCGGGAGCCGGTCTGGTTCTGAATAAGATTTCCGGTGTAGACCTCGTTTGTCAGTATGTTCTTCACCGTGGCGTACATCCAAAGGTTCGCGTACTTGCAGGAGCCATTGCCGTACCGTTTCGCCCAATACCAGCGCGGGGACAGGATGCCCTCGTTGTTCAGCATGGCGGCGATCTTGCCATAGGCCATGCCGCCGCGCCGCAGCTCGAACATCCGGCGCACCACGGCGGCTGCTTCCTCGTCGATCACCAGCCGGTGCCTGTCCTCCTCGCTCTTTCGGTAGCCGTAGGGGGCGTAGGCGGCGATATACTGGCCGCTGCGCATTTTGGCGTGAAGAACGGATTTTACCTTATTGGAGAGGTCTTTCAAGTGGTAGTCGTTCATCAGACTGCGGAAGTGCAGCATATCCGTGTTGTTGCCCTCGGTGTCGAGGCAGTCAAGGACGGACACGAAGCGGCAGCCCAACGAGGGAAAGATAACGTCGGTATAGCGTCCGACCTCCACAAAATCACGGCCCAGCCGTGATAGGTCTTTCACAAGGATCAGGTTGATAAGGCCGTGCCGCGCGTCCTCCAGCATCTCCAGAAATCCGGGACGCTGAAAATTCCCCCCGCTATAACCATCGTCGCGGTAGGACTTGACCTCCGTCCAGCCGTTGAGCATTACGAATTTGGAAAGCAGTTCATATTGATTCTCGATGCTGACGGATTCATCAGCAGGGATATAGTTTTTCGCCTTGGCGGAGTTGGAGGCGTCGTCCACGCTCAACCGGCAGTAGATGCCGACCTTATATAGCTTTTTCATACGCTTCCTGCCTCTCCTGCGCCAGCGCGTCGTCCACACTGCCGACGTAGCGGTAGACCACCTTGACGTCGCAGATGCGCTGTCCGTTGACCTTCCGCGCCTCGCCTACCTCGATGCGGTCCACCAGTTCAAAGAGGATGCTCTCGTCCAGCGCCGTGATCTCGGTGTAGCGGCGGATGACCTCCATCCAGCGGTTTGCGTCCTGCCGGTTTTCAAGCTGCGCTCTGACCTTCTGCTCCAGCTCCGGGATGGCGGCGGCTTTTTCCGCCCGTTCCGTTTCGTATTTCCGCATGAGCGTCTGAAAGACCGTCTGGGGGATGGTGCCGGTGCATTTGTCCTCATAGAGATTCTGCATCAGCCGTTCCAGCTCGATCATACGCGCTGCTGCCGCTTTCAGCTCCTGTTCATAGGAGAGAACGCGGCTGCGGCTTTCCTTTTCCTTCATGCGGCTGATCTGCTCGGCAAGGCGCTCGCCGTCGCACTCGACGAAGCGCGCCTTTTCCCGGATGTCCGTCAGCACCAGCTCCTCCAGCACATTTTCATAGATGGAGTGGATGGTGCAGGCGCTTTTGCCGCTTCTGGCATAGTTGCCGCAGATAAAGGAGCTGTACCGCCCCGGCGTACCGTCCTTGTAGGTGAAGCGCTCGATGTGGTTGCGCATCTTGAAGCCGCAGTCTGCGCAGTAGACAAGGCCGGTGAAGATGCTGCGGATGCCGTCTGTGGGCGGCGTCTTGCGCACCTTCTTTTTGTCGATGCTGACCACGGTATCCCATACCTCGCGGGAGATGATGGGTTCATGGGTGCCCTCCACCCGTATCCATTCCTCCTCCGGCTTGTTGATGAGCTTTCTGGACTTATAGGACAGAGTGCCGGTTTTGCCCTGCACCATGTTCCCGATGTAGACCTCGCTGCGGATGAGGGCTTTGACGGTGGTTTCCGCCCACTTGTGGTTGACGTTGCGCGGGTCGCTGCGCCCCTTGCGCTGATAGTAGAGCGCACCGGGCGGCAGAACGCCCTCCTCGTTGAGCGTGACGGCGATGGCACGGAAGCCTGTGCCGGCGGCGCGCATGGCGAAGATGCGGCGCACGGTAGAGGCGGTTTCCTCGTCGATGACAAGGTGGTGCTTATCCTCCGGGTCGCGTTTGTAGCCGTAGGCGGGGTAGGTTCCCATGAACTTGCCGCTTTCCGCGCAGGCTCTTTTGACCGCCTTGACCTTCTTGGAGGTGTCCCGGCTGTAAAACTCGTTAAATAAGTTCAAAAAGCACATGACGTCGGTGCTGCCGTTGTCACTCATGGTGTCGATGCCGTTGTTCAGCGCGATAAAACGGCAGCCCAGCGAGGGAAACAGGTAGTCCGTGTACTGACCGAACTCGATGTAGTTACGCCCAAAGCGTGATAGGTCTTTTACCAAAATGAGGTTGATTTTCTTGGCTTTTGCATCTTCGATGAGGCGTTTGACGCCGGGGCGGTCGAAATTCGTACCTGAGTACCCATCGTCACAGTATACCGCAATCTCGTTCCAGCCCCGCTGGCGCACATAGCTTTGCAGCAGGAGCTTTTGATTTTCGATGGATACGGACTCCCCGTCGCGCTCATCGTCGTTGCTGAGCCTGCAATAGATGCCTACGTTGTATGTCTTTTCGATCATCTGTATTTTACCTCCCGATTCTCTGCGATTCATACATCCGTGCGGCGTGATGGCTCTCGCAGGTTTTCCCTGCAAGAATATGATACCGGGGATACCATTTTCGCGCAAGGATGCCGCCGCAGGGAGGCTGATTGTCTGTTACGATGCGTGACAGGGCTGCGCGGTCGCGGGAGCGTCCAGCTCTGTCATGGCGCGGCGCACCGCAAGCTGCTCCAGCGTCCTGCCAAGGTCCTTTTCGCCGGAAAACACGCTTGTCACGCGATAGAGGGTCTTGCCGATCCTGACCTCCTTATAAGAGGAAACCGGCTCTTTGGGGATGGCTTGCTTCTGCATAAACGCACCTCCGATTTATCATGTAAGTCCCGCTGCCACGGTATGACAGCGGGGCTTGTTCGTATTCGTTCCGGCAGAGCAGCCGCGCCGGGAGGGTTGCCGTCATGCTGCATGATGCTGCACCGGCGCGGCTGTCCGCGCATTTTGTGTCATGTAGTTTTGTTCCGCCGTATTTGTCACAGCCCCCGGCGCGAGGCATATATCGCCTCTGGGACCGGTATCAGCCGCCTTTGGCAAGGCTGTCCCATTCCCGCCAGCGCCGTGGCTTGTAAGGCTCACGAGTGCCGCAGGAATCCCCCTCAAGTCAGTGGGAGGCCGTAGCTGGGGTTGCGTATCGCCCGCGCTGTCATCGCGCCCGATGCTGCCACGCATTGGGTCAAAGGCTGCGTAGATCGCTCGGACAGCCGCCCGTCCCGAAGGATGGGAGGTCTGTCGTCATGGCGGCGCGCCTTTCGTCGCTTGGCTTTTCAGCCGCGCGGGGTCTGTGCTGATACCGGTGTCTATTCCGTTTTCAAGGAGCAGAGGCGAGAAAGAATAATATCCCTCTCATATACCTCAAGAAAAATCGGGCTTTTTATAACCCCCTCAGTCGAAATTTTTCAAAATTCTCTTCAAATGGGAAAGCCCTTTGCGAACGGAATGATGCACGGCAGGTTGAGTGGTGTTTTCTCTTGCAGCGATCTGCAACTGAGACAGTCCGCCAACTATGTACGCAATGACACGCCGCCGCTGCGCGGGCGTGAGCTGCGCCAGTCCCTCTTTCAGCAGCCGCTCCAGTTCCATGCGCTCCAGCGCCTCGTCCGGCTGCTCCGGCAGATTCAGCGCCTCAGCCTCGATGCCGTCGCCTGCGTCCAGCGAGTAGAACGCCCGGTTGTCGCGGATGTACTGCGCGTAGTTGATCTGAAGCCGCTTATCTTCTTCGAGAAACGCAGCTACTTCATCGGAAACCTCGATAAAGGCATCCTCGGTGTACCACGGGTAAAGCTCCCGCAGATTGATCGTTGTCATGTTGTATTCCTCCGTTTGGATGTTTGTGTTCGTGGTTGCGGTTGAATCCAAACGGAGGGCGGCGGGGAGCGGCAGCCCACGGCGAAAAAGTGCCGTGAACGACAAAAAGCACCTATAAAGGCTTCAAAGCCTTCATAGGTGCTCAATAGGCGCAATGAAACAGCAGAAAGGGCAGGCGGGTGCAGAAAACTGCTTTCATTCCGTATTGGTTCGGTTATGCGATTTGTGCGGCGGCAAGCCGCATCAGCGACACCTCCCGTACTCTTTTGTCATAGACTGATTTCCTTTCTGCTCAAATCGGATAGAAATGGCGAAAGGCGGTTGTTCAAAAGAGCAACCGCCTTTCCTGACGAATGAAACCGAAAAGGGGCGCGGGGCTATTTGCCCGCGCCCCTAAAGGTGAGCTACTTTGCTTTTCAATGATTTGCAGCCGCTTCGGGTCGATCCAGCCCATCAGGCCGCCGGGAGCCTTGCCCTGCACCAGCTCATACTTCTCAATGAAGCGGTGGAGCATGGCGGCGATCTCAGCGCGGGTTGCCGTACCCTGCGGGTCAAGCAGATTGCCGGATTTTCCCTTCACAAGACTGCTGCCGACCGCCCATTGCATCGCCGTCTTTGCGTAATCCGTGATCTTGTCCGCGTCCTTAAATTTGTCCAGATTTCCCTTGACGGTCAGATCGTAGCCCTTGTAGTCCGCGTAGCGGTAGAAGATGGCTGCAAGCTGTTCGCGGGTGATGGGATCGTCCGGGCCGAATTTGTCTTTGCCGTAGCCCGCGAAAATGCCGTTCTCCGCCGTCCATGTGATCGCGTCAGCGTACCACTTTCCGGCCTCCACATCGGTAAAGCTGTTTTTGCCCTTCGGCGCGGGGCTGCCCTCCATGCGCCAGAGAATGGTCGCCATCATGCCGCGCGTCGCCGTCCCATGCGGACTGAACAGGGTCTTGCTCGTGCCGAGCATCAGGCCGTTTTCGTAGACGAACATCACATCGCCGTAGAACCAGTCCTTTTCAGAAACATCGGTAAAGGGATTCGCGCCTGTACCCGGATTTTCATCCACGCGCCAGCCTGCATACACGGTCATATCCTTCGTCAAATAAACGCCAGAAACCTTGTTCATCAGGCTGCGTTCGCTGTACCAGCCGATAAAGGTGTGGCCGCGCCAGGTCGGGACGTACTTTGTCAGGTCAATGTAGGTATTGTACGTTCCCTGCACGCTGGGAATATCACTGCCTCCGCCTGTTTCAAAGCGCAGCGTGTAGTAGGTGACGGGCGGATTGTAGCCGCCGCCACCGCCGCCGGTGTCCTTCTCGAAGATGGCCTTGACCTCCACGTTGGCACTCGGCATGGTGAACTTGTCGTCCTTGATGGTCACGCCGCCGCTCATGACCTGCCACTCCTTGAAGTGGTAGCCCTTGTTGGGCGTAGCGGTCAGGCGAATCTCCGTGCCTGCCACGGCTTTGTCAGGAGATGCGGAAGCCGTTCCGTTTCCGTCCGTTTTCACGGTGATGGTGAACTCGGTGGGCACAGGAGGCGCGTCCTCCTCGAAGATTGCCTTGACCTCCACGTTGTCGTTCGGCATGAGGAACTTGTCATCCTTGATGGCCACGCCGCCGCTGATGACTTGCCACTCCTTGAAGCGGTAGCCCTCGTTGGGCGTGGCGGTCAGGGAGATCATCGTACCGGCCGCAGCGGTGGAAGGAGTTGCGGTGCCGGTGCCTTTTCCGTCATTGCTGACGGTGACGGTGTAGGTGGTGGGGGTAATAACGCTGTTTTCCCACAGCGCCTTGATTTCGGTATCCCCGCGCACGGTGTAGGAATCTCCCACCTTGTACTCTGTGCCGCCTATTTGCCATGCCTTGAACTCCTGATCGGCGGGAGCGGTGAAGCCGCAGGCGGGCAGGATGTAATTTGTCTCTGCCTTGACGATCACGGGACCCATGCTGCCGCTGCCGCCGTTGCCGTTGAAGGTGATTGTGCAATCCGCAAGCGGCGTACCCTCACCCACAGTGACTTCCGCATCGGTGCTGGCAAAGTGGTTGTGATCCTCCGCATAGCGGACGAAGTAATTGCCGGCAGGCAGGTTTTCAATCTCGATACCGGTGCAGGCGGTGTAGATAGTTTCGCTCTCTGCACGGTATTCCATCGTTGCATCCACGCCAGTGATTTTTCCGTCGCTGCCGCCCACGGTGGTGGGCGCGACACCGATCAAGCCGTCAGGAGCTTCCTGCGTGGCTTTGCCGATGCTCCACGCTGCGGTCACGGCGTCGGTGCTGCCGTCCGCCCATTTGGTCTTGGATGTGACGCTAACGGTGTAATCGCCCGCATCCGTGGCGGTGTTGCCATTGCGACGGTTGTTGCAAATGCTGTTTTTGCTGCAATTACGGGCGTTACCATTGCTTCTGCAACGATTTTCACTCAGATTGCGCTTCCGCAGATGACTCGCTTAAATTATAAGCGGAAATTTTCCTTGGGCACGATTGCCGGTTCCGCCATTCTCGGTATGTTGATCCCGCCGAGCCTGCTCATGATCGTTTATGGTGCTCAGGCGGATGTCTCGATTGGTAAGCTTTTTGTTGCGGCTATTGGTCCGGGTCTTTTGATGACCCTTGCCTTTATCATCACCATTCGCGTTATTGCCATCTTCAAGCCGGAATACATCCCGGCCGCTGAGACATTGACCGAAGAGGAAAAGAAAAACTACTGGAAGATCGTGCTGAAACCGTGGCCGATCGTGCTGCTGATCGTTATATCCCTCGGCGGTATCTGGGGTGGTCTCTTTACTCCGACCGAGGCGGGTGGTGTTGGCGCCTTTGGCGCGTTCCTGTTGGTTGTTTTTAAAGGAAAGTTCAACTGGAAGGACTTCATGAAGACCATGCTGAGCGCTGGCCAGACGGCCGGCAGCGTGCTGATTCTCATGATCTCGGCTTCCACGTACTCCAAAACGCTTTCAATGTGCGGCGTTATTAATCTGCTGAGCAATTTCGTTGGCAGTCTGAATGTTGCGCCGGTTCTGGTTGTTGTGATCTTCATCTTGATCCTGATGATTCTGGGCTGCATTTTGGACTCTACATCCATCATCCTGCTGACAAGCCCGCTGATGGTTCCGATCCTTCGCAACATGGGTTATGATCTCGTTTGGTGGGGTATTGTCATGATCATTGCCATCGAAACAGGTATGATTACGCCGCCATTCGGTATGAATGTCTTTGCAGTTAAGTCTACGTTGGCGAATATGAAGGGCATGAATGACATTACAATTGGAGAAATTTTTGCCGGTTCCATGCCGTATTTAACAGCGATGATCATTGTTGACCTCATTTGCATCTTTATCCCTGCAGTTGTAACATTCCTTCCGAGCGTTATGTAATGACCTTTGGCTGCCAGCTCAAAGGAGATATAGAAAGGGGTATTTCTTATGTCTGAATTCAAAATTGCAAAGGAAAAGACTGCTATCGTTCTGATTGAACCGCAAAATGATTTTCTCTCTGAGGGTGGCACGATGTATGCCTTTATCAAGGAACAGCTTGCAGAGAGAAACGTTATTGCTAACCTTCAGGATCTGCTTGAACGCGCACGCGGTCAGGTGGCTAAGATCTTCTATGTTCCGTTCCATTCGTTTGAAGAGGGCTTTCCGGAATTGAAGAAGGGTGGCCCTGCTTATGAAGGATTGCGCGGCATTGAAATCGATATGGTTGCCGATTGGGGCAAGGGGGCATGGCTGCGCGGCACGCCGGGTCCGGAGATTATTCCGCAGTTGACCCCGAAAAAGGGAGATATTGTTGTCGAAGGCAAGAAAACACTGGATGCCTTCCATTCTACCGCACTTGATTATCTGCTTCGTGCGAATGAGATTGAGAACGTTGTATTTACTGGTTTTCATACGAATTGGTGCGTGGAGTCCAGCGCACGCTCCGCTTATGATAAGGGGTATCGTGTGATCGTGTTGGGAGACTGCACGGCTACCGATACGCAGGAAGAGCAGGACTACGCTGAGAAATTCATTTTCCGTAAAATCGGAAAGGTCATGGATCACAATACCTTCCTGAATGCTCTTGTTTAATCGAGCTAAACTCGTTTTACTGGCGAATGCTGTATCGAGTAAATCGATTGGATTGAGTTTTCTAAAGGGTTGAAGACGAATGAAAGCACCTCGAGTTGGCATTCCGACTGGAGGTGCTTTTTAAGCGTTGAGTATAGAGAGCGTTGAATGGATGGCAGTATAATTTCTCCTCTTGAGCCTAAAAAACAAAATTGTTTTCAATGCCTTTGATTTTTGGAGGATGGATTACAATTGATGTGTTGAGAGAAAAGTGTGATTTTGCGAGTAATTCATCAGATCCATTGACGAAAAAGAGTGTTGGGAATATAATGGGTATATACATTCATTGGAGAAAGAAAAATGCAGAAAATCGTTAAGAGCAATCTTGTTAATGAGGTCTACAGCCAACTGCTGAACATGTTGGCTTCTGGTGAATATCCGGAAGGAAGCAAACTGCCGTCGGAGACGCAACTTTCTGAGCAGTTGGGTGTTAGCAGGAACACGATTCGTACAGCGATGAGCAAGTTGATCGCTTTGGGTCTTGTGGAAAATCAGCAAGGTTATGGAAATTGTGTCCGCAATATGAATATGGGCGTGTGCACAAGCGCGATTTTGCCGACTATGTTGGCGAATGCGCGCGATTTGGAAGCCATGACAGAGTTCCGAATCGGTGTGGAGAGCATGGCGGCACGTCTTGCAGCAGAACGTTCGACAGAAGAAGAAATAAGATTGCTGCATGAGTCCTATTTGCGTGCAGAAGATGCAGTTCGCTCGAATGATAAGAATTTGTTTGCCAAATATGATTTGGAATTTCACAGATTGATTGCTAAGGCATCAGGAAACCAGCTTTTTTTCCGAGCAGCAGAAATGCTTGAAGTCATGTATACGACGTGGATGGTTGGTTTTCAGCGTGTACATGGAATTGAAACAAGCTTTGAATATCACAAGAGGATCTACAAAGCGATTGCAGCGCATCAATCGCAGGAGGCGTATGATGCAATGAAGGACCACCTGGAAGATGTCCTTCGAAAAGTTAAACTGGACAGTGCCGCTGCGGGATACTGATACCCCGCAGAAACGGATTTGGAGTCTTGCCTCGTTTTGAAACGTTGAAGCGGTTACGCGGCAGGTACAGAGAAAAAGAGTGAACAAGATCATCCGAAGGGATGTTCAAGTTCACTCTTTTGCTATAGACGGATGCCAACAGAAAATTTTGCGCTTGACGCGATTTGCGATAAAGCCCAAAACAGTCAGGCAGCGCTGCGCTATTATTGTCCTTAATCCTGCACAAGGCTCCCCGCCGCCTCGGCCTCCTCCAGCTCGTGCATATACTTGTATACCGTATAGCGTGAAACATTCAGCCGCTCGGCGACAATCGCCACGGACTTTTGATAGGTGAACGCGCGGCGCTTGTAGAGCATGCGGATGATGCGCATGCGGTCGGTCTTTTTCATCGCCTCCGGCTCCTTGCCGACCGCGCTGATGCACTCGCGCAGCAGCTCCTCGAGCTGGCTTCTGGCGTCCTGCATGAGCGTCTGCTGCAAATCGCCGCTGGTGGCGGTCAGCTCGCTGAGCATCTGCCCGGCGCGCACCATGTTCGTGATATCCAGATTGATGCCCAGCGCAAAGTGATAATCCTCGCCGACGATGTTGAACGTCGAGCTTTTGAGCGTCCGCCCGTCGCGGGAGAGCACCATCTGGTTGATGTAATCTTTGTTCTGGTAGATGCTCTCGTCGTAATCGCCGATGTCGCCGAAGATGTCCGCCGTCGAGCCGACCTCGCGCCCCGTCACCGTGCCGTTGAAAATCGCCAGAATCGGATGCCCCGGCCTCGTCATGTCGTGCACGATGGTTTCGCAGTTCGGCCCGAACATCACGGAGATGCCGCGCGCCTCGTTCTTCAGAAAATTGAGCATTTCGTCCCGGTTCATTCAAAAGTCCTCCGTCCAGCCCTTTCGGGTTTTCATTTTGTTTGCTTTTTTATGTTGATAACAAACGTTCCGGCAGACCTTCTCTTTGCCGGGAAAAGTGACATTCTGTTGCCTTTGGTCTATTATATCACATTTTCTTCCCGTTGGGTATGCCTTAGCGTCAAAATCAGCGCTGCAAACATCATCAGCGCGCAGAAAGACAGCGGGAGCGCCGTCTCCCAATAGCTGCCCAGCGACGCCAGCGCAACCAGCGCGCAGATCGGCGCGGCCTTTTTGTCCTTCGCCGCCAGCACGGCGCTCAGGATATCCGCCAGATAGAAATACCGCTCGTGCATCCGCGGCAAGAAAAACACAATCGCCAGCGGTAGCAGCAGCGCCAGACGCAGATACCCTTCCCGCGTCAGCCGCCCCGCCTGCTTCACGCCGCAGGCGATCAGCAGCGCGCACGCGCCGAACGCCAGCGCCATGCCGAAATTGCCGTAGGCGTATACGTCCAGCCCGGTCGTGTTCATCAGCGCGAAGAAGCTGGGCGCGTTATAGGTCAGGCCGGTATACAGCCCCGTCTGTGCGGTGTAAATGGAAAGCAGCGCACCGATGGATTTTCCGCCCAGCAGCGCGGGCAGCGCTGTCGCCGCCAGCGCCGCCAGAAAGACCAGCGCATCCGACAGACGCAGCTTTCGATCCGCCCAGAGCACCGCGACCATCGGCAGCAGGAACACGGCTTGCAGCTTGAATGCCAGCGACAGCGCAAAGCACGCCGCCGCGCCCGCGGACTTCCGCTCCAGCGCGAGCGCCAGCCCCCAGAGCGCGCAGGCCGCGTACAGGCTGTCACACTGGGCGAACATGCCGCCGTTGAGCGCGACAGTCGGCAGCAGCAGCGCCAGCCCGAAGGCGGCGGCGCTCTTTTTGCCGTCCTTC
>ERZ773241.3060-NODE-3060-length-12041-cov-3.831053_pt1 | contig 12041 bp, 16 predicted proteins | sample MGYA00580989_ERZ773241 | MGnify/ENA primary metagenome ERZ773241 (study PRJEB29015, sample SAMEA2737804) | human gut metagenome | biome: human gut; feature: human-associated habitat; material: faeces | place: China | collected 2012 ...
CCACTTGATTAATGTATCAGACGCATTTAAACAAAAACTACAGGACGGAAAGAAAGTCTGGCAGGAAGTGGAAATCACTTTCCCTGACGGAACTGTAAAAACCGCAAAAGATGAAATTATGGGTGAAAACTGTACCTTTTCTGATTGCGCTGAAAGTAGCAGCTTTCCAATTGGTTGTGTTGTGTGCAAGTCCATGACACTTGAGTTGGATAACTCTCAGGATCAGTGGAAGGATTATTATTTCTATCAGGCGAAAGTCCATACATATCTTAAAATGCAGATTGACGCCAGTACAGTCGAAACTATCGATAAAGGCGCATATACAATCACGACACCGGAGCAGTACGGTGAAACGCTTAATTTTACGGCTCTTGATGATATGTATAAAACGAATGCGGCTTATACATCTAATCTGACTCTTCCGCAGTCGGTAGAGACCCTTGTCAGAGATGCGTGTGAAACTCTTGGTATCCCATTTGGTGAAACAATGCAACATGGCAATCTGATTATATCAGAGATTCCAGAGAATATGACATTTCGCCAGTTATTCGGATGGGCGGCAATGCTTGAGACTGCGAATGCCCGTCTGGATAACAGAGGATACTTGCAGTTCATCAAATGGGATTTTTCCAATGTACAAGAAGATTACAGCGCAGTAGTGGACGCTGATGGAAATGTAATATTTAAAGGCGGCGCAAATATTGACTCAGAGAGTTTTATCAGTCCGACAGGGAACTGGGCAATTGATAGTGATGGATTCTTGACACTGATCGAATCAGCTACTGACGCATCTGAAAAGCTCAAAGACTTTTTTACAAGTCCAACTGTTTCTAGTGATGATATTATAATCACTGGAATCAAGCTAAAAAATAGAGAAAATGAAGCCATGTACGGAAGTACAGGATATGTTCTTGAATTGGAGAATGACCTTGTTGCGGATTCGGACTTGGATACGGTAGCTGCTCAAATCGGTGATTCCATAATTGGAGCCAAATTCCGCAATATGTCGGGAGAACTTGCATATAATCCACTCATTGAGTTCGGAGATATGGCATATACTTACGACCGCAAATGGAACAGGTATGTAACTCCGCTGACGGACGTTTCTTGTTCTGTTAATGGGAAAACTACTGTAAAAACTCAAGCCGATGATCCGATAAGAGGAATGAGCAAGTTTGTTTCTGATGGAACGAAAGCCATTGTTGAAGCAAGACGACTTGTCAAAAAAGAACGTTCAGCTAGAGAAGAAGCTGTAAAAATACTTGAAGATACTCTTAAAGAGTCTTCCGGCTTGTATGAAACATCGGTCACGCAGGAAGACGGAAGTATTATAACTTACCTGCACGACAAGCCTACACTTGCAGAATCTAAGAATGTCATCAAATTCACAGCAGAAGCCATTGGCGTATCCAATGATGGTGGCAAAACATATCCGTTTGGTTTCCAATTAACCGGAACCATGATAGCAAAATTGTTATACGCAGAGGGAATTAATGCGGATTTTATTAACGCCGGTGCGCTTACTATTAAGGACGGGCAAGGAAATATAATCTTTTCCGTCAACATGGACACAAATTCTGTGTACATCAACCCGGAATATCTGATGATTGGAGATGTAAGCCTGTCTGACAAAATCAAAGAATTGGATGAAAATGTTGCTGCAGCTAAGAACATGACCATGGTGCTCTCAAATGAATATCAGGCGATTTCTACTGATGAGAACGGCAACATTCCCGGAGAGTTTCCACAAGTGCAGACCACCGTACAGGTAATGTACGGAACGATGGACGTAACGGACGATTGCAGTTATACGATCACGGAATCTGAAAATGTGACCGGAATCTGGGATAAATCTACGCACACTTATACTGTTAGCGAAGTTACGGCAGACAATGTATGGGTTGACATCAAAGCAGTGTATCTGAATGCCATCACCATAACCAAAAGATTTAGCGTATCTAAACAGAAATCTGGTACTCCCGGAAGAACTTACGTGTTAGAATCATCTACTACAATTCTGAAAAGAGAAAGTGAAAACAGCATAACACCAAATGTTGTGATATTTAGCGCGTACTACCGTGATGGTGAGAATACAGGTAGAAGAAATTATTCTGGAAGATTTGTGATTGAGGAAACGTCCGACGGAAAGACATGGGAGACTGCTTATTCGAGTGCAGCAGATGAGACCAGTGTTAACTACTATGTAGATTACATTTTTGCGGATTCTGATGGAGTATTGATCGCAGACAGCGACGGTTCACTGATTGGTGCTCGTTCAAAAGATATCATAGGATTACGGTGCAGCTTGTACGCATCGGGTGGAACCACAAATCTGATTGACACAGTCAAACTTGATGTTATCACAGAAGTCACGGCTCTGACACAGAAAGATATTTTGAAGCTCCTGACCAATGACGGGCAGTGGAAAGGCATTTACAAAGGCGCAGACGGGGAACTGTACATTTCGTTCAGTGCCGCAATGGGCGGTTTGCTGAAGCTGGGCGGAAAAAACAATGGAAATGGTGTTTTGCATATTTACGACGATGACGGTAAGGTAAAAGCAACATTAAATTACAATGGACTTGTCGTGTATGAAAATCCATTAAATCCTGACACTACAGCATCCCAGACGTATTCAGGGCTTCTTTTTGACGGTGCTTCCATTCATCCTGTTGAAGGCAAAACAAATTTATCGGACGATGATGAAATTATCATCGTTGAAGATGGTAGAGGGGTTTCTTATTCCCGGCTCGATGATAATGGTGAACTTATTTTTGAAGCAACATTTGAAGAATTGTATACAGACTATTTTTCTTGTATCGAGTTTTATTGCAGATCCGGAGAAGCAAAGCTTGACAGTCTTGAAATAAAAGATGTAGTGACTATGGCGAATACTCCAGACCAATATGACACTTATGTAACATATTATCAAGAAGTGGATTTCCGCGGCGGTATTATATTGCCCAAATATCCAACAGTCACAACGGGATACAACTGTTACATCAACATGAATACTTTCCAATTATCCAAATTCAGTTCTTCCTCCGAACGCTACAAAATTCTTGGAGCAGAGCTGTCTAAAGAATTTATCGACAATCTGTACAACATCAAACCAATAATGGCACGGTACAAAGACGGTTATCTTGACGAGCATGATGAGCGCGTAGGAATAGATTTTCCGATGTTCAATGCCGATGATGTTGACAAATATTTTCCTCTGGCAGTCGACCATATAGACGGAAAACCCGAGAACTGGAATGAACGTATTATGGTTCCGGCAATGTTCGCAATGATTAAACAGCAGAAATCCGAAATAGACAACCTAAAAGAGGATATTAAAGAACTGAGAAAAATTATAAAAGAAATGAGAGGTGAATAATATGGCAGATGCATTAGATTCAAAGAAAATCAGCGCATTCATTGACAATGTAACACCGGCAGATACAGATTATTTCCTTAATGCGACTGGAGATGTAATGAAAAAAACAAAAGTGTCGCAACTGATTTCATGGCTGAAAGAGAAGCTGGAGATCAATGCGTTAAACACGAAAATGAATGATTATGTTACTACTAAAAATTTTACTCAAAAAATAACTCTGAAAAGTGGTCTTGCGACTGTAAGTATCAGTGCTGCATTAGATGGTTATATACTTTTAGGAATCGTGCGTTGCAATTTCGCGAGTAGTTATTTAACTTTGACTGGATATACAGTAAGTGGAAATGATTTATCACTTACTGTACGAGACGTTTCGGCACCTACGACTTCCACAGCGTCGATAAACTGCTATGTAACAGCATTGTATGTTAAAAAATAAATTGTTTAATTTGCGCCGGCGCAAGACCGGAGAAAGGGAGACATATGGAGATTAAAGGTATTGACGTATCATCTTATCAAGGAAAACCAGATTGGCCAAAAGTATCGAATTCTGGAGTTAAGTTTGCAATATTAAGAATCCATCAAAAATCTGGAGTCGATACATCTTTTGAACACAACTACAAGGGCTGTAAATCCAATGGAATTCTTATTGGTGGATACAAGTACAGCTACGCTTTAACACCGGCACAGGCAATTGACGAAGCTGAGAACGTAATTTCCGTTCTTGGTGGACGTGGATTGGACTTCCCGATATTCTATGACCTTGAATGGAGTCAGCAGAGAAGTCTTGGCAAGCAAGCTATCGAGAATGTTGCAATAGCGTTTCTGACCAGAATCAAGAAAGCCGGTTATAAAGTCGGAATTTATTGTAATCTCGACTGGTATAATAATGTTCTGACAGATGTTCTCAAAAAATACGATTGTTGGATTGCTCGTTATCCGGCTAGTGATAATGGCTCTGTGCAAGAAAGATTGCGTCCGAATGTTGGTGTAGGCTGGCAATATTCCAGCAAGGGGAAAGTTCCAGGAATTAATGGGAATGTTGACATGGATGTGTTCTACAAGGACTATAGAGGAACGATGCAGAAAGGAGAAATCGAAATGTCGAAAACAGATGCAATTAACAAGATGATTCTAATTGCAAAGAATGAAATCGGGTATCTTGAAAAGAAGAGCAACAGTCAGCTTGACAGTAAGACTGCCAATGCCGGATCAAAGAATTATACAAAGTACTGGCGAGATATTAAGCCATCATATCAAGGACAGCCATGGTGCGCAGCGTTCGTGAGTTGGTGTTTTATGAAAGCATTCGGACAGGAGAAAGCAAAGAAACTGCTGAAACACTGGCCTTATGTTTATTGCCCGACACTTGGAAATCTGTTTACAAGAAACGCTAATCCAAAGATTGGTGATATTGTAATCTTTTATCATAATGGGACTTTTACCCACACGGGCATCGTAACAGCTGTGATCGGAGACAGATTCTATACCATCGAGGGCAACACTTCTGGTGCATCTGGAATCATCGCAAATGGTGGTGGTGTCTGTGCAAAGAGTTATCTCAATAGCCAGATGCCTGGAACAAAATTCTGTACTCCTGATTGGAGCATTGTGGCAGAAATAGCTAGCAATAGTTCAGCCACTGTAAAACCTTCAACTAGCGCGAAACCATCAACAACTACATCGAAAGGAGCCGGTTATATGTTTGAGCCAAAATTAGTAAAACTTGGAAGTGAAGGAACTTCTGTTCTGTTGCTTCAGGAGATTTTGATTGCAAGAGGATTTAAAGGAAAAAATGGAAAAGCATTGAGCTTATCCAGAAAAGCAGACGCAAATACCATTTATGCATTAAAGCAGTACCAGAAGTCCAGAAATGGAGTACTGGTGGTAGACGGAGAGTGTGGGGAGAAGACCTGGAAAGACCTGATCGCAATTTAAAAATATAAAATTCAAGCCCCTTGGAGTTAATCCTTGGGGCTTCTTTGCATTGTATTGAATCAAATTCGGAATGATAAGAATTTTCTGGTTAGTCACACGTTGGTCACAAATAAATTGTTGGAATCCGCATAAATACGGCATTCTTACCTACTTTGCCTTTTCTAATGTAAATATTTTTACAACCTTCGCAAAGACGCATAAACACTGAAAAATGTTGATTTTATGCTAGTTTCCGGACTCTATATAGACAGATTTGGGTAAAATAAAAATATCTTAAAAAGGAACGGTTAGTCACAGTTAGTCACAAATGTTTGATTCGGCTGTTTGCCGTTGGTCACAAACGGAACTTTTATCTTTTTAATCTCCGACCGGAGTTCTTCTAGGGTTCTGTGACCGTACACAGCGTTCGTGACATCGCTCCCGAACGAATGTCCCAACATCCTCTTCCGGTCGTTCTCCCGGACGCCATATTTTTCGCATAAAGCAGAGAATGTATGCCGACAATCATGCGGTGTATGCTTTGGACTTCCGACTATTCCTATTTTCTCCAATATTGGATAAAATCGAAACATTCTGTAAGTGACTTTATTCATATTCAGTAGGGTTCCGTCAGTATCAATTCTTGATTTGACAAAGTTGTAGATACATGGATGGATAGGCACAATTCTGTCTTTGCCGGCTTTTGTTTTTGAACCACCTTGGAAATATCTTTTGTCCAGATTAACTTCCAGATTTTCAAGCTCTCCGATTCTCCAACCAGAATAGCACATGATCAGAATAAGTTGTACATCAGTGTCTGCTGAATTTTTCCATAGGATTTTCAATTCCTGTTCAGAAAAAGCAGTGCCATGCTCAGTGTCATCTTCTTTGTTTATCTTGACAAATTTAGATTTGTTTTCTGAAACAATCTCAGCGTATATTGCGTATTTATACATCTGGTTAAAAAGCACCAGTATTGCTTTCAGGCTTCCTTTTTTCAGTCCTTTTTGATTGTCAATGAATTCCTGCAGATTTGTAGCTTTTAAATCTTCAAAAGGTTTGTTATATAATGCCGTGCAATACGAATAGGCTGCCGAGTAGTTTGATTTCGTTGCTTTCGAGTAATTCGTTCCTTCGGCGAACTTCCATGCCATAAACCGTTCGTATACCTCTGCAAACGTTAATTTCTTAATCTCTGGATGTTTGTCTTCCACTCCTTTTATCGTTCCGTAATCAGCCAATATGCGGCTCACAAGGGTATCTGTGTTAGTAGTAGGGGATACTAGTAAGTCGCTCTCCATCCCGGGCTTGTACGTTCCGGCTTTGTAGGCGGTCAAAACAGCGAAGCCTTTCAGCCAGTCATCAACGTAGCAGATTGCAGGTGGACGGACCGCTTTTCCTGCTGCGTTAATTGTTGCTGGTGGATGTACGGCATAACAATTACGTCTATTCTTGCCAAGATAACGGATGCTCCCGAATCCGTTTGGCAATTTTGGGTAAGTCTTTCTTTTCTTCGGCATGATATTTCCCTCTTTGAATGCGAACAAATTTTCTGGGTTGCTCAAAAATACCGAAGATGATACAATATGATTTGTATGAATGATGCATCATCTTTGCGTATGAGTGTGGTGCGATTAATATTTTTCTTTTTCATTATAAAACCGGTTCCCGTTGGTAGCGAGAGCCGGTTCTTTTTAGTATTTATTCTATTTCTGTAATATCAAAAGAATATCCAAGGACTTCTCCGACATCTGTGCATTTTCCTTTTAATGTAACTGTATCGCCTTTTGTAAGAGCGGATATTTTTGCCTTCTGGTCATCATTTTTAATGTAACACTGGACGCCAATGATTTCAAAGTCTCCATCGGCCATGAGATCAATATATTTTCCGCCTGCATCAATATTTGTGAGTTTTCCAGTAATCTCAAGGTATTTGCCTTTGTATTTGTCAGATGCTCCCATAGCGTTATTATTAAGGGCATCCATCATGTCATTTACAGATACAGATGTATATTCGATTGACTCAGATTCCTGTTTCTGACTGTCTGAAGCAGTTGCCTCTGTTTGTTTTGTCGTACTATCAGCGGATTTGTCTTCGCCTGTGACAGCACCGATAACCACTCCTATGATAAGTATTAATACAACCCATTTTAATATTCCGCTTTTTTGTTTCTTTCTGCAATGTGGACATATTTTTGCATCTTTTGGAATGTCCATCTTGCAATGTTTGCATTTCTTTGTTTTTTCTTCGCTCATGCTTTATTTCCCTCCAATGACGTAGTTTTCATATTTTTCTCTTATTTTCGCAAGTTCTTTTTGCCTGATCGGGACGATCGCGCCAGATACCATCGTAAAAAAATGGCTTACTTCGATTACCTCGTCCATATTAACTATATAGCTCTGGTGGCAGCGCAAAAATCTTCCGTCAAGATTCTTCTCAATATCATTGAGCTTTCCTCGTTCCTTGTGTGATATTCCGCACGTGCAATGGATGATTATGTATTTGTTCTGGCTTTCGATGTATTCAATATGCCGGAATTCAGCTCTGTGAAAGTAGTCCTTGTTCTTGATAGTAAGCGTTTTTTCACGGATATTTTCAAGCGTCTGCTCAACAACTGAATACATTCTTCCATGCTCAGAGCCTTTAATGATGTAATGAACCGGCAGCACATCAAGTGCATCAAATACATATTCTTTGCGTTCTGTCCAAAAAGTGATATTTCCATAGTATCCGATTTTTCTTAATCTTTTGGCAATCTCTATGCCATTTTCTCCGTTAATGGAGACATCAAGAATTATTATGTCATACCATTCACCATCTGAAACATCGTCGATCAAAGGCTTTCCGCTGGTGTAAGTGGTTAATGTATATCCACCATCACCATGCTCTTTTAGATATCGGTCAATGCTATTTTTGAAAATTTCAATTCGTAAATTATCATCGTCACAAATCGCAATTTTCATTCAAATCATTCCCTTATGGGCGTTGTTTTCGCCATTTGCAAAAAAAAGTGTTTAAATATGCTATTTTTATTATAGCATCGTTAAATTTGGTTGTAAATAGAAGTTTTTAGGTGATTTGTGAAATGAAAATAATCAAAAATATACTAATTATAATAGGAACTGTGCTTTTGCTTAATTACATTGTTTATTTACCAATGTGCGTAGACGATTATATCCGCGAAGAGTCAGAAGTGTATTCTGTCCAAAATGCGTACAGATCTTCTACCCTACATAAGAATAGCGCCCATGAAACAAATCAGACCATGCCGCCGTTTTTATTCGCCCTGCCACTAAACAAAAAAGACTATATCTTTGATTTTACGAATAATTTCTATGCAATCATAAATATATCGGTGTATATCTGGCAGTTTCCAAGGGCGAACATTAATGGTATAATGACATGAAACAAACGAATGTTCGATTATTCCCACAAACCGGACATATACTGTGGTGTAGGTAGTAGTTGTGACAGGGAGGGTTATTATGGATTATAAGAAAGAAATTATTGAAATATTAGAAAAAGCAGATCACGACCAATTGTATACAATATTTAGATTTATAATATCATTTCTAGGACTGAAATAAAGAAAAGGGGCAGGAGTTACATCCTGTCCCTATCTTTTTACTCTTCTTCCTTGTCCGCTAAAGCGTTCGCAAGTTTCTGAAGTGTTTCCCATTCTGATTCATTTAGATTAGCAAGTATTTCTACTAATCGTATCTTGAAGCTATCTGCTTCTCCATTCAGAACCGAACCAACAAAATCCGCAATCTCGGATTTTCTCTTATTCTGGATGAACATATCACCTGTTCCCTTAGTCAGCCATTCGTAGTTGACTTTGAATTCTCTACAGATATCCTTGACAGTTCGATCTGATGGAACTCTTTCTCCTTTTTCTATCATCCAAACAAAGTTCTTAGATACCCCGATTTTCTCGGCGAACTCATCCTGAGTCATCTTCGCAGTCTTTCTTATTTGTTGAATCCTGGTGTTCACTCTTTTCACCTCCTATTCTTAACTGCAAGTATATAGTAGCACAAAAGTCTAACTCTGTCAAATTTTTTGTGAGATTTGCGCTTGACAAATCTATCTGAGTGAGATATTATAATAACACAAGGTAATACAAGGCCTTGAGCGTTTACCACAAAAAAGAAACTGCTCAGAGCGCTATTCTGAACAGTCCTTTTCCAAATTTGTTTACCCTATGTACTTTGCAGGCCGAAGCCACATCCGATAGCGCCAAATGCTTCTTGAAGCACCTTGTCACTTTCGCAGTCTTGGTTCTGCAACATGCCTAATCGCTGACAAAACAATCAGAGCCGTCTTTGACCTGTTTTGACTGTCGAGGTATCAGTACGAACGGATTAAGAGCAAAGGGAACAGGCAAATTCAAAAGTTGGGTCATGATAACCACTCCTTTCCTTTGCCAATAGGCATTAACTAGGATAACACAAATAAGTGGTAAACGCAACTAAAAATAAGTAGGAGGTGATTTTTTGGAACGTCTTTACACTTGCGAAGAAATCGCTCAGAGATATAGTGTGAAAGTTCCTACCGTGTGGAGATGGATACGGAATAAACAGCTTCCGGCAATCAATCTGAACGGCTCTGGTTACAGAGTGCTAGAAAGTGATTTAGTTGCTTTTGAAGAATCAAAACGTGTAAGAAAGGAGTGAACACATTGTCTGAGAAAGAAAAGAAGATTCTCGAATCAATAACCAAGGCAGTTCCCAATATGTCAGAGTTTGACAAGGGATATTTCCTTGGTGTCGGCGAGACAATTGCCAAGTATAAGAATACTGACAAGACAGATGATTCTGGTAAGGTGCAGAAAGAAAGTTCTTAACATGGAGGTGAAAACAAATGTTCCGCAGAACACCGTCAAAATATGACAACATGACAAAATGGGAAATTCTGGATTCCATAAACAGTGACCCTCATTATTCACATGGGAAAATGGCTAGACAAGCACACAGAGCGTTGCGCAAGTATGGTGACGGATTACCAATCATTTACAGATATCCGAATTTCCCCTATTTGTTATCTGCATTTGCTGGAGGATTCTCAGCTGTGACCGTATTCATTTTGTTTTCGTCAATGTAAACATTGATTACCTGTCCAGATTTGTACAGTGCAAATAAGCTGATTACGATGGCGACAATGGATAGAACAACAGGAATATACCACCGTCTGCGGTCTCTTACATAAGAATCATAAAAAGCTTTTCCAGCTGACTGAATGCAGACAATGGTTGGTGCGATTCTAGAATCGGTATCTTCTTTACTGTATTTAATGAACCCGCGTTTCCCAAGATATTCTATTTCCCCTTTTTCTGAATTGGAAAAATCAGACAACGGTATATCAGTTTTATAAAGACGTTTTAACAATTTGATTTGTGAACCAGAAATTTCCATAACATCTCTCCTTTCACAGGAGAGTATATCACAAGAAAGGAGTGAGCGCATGTCTGAAAAAGAAAAAAGAATCGTTGAGAAGTTGAAAGATGCGATTCCTAATATGTCAGAGTTTGACAAAGGATACATTCTTGGTAAGACGGAAAGTTTTTCTGAGAATAAGCTGGAGAAAAAAACAGATAAGAAAGAAACTGTGAACTGTGCATTCACAGTAATTAAGGAGGATAAAGAAAATGAAGAAATTTGAATTAACATCAGAAACCAAAATTAACATTTTCGGAAAGAAACTTTTCCGAATCAAAGCGCTCATTTCATTTGGGGATGTAAAAGCCGGAGAAACTGGCGGATGGGTAGAAAAAGAAGGAAATATAAACCAGTCCGGCAATGCATGGGTGTCCGGCAATGCATGGGTGTTCGGTGATGCAAGGGTGTCCGGCAATGCAAGGGTGTCCGGCAATGCAAGGGTGTCCGGCAATGCAATGGTGTCCGGTGATGCAAGGGTGTTCGACAATGCATGGGTGTTCGGTGATGCAGATTACACGACTATTCGTGGATTTGGTACTCAATTCCGCACCACTACGTTTTTTAGATGCAAAGATAAAAAGGTCAGAGTTGCATGCGGATGCTTTTTCGGAACTATTCCAGAATTCCGAGAACAGGTGAAAAAGACAAGATCTGGAAAAATTGTAGAAGAATATCTGATGATTGCTGATTTGATGGAAAAACATTTTGAGGTGAAAAGCAATGAATGACATAGAAGAATACATTGAAAAAAGCGCACAGGTTCACCAGTTTGCCGAAGAAGTCGCGAGAATCATATCAGGCATTCCGCAGATGCCAGAGTTCTCATCAGAGAGTATGAGCGTATCTGATGCGAGTCAACTGATCGGACTTCCTGTAACATCAATTAGAGCAGGAATTGTGTACGGATGGTTGCCGATTGGTGTGGCTGTGCAGAATAATAAACCAGCAAAAAGCCTTTCCGGTGGCCGAATCACATACATCATAAGCCCTAGGAAAGTCTATGAAGTGACTGGTCATGTCTGGAAAGGCAAGGCTGCTCTCAATAAGTGAGTGCCCCGGAGGGAGCCGAAACCTCCACCCCGGAGCTTTGCACCCACTAAAGTACCTTAGTGGATACAGGTTAATTATAAGCCTCTATCTGCTAATTGTAAAGACAAATAAGAACAAATAAGGAGAAATTAGCTAGATATGAGCGAAATTAGAAACGAAAATCAGCCAACATGGGCTGACATCGAAGTAGCGCTTGCGACAGAAATTGTCGAAGAAAGCAAGAAAAAGTCAAAAAGATGGTTCACGGCATGGATTGTGA
>ERZ773241.3064-NODE-3064-length-12015-cov-3.694732_pt1 | contig 12015 bp, 6 predicted proteins | sample MGYA00580989_ERZ773241 | MGnify/ENA primary metagenome ERZ773241 (study PRJEB29015, sample SAMEA2737804) | human gut metagenome | biome: human gut; feature: human-associated habitat; material: faeces | place: China | collected 2012 ...
CGTTCTCGAAGTAGTCGATGCGCATGGCCTTGCGCACCTCGTCCAGCGTGGCGGCGCTGCGGAAATTGGAAGGAATATCATTATAATCTCTCACGGCAAGCCCGCCGATGGAAGGTTGTTTTGTCTCAAAGTCTTCTTTTGCAATCCCGTAATTTCCGATCAACGGATATGCCATAACAACGGTCTGATATGTGTAGGATGGATCAGAAAGGATCTCCTGATACCCAACCGGCGCCGTATTAAATACTATTTCCGTTATTTTCTCTTCCTGACTGCCAAACCCATAGCCATAAAATTGACTTCCGTCTTCCAGAAGAAGCTTCTTATTCCATTTTTCCATTTGTTTCACCTCTCGGATAATTTTTGTTCAAATCGGTCCTTTCGGACATCTGTGGGAATTTCAGTCGCGTATTTCCCGCTAAAACAAGCGTCACAATATGAATGCGTTCCTGTCAGTTCATGAAGGCATTCCAACGGAAGATAGCCAAGTGAATCCGCCCCGATGAGCGTGGCGACCTCTTTTTCTCCATGGTGGGATGCAATAAGATTTTCTTCCGAATCGATGTCTGTACCATAATAACACGGATGCAGAAACGGAGGTGCAGAGATTCTTAGATGGATCTCTTTTGCGCCTGCCTCTCTTAAAAGACTTACAAGCTGTCTGCTTGTAGTTCCTCTTACAATGGAATCATCAATTAAAACTACTCGTTTTCCCTGAATAACCGATGGGATCGGACTCAACTTCATCCGCACCAGATCGATCCGTTCTTTTTGACCGGGAGATATAAAAGTTCTTCCAATGTATTTGTTCTTGACAAGTCCGATTCCATAAGGAATTCCTGAAACTTCAGAAAATCCAAGCGCCGCGTCCAGACCGCTGTCCGGAACGCCGATTACAATATCCGCCTTGACCGGTTTTGTCTGTGCTAATAGTTTCCCAGCCTGAATTCTTGCTGCTGATACAGAGATCTTATCAATGACAGAGTCCGGTCTTGCAAAATAAATATATTCAAATATACAGGTCTTCTGTTTCTGCGTGCCGCAGTGTTCCCGGCGCGACTCGACGCCTTCTTCGCTAAATACCAGGATCTCTCCCGGAAGAAGATCCCTGATCAGTTCCGCGCCTACAGATGTCAGGGCGCAGCTTTCCGAGGCAATCACATAGGAGCCGTCCGGCATTTTCCCGTAACAAAGGGGACGGAATCCATACGGATCTCTCACTGCGATCATTTTAGCAGAAGACATTAATATAAGAGAATATGCTCCTTCCAAAGAAGTCATGGCGCGGCTTACCGCCTCCTCGATACTAGGCGCAGTAAGCCTTTCTCTTGTAATCATATACGCAATCGTTTCTGTATCGCTGGTTGTATGGAAAATTGCTCCTGATAATTCCAATTTATCACGAAGCTCTAACGCATTGCTTAAATTTCCATTATGTGCCAGCGCCATTTTCCCTTTCTGATGGTTCACCTCTATAGGCTGACAATTCTTTCGATTATTTCTTCCTGTCGTTCCGTACCGCACATGTCCCACGGCCATATTTCCTTCCGAAAGATGTGCCAGAGTATCCTCAGAAAATACTTCGCTTACAAGCCCCAAATCCTTATACGACGAAAAGACGCCATCGTCATTTACAACAATGCCGCAGCTTTCCTGCCCTCTGTGCTGAAGTGCATAGAGTCCATAATAAACCAGTTTCCCAAGACGTTCTCTTTTTCTGCTTAAAATTCCGAACACGCCGCATTCTTCATGAATCGCCATATCTGTTCACTCCTCTTGTTTCGTATTTTCATGGAAAGCCGCTGAAATAAATCCTTGAAACAGCGGATGCGGCCGGTTGGGGCGGCTTGTAAATTCCGGATGAAACTGCACTCCGATATAAAACGGATGATCCGCAAGCTCGATGGTTTCTGCCAAACGGCCATCAGGGGAAGTTCCGCTGATCACCAGACCTGCATCGGTAAGCAGTTCGCGGTACTGATTATTTAATTCGTAGCGGTGACGATGGCGCTCTTGAATGACCGAGCGCTGATAGCAATGCTCCATTTGTGTTCCCGGCTGAATCACACAAGGGTAATTTCCAAGTCGGAGTGTGCCTCCCTTATCAATATCATCACTTTGTCCCGGCATAAAATCAATAACCTTGTCCCTGCACTGCTCATCAAATTCCCCGGAATGTGCTTCCGGAAGTCCAGCCTCATTCCTGGCATATTCAATGACGGCAATCTGCATGCCAAGACAGATCCCGAAATAAGGAATCCGATTCTTTCTGGCATATTCAGCTGCAGTGATCATTCCTTCAATTCCTCTGTTTCCAAAACCGCCGGGAACGATGATCCCGTGTATTCCCCGGAAAATCTGAGCTACGTTTTCTTTCGTAATATTCTCTGAATCGATCCAATGAATACGGATATAAGCATTCTGCGCATAGCCTGCATGATTTAAAGCTTCCACTACGGACAGATAGGCGTCATGAAGCTTTACATATTTCCCGACCAGTCCGATATGTACTTCCCGGGTACGATTTTTTATCTGTTCCACCATTTTTTTCCAGTCTTCAAGCCGGGCTTCCTTTGCCTCTAAATGAAGCTCTCTGCAAACTACAGAAGAAAAGCCGGACTGCTCCAACATAAGGGGCGCTTCATATAAATTTGACAGCGTGCGGTTTTCGATCACGCAGTCCGGCTTCACATTGCAGAAAAGAGAAATCTTCTGAAAAATAGATTCCTCCAAAGGTTTATCGCACCGAAGTACAATGAGATTCGGGTGGATTCCCATTCCCTGCAGTTCCCGTACAGAGTGCTGCGTAGGCTTTGATTTGTGTTCGTCCGAGCCGCTTAAATAAGGGACGAGTGTCACATGAATAAACAGGCTGTTTTCCCGTCCCACTTCCAGAGAAATCTGGCGGACTGCTTCTAAAAAAGGCTGGGATTCAATATCTCCTATTGTTCCTCCGATTTCCGTAATTACCACGTCTGCATCCGTCTGTTTCCCTACGCGATAGACAAATTCTTTGATTTCATTGGTGATATGCGGGATCACCTGAACAGTAGAGCCCAGATATTCTCCCCTTCTTTCCTTATTCAACACATTCCAATAGACTTTTCCTGTCGTCAGATTGGAATATTTATTCAGGTTTTCATCAATAAATCTCTCATAATGTCCCAGATCCAGATCTGTCTCCGCGCCGTCTTCCGTGACAAACACCTCTCCATGCTGATACGGGCTCATAGTTCCCGGATCTACATTAATATAAGGATCTAACTTCTGAGCGGCCACCTTATAACCTCTGGCTTTTAAAAGCCGCCCAAGGGAGGCTGCCGTAATTCCTTTTCCAAGCCCGGATACCACGCCTCCGGTCACAAAAATATACTTTGTCATAAATTGTCATTCCTCTTTCTATTATTTTCCGCTTTCTCCATAGTTTGAAAGCACTCTGGCTGAAGGGTCATTGACGTCACACCCCTCCCACTCTTTGTTCGGCATCCAGAATCCGGCGATCATTTCCGCCTGCCCCGGATAATATTTTTCAAAGATTTCCCTGTACAACAAAGATTCTTTCGTAAACGGACGTGCATAGGTATACTTTTCTGATAATGTTTCCATCTCCTGATCTGTGTAAACGGATTCTGCGTATTCTTTCAGATAATCCACCATGGAATGACCTACTGCGTCTGAAAACGCTGCTTTTTCTCTCCACAGGATTTCTTGCGGAAGGTACGAATCCTCCTGAAATGCATGACGGAGAAGATATTTCCCTTTTCCGTAATGATTCATTTTCAGTTCCGGATCGACTGCCATAACGTAAGTCACAAAATCCAGATCTCCGAACGGAACTCTTGCCTCAAGAGAATTGGAAGAGATACAGCGGTCTGCCCTTAGTACATCATACATATGAAGTTCACGGATTCTTTTCACGGATTCTTCTTGGAACGCCTCCGGACCGGGGGCGAAATCAGTATATTTATATCCAAATAATTCATCCGATATTTCACCGGTGAGAAGTACGCGGATATCTGTCTGCTCATGAATTGCCCTACATACCAGATACATACCCACAGATGCACGTATCGTAGTAATATCGTAAGTCCCCAGAACATGAATCACCTCTTCCAGCGTATCGATCACTTCCTCCGGCGTCATATATATTTCCGTATGTTCGCTTCCGATGTACTCTGCTGTCTGCTTCGCATACTTTAAATCAATGGCGTCTTCACGCATCCCGATGGCAAACGTACGGATAGGTTTCCGGCTCTCTTTAGCGGCGATCGCACAGACGAGCGAGGAATCCAGCCCGCCCGAAAGCAGAAAACCTACCTTCGCATCCGCTACAAGCCGTTTCTTTACTCCTTCGATCAGCAGGTCGTAGATATTCCGGCATACGGTTTCTAAATCATCCCGGCATATGTGTTCTGATTTTGTTATATCGCAATAGCAGGTAAAACTGCCGTTTTTATAATAATATCCCGGAGGAAAAGGCATGATTTTGTCAGTAAGCCCTACCAGGTTTTTCGCTTCACTTGCAAACAGGATCACACCTTTTTCATCATATCCGTAATAGAGAGGACGGATTCCAATGGGATCTCTTGCCGCAATATATTCACCTGTATCGCCGTCATAGAGAATACATGCGAATTCTGCATCCAGCATAGCAAACATATCTGTGCCATATTCTTTATACAAGGGCAGAAGGATCTCACAGTCTGAATCGCTTGCAAAGCTATATCGGTCAGACAATTCTTCTTTGATCTTTTCAAATCCATAAATTTCTCCGTTGCAGACCACGTAACTTCCATCCAATTGGAAAGGCTGCATTCCGGACGGTGTTAATCCCATAATGGCCAGTCTGTGAAATCCAAGAAGACCATTTCCCGTATCAACGATCCGGCTGTCATCCGGACCTCTGGAAATGGTTCTTTGGAAACCTTCTTTAAATTTATCTAAATCGACTACCGGTCCGCAATATCCCATAATCGAACACATACATTTTACCTCCATTTTTCGGGAACTGTTCCATGCGCGCTGTAAACAGTTCCCTTATTTTAAATTTATTCTACATCCTGCAGAGCATCAAAGCCCTCTTCACCGGTTCTGATTTTTACAACATTTTCCACATCATAAACGAAAATCTTACCGTCTCCGATATGTCCTGTATAAAGCACTTTCTTAGCCGTTTCGATAACACTGCGGACAGGAACTTTGCTCACCACGATTTCTACCTGGATTTTCGGAAGCAGGTTTGCCTCAATCTGTACGCCGCGGTAATACTCCGGTTTTCCTTTCTGTACGCCGCATCCAAGAACGTGCGATACGGTCATGCCTGTAATTCCCAGATTCATCATTGCCGCTTTTAATGCCTCAAGCTTTGATTCCTTGCAGACAATTTCCACCTTCGTGAATTTCGGCGTTCCTTCTTCAAATGCAGGAACCGTCTTCACCGGTACAGCTTCAGCTTCCGGCACATCTCCCATGGCAAAGACCGTATTGGTGTCCACATCCTCCGCAATGGTGTCCGGCAGCATAGAAAATCCGGCATATGCGGTAAACAGTCCATGTTCCGAAACATCCAATCCGGCAAGCTCTTCTTCCGGTTCTACACGCAGCCCGATGGTATGTTTAATTGCTAAAAATACAATGGTGATAACCACCGCAACATACGCTGCTACAGCAAGCACGCCTAATACCTGGATTCCCAGAAAGTGCGCGCCGCCTCCATAGAAAAGTCCTGCCTCTGTAGTCTCCCCTGTGGCAAACAGACCGGTCAGAACCGTTCCTGCAGCGCCGCAGACACAGTGTACGGAAACAGCGCCTACAGGGTCGTCTATTTTTGCAATTTTATCAAAAAATTCTATCGCCAGTACAATCAGGATTCCACAGACAACTCCAATGACCGCCGCGCCGACCGCATCTACCGCATCGCAGCCCGCTGTAATGCCTACCAGACCTGCCAATGCTGCATTGTAAGTCATAGAGACATCCGGTTTCTTGTAACGTATCCAGGTGAAAATCAAAGCCGCGCAGCAGGCGACAGCAGCTGCCAGGTTAGTATTAAAGAATACCCTTCCCGCTGTTTCTATCAGGGCATCACTGTCCATACCTACCGTAGAAGCTCCGTTAAATCCAAACCAGCAGAACCAGAGGATAAAGACGCCAAGCGCTGCAAATGTAAGGTTATGCCCTAAAATCGCCTGCGGTTTTCCGTTTTTATCGTATTTTCCAATACGCGGACCTAAGATTTTCGCACCGATCATAGCGCAGATGCCTCCTACCATATGTACGGCTGTAGATCCTGCAAAATCATGGAATCCCATCTGGGAAAGCCATCCTCCTCCCCAGATCCAGTGGCCAGAAACCGGATAGATCAGAAGTGAGATCGCTGCAGAATAAATACAGTAAGCGCTGAATTTTGTTCTCTCTGCCATTGCTCCTGACACAATCGTGGCGGATGTCGCACAAAAGACAGTCTGGAAGATCGCAAACGCCCACAGAGGAACGCCTGAAGGAAGCGCCTGGCTGTACTCGCCCCGGATCAGCGGGTCAAAGCTGCCAATGATTCCGGAACCTTTTCCAAACATCAGTCCGAATCCTACCAGCCAGAATGCCGGTGTTCCAATGCAGAAATCCATCAGGTTTTTCATCAGAATATTTCCGGTGTTTTTCGCTCTTGTAAATCCCGCTTCACACAAGGAAAAACCTGCCTGCATAAAGAAGACCAGAGCTGTGCCAAATAATACCCAGATTGTATTTACAGAACTGTACATGATAACCCCTCCCTTTTTGTTATCTTTGCTATTTTACGCTGAAAAGCAGATCCCCGTAGGTTGGGAACGGCCAGTATTTTTTTGCTGTAACGGTTTCCGCTTCATCACAGGCAATTCGTAACTCCTGCATTCTGGTCAATACTGTATCCCGGATCTGATAAGACTGCGCCACAATATCCTTCACGTCCTGAAGTTCTATCAGAGCTGTTTCCAATGCATCCGTCCTGACTGCCATCTGGTCTGTAAGTGTAGAGAGTTTTTTTATCAGGCCGCTTTCATAACGGCATGCCAATGTCTCATCGACACGTTTCTTCGCAGAAGCTGTCCTTGCCAGTTCCATTGCGTAGGCTTCCACAGCCGGAATGATCTCTCTTTTAACCATATCCACCATAGTATTTGCTTCTATTACGATCGTCTTACAGTAGTTTTCCAGCATAATCTCGCATCTTGATTCCAGTTCCGCCTTGGAGAATACTTTATGTGAAGTAAGCATCCTGACATTTTTTTCATCCAGCAGATGCGGCATACAGTCCGGCGTTGACGGATAGTTCATCAGTCCGCGCTTTTCCGTTGCTTCTTTTATCCATGCATCGTCATAACCGTTTCCATTGAAAATAATCCTCTTGTGATCTTTGATCGTCTTGCGGATCATGGCATGAAGGGTTTCTTCAAAATTCTCTGCTTTTTCCAGTCTGTCCGCATAGATCTTCAGGCTTTCCGCCACTGCGCTGTTAAGCATCATGTTGGCGCATGCGATACTGTTGGAAGATCCCAACATACGGAATTCAAACTTATTTCCTGTGAAAGCAAAAGGTGAAGTACGGTTTCTGTCCGTAGTATCCCGATTGAATTTCGGAAGGACATCCACACCCAGCTTCATCTGTGTTTTTTCCGCTCCTTCATAAGGAATATCTTTTTCAATCGCCTCTAAGACTCCGTTCAGCTCATCGCCCAGAAACATGGACACAACAGCCGGCGGCGCTTCATTTGCTCCCAGACGATGATCGTTTCCTGCGGTTGCAACAGACAGCCTCAGCAGATCCTGATAATCATCCACCGCTTTGATCACTGCGCACAGAAACAGTAAAAACTGCGCATTCTCATAAGGTGTTTCTCCCGGCGACAGCAGGTTTACGCCTGTATCAGTGGAGATGGACCAGTTATTATGTTTTCCGCTTCCATTCACTCCTGCAAACGGTTTCTCATGAAGAAGACAAACCAATCCATGCCGTGCGGCTACTTTTTGCATGATTTCCATCGTCAGCTGGTTGTGATCCGTAGCAATGTTGGTCGTTGTGTAGATCGGCGCCAGCTCATGCTGTGCCGGAGCCACTTCATTGTGCTGTGTCTTTGCAAGGATTCCAAGCTTCCAGAGTTCCTCATTTAAGTCCGCCATGTAAGCCTCTACTCTTGGCTTGATCACACCGAAATAATGGTCATCCATCTCCTGTCCTTTCGGAGGTCTTGCTCCAAATAAAGTGCGTCCTGTAAATTGAAGATCTTTTCTTTGATCATACATTTCTTTTGTAATCAGGAAGTATTCTTGTTCCGGTCCTACAGAAGTAATAACGTATGATACCTTTTCATTGCCGAACAGACGGAGAATCCGAAGCGCCTGCTTATTCAATGCCTTCATGGAACGAAGCAGCGGCGTTTTCTTGTCCAACGCTTCTCCTCCATAAGAACAAAAAGCTGTGGGAATACATAAGGTTTTTCCTTTAATAAACGCATAGGAAGTCGGATCCCATGTGGTATATCCTCTTGCCTCAAAGGTAGCTCTTAAACCTCCGGAAGGGAAGGAAGAGGCATCCGGCTCTCCTTTGATCAGTTCTTTTCCTGAAAAGCTCATCAGTACTTTTCCATTTGGAAGTGGTGCTGAAATAAATGAATCATGCTTTTCAGCAGTTACACCTGTCAGAGGCTGAAACCAGTGTGTGTAATGTGTTGCGCCTTTCGATACAGCCCATTCTTTCATAGCTTCTGCCACAACGTCTGCTACGCTGCTGTCTAATTGTTCACCTTCATCAATGGTTTTTCTCAATGACTGATATACTTTTGAAGATAAACTTGCCTTCATAACCCTGTCATCAAACACCATACAGCCAAAATATTTGGAAACATTTTTCTTCTTCATAACGACACTCCTTTCGCACGAAAAAAGACAAGGATGCCTTTCCTGCTATCCACATGAAAGACGCCCTTGCCTTTTTCTATCTGTTTCTTTGCAACAACGGAAAAAGCGTCTCTGAGATTGTGTTCTCAAAGACGCCCTTGCCTTTACGTGTTGCATGATAACACCGGACAAACCTCTTTGTCAATTCCTTTTTTTGTATTTTTACAAGTACAATTATAACCGTTCAGCCTGCGAAAACCACTTACGGAAACACATATGAAATAAGAAAGATAAAGGAATCCGCGCATCGTTCTGCAAAAACTCAATCAAATTATGATTGACAAACATTCCTAATCGTTGTATAAGTATGCATATGAGCAAAGGCGTTCATTTAGGAATCAGAATTTTTCTGCTTTCAAAATGAGCGTCTTTGTTTTTATTGTATAAGATCAAAAAGAAAGGAATGAAATGGAAAATGAAAACAGAAGGTCAGGTAAGGATTCCTTCAGGATGTGCCATCGCAGCTATGATTTCCAGAGACGGGAATAAAATGTCCGGGGAAACGATCACAAATGCTATGAAACCCATGCATGACCGATCCAATGGTCTTGGCGGCGGATTTGCCGGTTATGGAATCTATCCGGAATATAAAGACTTTTATGCCTTTCATATGTTTTTTGACAGCAGAGCTGCCAGAAAAGGATGCGAGGCGTTTTTAAAAGAACGGTTTGAGATCGTACAGTCAGAAATTATCCCCACAAGAAAAACGCCTCTGATCACAGATGAGCCTATCATCTGGAGATACTTTGTAGCTCCTTTGAAGTCTCTTCTGACGTCTATGCAGCTGGATGAAAAGGAATATGTGGTACGTACAGTCATGAAGATCAATACGGAGATGCCGGGAGCTTATGTCTTTTCCAGCGGCAAAAACATGGGAACTTTCAAAGCAGTGGGATACCCGGAAGACATCGGTATTTTCTATAAATTAGACGAATACGAGGGATATTCCTGGACTGCCCACGGCCGCTATCCTACCAATACTCCGGGCTGGTGGGGCGGAGCTCACCCCTTTGCTCTTCTGGATTCTTCCGTTGTACATAACGGTGAAATTTCTTCCTATGATGCCAACCGCCGTTTTATGGAAATGTTTGGATATAAGTGTACCCTTCAGACGGATACGGAAGTCATCACGTATATTTTAGACTATCTGCTCCGCAGGCAGAATCTGACTCTTGGAGAAGCTGCCAGCGTAATTGCCGCCCCCTTTTGGAGCACCATTGCAGCAAAAACAGATCTTGCAGATCAGAAAAAGCACACTTACTTACGAACTCTGTTCCCCAGCCTTCTGATCACCGGACCTTTCTCCATTGTTTTCGGTTTCAACGGAGGGCTTATGGCGCTCAATGACCGGCTGAAGCTCCGCTCCATGGTCGTAGGAGAAAAAAAAGATATGGTTTATATTGCCAGTGAAGAAACAGCCATCCGAGCCATGGAACCGGATGCCGAAAATATCTGGGCTCCCGCCGGCGGAGAACCGGTTATCGTAACAGTAAAGGAAGGTGTTTTATTATGAGCATTGAATTTATCTACCCTGAGTTTGAAGTGATCCGAAATGAAAACCGCTGCATTACCTGCCGTATCTGCCAGCAGCAATGCGCCAATGGCGTACATTCCTACAATAGTGAAACCAAACAGATGGTATGTGACGAAAGCAACTGTGTAAACTGCCAAAGATGTGTTTCCTTTTGTCCCACCAGAGCTTTAAAAATCGTAAAGAGCGACTGTTCTCTACGCGAAAATGCCAACTGGCCGGAAAATATGATGAAAGAAATTTATAAACAGGCAAACAGCGGCGGAGTCCTGCTCTCTTCCATGGGAAACCCAAATCCTCTTCCCGTTTATTGGGATCGCATCTTAATCAATGCTTCGCAAGTAACCAACCCTCCCATCGACCCTCTAAGAGAGCCTATGGAAACCCGGATTTATCTTGGAAAGAAACCGGAACAAGTGCATCGGATGGCGGACGGTTCTTTAGACTGTGAGCTTCCCCCGCAGCTGGAACTCTCTATGCCGGTCATGTTCTCCGCCATGAGCTATGGCTCTATCAGTTATAATGCGCACAAATCACTGGCTCTCGCTGCAAAAGAGCTTGGGATTTTATATAATACAGGAGAAGGTGGTCTCCATGAAGATTTTTATTGCTATGGAGAAAACACCATTGTACAGGTAGCGTCAGGACGCTTTGGCGTTCATGAAAAATATTTAAACGCCGGCGCCGGCATTGAGATCAAAATGGGACAGGGCGCAAAGCCCGGCATGCTGTATAAATACAAAATCCGTCCCGCTGCGGGCGGTGAGGCGGACCATTGCGACCCCTATGGCTTTTGGATGGAACTTCGTCCGGGCAGCGCCTCCGCGCTCTGGCCTCTGGGCGGGTACCGTTTCACAGACGAATCCTGGATGGCGGCGCGCAGCCGCGCTTTCGATGCGCCCGTCAATATTTATGAGATGCATTTCGGCTCCTGGAAAAAAGACGAGGCCCGCGAAAACGGATGGTACCGCTATGATGAAATCGCGGACAAGCTGATTGCCCACGTAAAAGAAAACGGCTATAACTATATTGAATTCATGCCCCTGAGCGAGCACCCGGCGGACTGCTCCTGGGGGTACCAGAACACCGGCTTTTTCGCGCCCACGAGCCGCTACGGCACGCCCGACCAGCTCAAGGAGCTCATCGACAAATGCCACGCCGCGGGCATAGGCGTGCTTCTGGATTTCGTACCCGTGCATTTTGCACTGGATGCATACGCACTGGCCAATTATGACGGCACAGCTCTGTATGAATATCCCCATTCGGATGTGGGCGTCAGCGAATGGGGCAGCTGTAACTTCATGCACTCCCGCGGAGAGGTGTGCAGCTTTTTGCAGTCTGCCGCGCACTACTGGCTGGAGGAGTTCCACTTCGACGGCCTGCGCATGGACGCCATCAGCCGCATGATCTACTGGCAGGGCGACCCCGCCCGCGGTGTGAACGGGAATGCCGTTTCATTTTTGCAGACAATGAATGCCGGCCTGCGGCGTCTGCATCCCACAGCGATGCTCATCGCAGAGGATTCCACCAATTTCCCCAAGGGGACTGCT
>ERZ773241.3097-NODE-3097-length-11928-cov-3.892950_pt1 | contig 11928 bp, 14 predicted proteins | sample MGYA00580989_ERZ773241 | MGnify/ENA primary metagenome ERZ773241 (study PRJEB29015, sample SAMEA2737804) | human gut metagenome | biome: human gut; feature: human-associated habitat; material: faeces | place: China | collected 2012 ...
GCCCATGAGGGCCGTTTCCAGCGTCGCCGTCCCCGAAGCCGCGATGGCTGCCGTACTGAGATTCATCATATCGTATACTTTTTCTTCACCGACCGTGACGGCGACGCCTGAAGCCCGGATGATCTCATCGAGGAGGCCTTCGTCGATAGTCGACGCCTTGGGCAGGATGAACTGGACGTCCCCTGCCTCTTTGCGGATGAGCTTGGCCGCTTCCAGCATACACGGCAGGAGGCCGCGTACTTCCTGGACCCGGCTGCCCGGCATGAGGAGGACCGTCTTCTTCCGTTCGTCCAGTCCGAAATGAGCACAGGCCTCGCGGCGGCTCATGGTCGCATGGACCGTATCGACCAGGGGATGGCCGGCATAGATGACATTCGTCCCCATGTCTTCATACATCTTGGCTTCAAAGGGAAAGAGGGAAATGGCCAGATCCGTATACTTGGCAATGGTCTTGCCGCGGCTCTTGTGCCAGGCCCAGATGGTCGGCAGGATATAATAGACGACGGGGATGCCCGCCGCTTTGGCCACCTTGATGAGGCGCATGTTGAAGCCCGGATAGTCGATGCAGACCAGGACATCGGGCTTTTCTTTACGCATCGTATCGACGAGGAAGTCGCGGAGGCGGAAGAAAAAGGGAATCTTGCGGATGATTTCCCCGACGCCGATGACGCCTAAGTTCTTGATGTCATAGACGATGTCGACGCCGGCCGCTGCCATTTCCTTGCCGCCCATACCGAGCAGTTCGATCTGCGGATCCAGTTCGCGCAGGGACCGGGCCAAATTGGCCCCGTGCAGGTCGCCCGACGCCTCACCGGCAGAAAACATGATTTTCATAGGCTCTCCTAAAAATTCTTATCGACAGCACAGATACAGATATCGTGGCGGTTGGCCAGGTCCAGGACTTCGTCCTGTTCGACGAAGAGCGTCCGGCCGGCTTCCATGGCCAGGACATTGCAATGGCTTTCAATCATGGACAAGATGGTCTGCTTGCCCACGGCAGGCACGTCGAAACGCGGGTCCTGGTTGGGCTTGGCCACTTTGACGACGACGGATTTTTCCCGTCCCAGGGCGCCGCCGCGGCGGATGCAAGCGTCGGTCCCTTCGATGGCTTCGACAGCCATGACGGCCTTGTGCTTGACGACGACAGTCTGGCCGATGTCCATGCCGCCCATGGCCTTGGCCGTGACGAAACCGAAGCGGATATCGTCTTCTTCCGACGCCGTCGGTTTACGGCGCGACAAGACACCGCAAGACGGCATGAGGGGTTTCAGGTACAGTGTCTGGTCGACGACTTCCAGGCCATCTTTGGCCAGTTCTTCGACGATGGCCAGCATGATCGTATCGTCCTTGCGGTTGCGCAGTTTCGCCAGCAGCTTGATAGCCCGCCAGTCAGGGAACTTCAAGCCTTTGAAGAGGATTTCCTTAGTGACCTTGCCAATCATGGTCACTTTGGCGACGCCATTCTTCTTGAGGGTCTTGATGACCTTATCCAGTTTGGCGACGTTGATTTCATAATAAGCATCTGCTTCGGCAGCCAGTTCCGGTTCGACATCACTGACGACGGCGATGACGACGACTTCGTGACCCAGCTGTTTGGCAGCGCGCATAAATTCTACAGGCAGTTTGCCGACACCGGCAAGCAATCCTACTTTTTCCATAGCAATCATCCTTATTCATAAAGAGAAATATTCATCTTTATATTATAACAAAAAAACAGGCCCCCTGTCAGCAAAAAAAGGGGCCATCGCAGACGCGACACCCCTTTTTAGCCAATAGCGGCTGCCTAATCTTTCGTCCCTCTGCAGATACCGCGGTCGGCATTGCGGAGGAAGCGGAGGAAATGTTCTACTTCTTCATAGCTGTCCAGTTCCTGTTCCATTTCGGCAATGGCCTGGCGCAGGTTCAGGCCGGAACGGTACAGGATGCGGAAAGCCTTCTTCAGTTCCCGGCGTACTTCTTCCGGAATCCCGGCCCGTGAAAGGCCGACACTGTTCAGCCCGATGCAGCGGGCCGGCTGACCGTCGGCGATGACGAAGGGCGGAATATCCTGGACGACTTTTGCCAGGCCGCCGATCATGCTGTTGCGGCCGATCTTAACGAACTGATGGACGCCGGCGATGCCGCCGATGACGACGCGGTCTTCGACGGTGACGTGGCCTGCTACGCCTGAGAAGCTGGATACGACGATGTAATCGCCGAAGCAGCTGTTGTGGGCTACGTGGGTGTATGCCTGAAGCATATTGTGGGATCCGATGCGGGTCTCGCAGTTTTCGCCGGTCGCGCGGTGGATGGTGGCGAATTCTCTGATTTCATTTTCGTCCCCGATGACGACGGTGCTGTATTCACCTTTGAATTTCAGGTCCTGCGGCGCTTCTCCGATGACGGCGTGCGGAAAGATGTGATTGTTTTTGCCCATGCGCACGTTTTCCGCAATGACTGCATGGGATTCGATGATGCTGCCTTCTCCGATTTCACACCCTGGGCCGATGACGGCGTACGGTCCGATTTTCACGTTGTGATGCAGAATTGCCGTCGGGGCGATGATGGCCGTCGGATGAATGTCCGGCTCTAGTGGTCTGATAGCTTTAAGTTCCATGATCCATTCCCCATTTCATTAGTAACGTTAAAAATTGACTGTCGGACACTTTCTTATATTATAGACCTGTTTGTCAAATAATTCTGCAATTGTGATAAATTCTCATCATATCATAATAGATGCGATATGAAATCGTGAAAATTTTTACAGATTCGAGACGGTCAGTTTTTTGACGTTCAATGGCAGGTCGGAAATAGCGGGTATTCCGGGCACGAAAAAACCTCCCGGTCGAAAGGGGACGACGGGAGGTTTCCGTATTATCTGTCTCTTGTACGGCAGAGGCCGCGGTCACAGTTCCTGAGGAACCGGAGAAGATGTTCGATTTCCGGAGTGGACGGGAGTTCCTGTTCCATTTCCTGGATAGCATCGTTGAGTTTCAAGCCCGAGCGGAAAATGAGGCGGTATGCTTTTTTGAGCGCGCTCTTGGATTCGGCCGGGATCTTGTTTCTGGCAATGCCGACTGCGTTGAGTCCTACGACTCTGGCAGGGTTGCCGTCAGCGATGACAAAGGGGCATACGTCCTGAACGATCTTGGACATACCGCCGATCATGGCAAAAGCACCAATCTTGACGAACTGGTGGACGCCGCTCATGGCGCCGATGACAGCATGGTCTTCGACAGTGACGTGGCCGGCAACGCCGGAGAAGCTGGATACGACGATGTAATCGCCGAAGTTGCTGTTGTGGGCTACGTGGGTGTATGCCTGAAGCATGTTGTGAGAACCGATGCGGGTTTCGCAGTTTTCACCGGTTGCACGGTGGATGGTAGCGAATTCGTGGATGTCGTTTTCATCTCCGATGACGACGGTGCTGTACTCGCCTGCATACTTGAGGTCCTGCGGTGATTCTCCGATGACGGCGTGCGGGAAGATGTGGTTCTTCTTGCCCATGCGGACGTTTTCCGCGATGACGGCGTGAGATTCAATGATGGTGCCTTCTCCGATTTCGCATCTCGGACCGATGACTACGTATGGTCCGATGGTGACGTTTTTATGAATGATAGCGGTAGGATTGATGATGGCAGTCGGATGAATCGCCGGATCTATCGGTTTGATCACTTTTAATTCCATGTTCTTATATTTCCCCTTTGCTTTACGGGCGGCCGGGCAGCGGAGCCGGGCGGGTCCCTGAATGATTGTCCATGATTTTGAAATCGGCTGTTTCCTGCTGCGGGGAAGCGGCCTGGACGGTCTTGCTTATTGGTGAGTCTTATTTCTTAGATTTGTTCTGATCCATCAGGTAGAAGATGAAGTCAGCATCTGCTTTGCGGACGCCGTCTACGGTGCCTTCGCAGTGGACTTTGCCCATGCGGCCCTTGATCTTTTCAATGACAGCTTTGGTGACGAGAACGTCTCCCGGTACGACCGGGGAACGGAAGTGGACGCGTTCCATGCCTGTGAACATGGGGATGAGTCCTCTGTTTTCTTCCGGATACTGGAGGGCAACGCCGCCTACCTGAGCCATAGCTTCGCAGATGAGGGCGCCCGGCATGATCGGACGGCCCGGGAAGTGGCCCTGGAAGAACGGTTCATTCATGGTGACGGATTTCTGCCCGATCGCATAGTCCATCGGTACCATTTCCGTGATCTTGTCGACGAGAAGCATCGGATAGCGGTGCGGCAGGATTTCCATGATTTCTTCAACGTTCAGATGTAACTTTTCCTGTGTTTCTTCCATAATAATTTCCTCCTTGAAATGTGGGTAGTGCGTACGGATTTATTCCTTTATTCCTTGAGGTCTTTTTTCAAAGCCTGAAGTTTCTCAGAAAGTTCGGCGTTGAGCTTATGGCTGCCGAGGACGGCGATGATGTGCGCATGAAGCGGGCCGACGAGGGAAATGTCTCCCAGAATGTCGAGTATCTTATGACGGACAAGTTCGTCGGGGAAGCGCAGCTGAGAGAGGCATTCGGTCTCGGAGTAAACGACGGCGTTTTCCAGTGTGCCGCCTTTGCCAAGGCCCATCTTTCTCATGGCTTCGAGTTCCCATGTGAATCCGATCGTTCTTGCCGGCGCGATTTCTTTCATATAGGAGTCGTGGTCAATCACGACGTCTCTCATCTGTGTGCCCAGAAGGGGATGCGGATTGATCGAGGTGAATGTGATGCGGAGCCCGTCATAGGGAAGGGCTGTGATGAATTTGTTGTCTTCGTAGACAGCAGCGCTTGTATCGAGTGTCAGGATCGGGATCATCTCATCCTGTGTTTCAACGCCTGCTTCTTCAACCATGTCGCAGAAGGTTTTCGCAGAGCCGTCGCCTACGGGCGGTTCAGGTGAATCCATTTCGATCACGCAGTTGTCGATCTGGAGTGCGTAGAGCGCGGAGAGGACATGTTCGACGGTGAAGACCTTTGCTTCGCCTTTTTCCAGTGTCGTTGCGCGCAGCGTATTGGTGATGTACCGGGACTGTGCCGGCACTTCCGGTCCTCCGGGCAGGTCGCTTCGCTTGAAAATGATTCCTGTCCCCGGAGCGGCGGGATGCATGGTCATGGTGACAGGCATGCCGGAGTGGAGACCCAGGCCCTTGTACGTGACATCTTTCCCGATGGTGTGCTGATTTCTTTTCACAATTTGCTCCCTTTACATTAAATTCCGTTTTACAATTATTTCATTATACCTTGTTTTGTATTTCAGTACAAGTTAAAAGGGCGTAGAAATTAGACAGAGACGGGAGTTTGCCCACTTTGATATAGATGAATTTCGAAGTAAGGCGCGCATGAAATTTTGAGGAAACTGCAATCGTTTCGCATTTGACCAAGTTGCCTTTCGTGCTATAATCATATTGAGAAAGGTTTTCACTCGATTTGTTCTTAATTTTCGTTCCAAAAGATACCAGGGGAGGCATCTATGAACAATATATTTGTAGGACTCATCATCGCTGTCATTGCAGGCTGGTTCGGATACTGCCTGTACCGCATGTGGCGCGGTGCAAGAGGCGCTGACTGCGCAAGCTGCGCACTTGGCGGCGATTTCGATTACGGCACTTATGGCAGGGAAGCCGTTCCCGAAAAGCCTATGGAAGTCGTGACATCGGCAGGACATCATATCATCGTCGATGAAGAAGCAGCAAGAAGACGCAGGGAACGAATTCGCAAGATGATGGAAGGAAAATAGTTTTATGGCAGTTTTGACCTTGCCCTGGAAGGGAAGGTGCCCGACCTCAAATTCTGATGTCGGGCGGATGAGTTGCATTTCCTCAGCCGAAGGCTGGTTGTATGGTTTTCTGTCTTCAGCTAATCCCAAGATACTTGCGGGTATCCTCTAGTCAAATATACCGTCACGAAAGGCGGCTGTGACGAAATGATTTTACATTTCCACAGCCGCTTTCTTTATACATTCATATCTGTCATGTTTTCTCTGTTCTATGAAATGTTATAATAAAAAGTACGGGAAATCCCCGCGTTACAGAGCCGCTCTCTTTCCTTCCGGCCATGCGCCTGAAGTCTGCGGTCTTTTTCAAAAAAAGAATGGAGAAATCTTATGCTTACTAAGGAATTACAGAAGAAACAAGACGATCTGGAAGCATACCTGAAGGAGCTCGGCAGCGTCATGCTGGCGTTCTCCGGCGGCGTGGATTCCACATACCTTATGCATGAAGCTCATAAAGTCCTCGGCGACAAAGCCATGGCTGTCACGATGAATCTCGCATCCGTTCCTGAAAGGGAAGTGGCTGACGCGATGGAATACTGCACGAAGGAAGGCATCCGCCAGAAGGTCATCAAGATGGACCAGTTCGCCATCGAAGGCTTCGCTGAAAATCCGACGAACCGCTGCTATCTCTGCAAGCACTTCCTTTTCAGCACGCTGCAGCAGATTGCCAAAGAAGAAGGCTTCGCTTACGTCATCGACGGGACAAATATGAACGATGCATCGCAGTACAGGCCTGGTCTCACAGCGCTTTCAGAGCTCGGCATCAAGAGCCCGCTCCGTCATGCCGGACTTTACAAGGCAGACATCCGTGCCCTTTCCAAAGAAGCCGGCCTTGCCACATGGAGCAAGCCGTCCTTTGCCTGCATGGCGACACGTTTCGTTTACAACGAAGGCATCACGGCCAAGAAGCTTGCGATGGTCGAAGCAGCAGAGAATTTCCTTTTTTCCAAAGGCTTCACACAGCTCCGCGTCCGCGTGCATGAAGGAAATCTGGCGCGTATCGAAGTGCTCCCGGGAGAACTCTTCAAGCTCTTCAAGCTGCACGATGAAGTCTCCCGCGTATTCAAAGCGATCGGCTTCACGTATGTGACGATGGATCTTCTGGGCTACCGTATGGGAAGCATGGATGAAGTATTGAGCAAGGATCAGTTGGAAATGTAAGAAAGCGGTGAGACGATGGATGTCAGGGAAATACTCGAAGAAGTGAAGAAGGGGACGATGGATACGGCAGCGGCCGAAGAGCTGCTCCGCGCCAACCCTGCTTCGCGTTCGTATGAGGAAATGGGATATGCAAAGCTCGACACGGACAGAAGAGAAAGGTCCGGCTTTGCCGAGGTCGTATACTGCCAGGGAAAGTCCGACAAGTTCATAGCAGACATTTTCCAGAAGCTCTATGAGCTGGACGGGGAAGTCTTCGGGACGCGTGCTTCTTCCCACCAGTATGAACTCGTGAAAGAGAGGATCCCCGACATTTCCTATGACCCCGTCTCCCATATCCTGAAGAAGGAAAAAGAAGGAAAGAAACGCATCGGCTGCGTCGCGGTCTGCACAGGCGGCACGGCGGACATTTCCGTCGCCGAAGAAGCGGCCCAGACGGCTGAATACTTCGGCACGCATGTCGAGCGCATTTACGACGTGGGCGTGAGCGGCATCCACAGGATCCTTTCCAAGGAAACCCTAGTCAGGAGCGCGAACTGCGTCGTCGCCGTCGCCGGGATGGAAGGGGCTCTTGCTTCTGTCATCGGAGGCCTCGTGAAGAATCCCGTCATCGCCGTTCCGACATCGGTCGGCTATGGCGCCAGCTTCCACGGCCTTTCGGCGCTTCTGACGATGATCAATTCCTGCGCGAACGGCATCGTCACAGTCAATATTGATAATGGATTTGGCGCCGGCTACGTGGCGACCCAAATTAACAGGCTTGCAGAAAGGGGAAAAATCAGTGAGTAAAAAATTATATCTGGAAACCGGTTCCGGCATCAGCGGAGATATGTTCGTTGCTGCCATGCTTGATTTGGGCGCTGACCGGAAAGCACTGGAAGCAGCACTCGCTTCCCTTCCGGTGAAGGGCTTCAAGACAGAAATCTCCCGCGTACAGAAATCCGGCATCGACTGTTGCGACTTCAATGTCATCCTCGATGCAGAACATGAAAACCACGACCATGACATGGCATACCTCTACGGCCCTGATCCGGTCGTTTCTTCCGATGTCCCGGAAGAACATCATCACCATCATGACGAGGAAGGGGAGCACCATTGCCACTGCCATGAAGACGGTGAACACCATCACCATCATGATGAAGAAGGCGAACATCATCATCATCATGACGAAGAAGGCGAACATCATCATCATGACGAAGAAGGCGAACATCATTGCCACTGCCATGAAGACGGCGAACATCATCATCACCACCATCATGATGAGGAAGAACACCATTGCCCGCACTTCCATGGCGAGGAAGGACACCATCATCATCACCATGATGAAGAACATCACTGCCCGCATTTCCATGGCGAAGAGGGCCATCATCATGATCATGACCACGTTCATGGCCATCACCACCATCACGAACACCGCAATCTGGCGGATGTCATGGCGGTCATTGACGGCGCTTCCATGACGAATCATGCCCGTGAAATCGCAAAGAAGATTTTCATGCTCATTGCGGAAGCAGAAGCGAAAGCACACAACCTTCCGATCGATGAGGTCCACTTCCACGAAGTCGGCGCTGTCGATTCCATCGCGGATATCATTTCCGCTGCCGTCTGCTTCGACAGCCTTGGCATTTCCGAAGTCATCGTGCCAAAGCTTTCCGAAGGCACAGGCACTGTCCGCTGCCAGCATGGCCGCCTGCCCGTACCGGTGCCAGCTACGCTGAACATCGTGACTGCCTGCGGCATGCCGCTTGAAATCATGGATGCCACAGGGGAATTCGTCACCCCGACTGGTGCTGCGATTGCATGCGCACTGGCTACATCCCACACGCTTCCGTCCTTTTTCCGCATCGAACGCATCGGCCTTGGCGCAGGCAAACGCGCTTACACCGAAAGAGCCGGCATTCTCCGCGCACTCCTCGTTTCCGACAATCAGGGAGAAGGAGAAAGAGACGAAGTCCTGAAGATTGAAACCGACATCGACGACTGCTCGGGCGAAGTCCTGGGCTACACCCTTGAAAAGCTGATGCAGGCAGGGGCGCTCGACGTCCACTATGCGCCGGTATTCATGAAGAAGAACCGTCCTGCTTGGGAACTGACCGTTATCTGCAAGAAGGAAATCCGTGAAACACTGGAAGACATCATTTTCCGCGAAACGACGACCATCGGCGTCCGCGAATTTCCAAGCGTCATGCGCGTCATCCTGAAGCGCGAAGAAAGGGAAGTCGAAACACCTTTCGGGCAGGCACTTGTGAAGCAGGTCACATTTTCCGATACCGTCCGCAACTATCCGGAATACGAATCCGTGAAAGCACTGGCGGAAGAAAATGAAGCGTCCTTCCATGAAGTATTTGAAGCTGTCCGCAAAGCGGCAGAAGAATTAGATTGATTACGAAAGAGCGGCGGGATTGGCAGCCGCCCTTTTCATTGCAGGTCCGGAGGGATCCATCATGCTGACCATTGAGAATTTATATTTTTCCTACACGGGGAGCGCTCCCTGGCTCCTAGAAAACGTCGATTTCCATCTGGCGGGCGGAGAGTATATTTCCATCGTAGGAAATAATGGAAGCGGCAAGAGCACCCTTCTGAAAATCATACTGGGCTTCTTGAAACCGGTCTCCGGGACGGTCACGCGCCGCGCCCGCCGCATCGGCTACGTACCGCAGCGGTCCGCCTCGGATGCCTCCTTTCCCATCACCGTGGAAGAAGTCATCCATTCCTACGGGAAACTGCTGCATTTGAAGAAAATCGACGTGGATCAGGTTCTTTCCGTGACAGGCATGGAAGGGTACAAGAAACAGCTCATGGGAAGCCTCTCGGGCGGCCAGCATCAGAAAGTGCTGATCGCAAGGGCGCTCATGGGAAGCCCTGATCTCCTCATCCTCGATGAACCATCGACCGGCGTCGACCTGACCAGCCAGCGCGACATCTACAAGGAACTCGATACCCTCCATAAGGACAAGGGCGTCACCATCCTTGCCGTCGAGCACAACCTCGCTGAGGCAGGCAAAGTATCCGACCGCCTCTACCACGTCGAACACGGACACGGCCACCTCTGCAGTGTCCGCCATTATATAGAAGAATACATAGAAAAGGAGGGCGGCCATGTTTAGCTATACCTTCATGCAGAATGCGCTCATCATTTCCATCTGCATCGCCGTTCTCTGCCCATGCATCGGGCTTTTCCTGGTGCTGAAACGGTACTCGATGATCGGGGATACCCTGGCGCACTCGTCTCTGGCGGGTGTCACGCTCGGGCTTCTCTTCCGGGAGAGTCCTGTCCTCGTTTCCTTCGTCTTCACCGCCTTTGCGGGGATGATGATCGAATTTCTCCGGCAGTATTTCAAGAAATATACCGACCTCATCCTGTCCGTCGTCCTTTCCGTCTCCGTGGGCATCGCCATCACGCTGATCAGCTCCGGGCGTCTCCATGCCAATGCCGACGCCTACCTCTTCGGCTCGATGCTGACGGTCAGCAATGAGGACATGGCGATCACAGGGCTCCTGAGCCTTGCCGCCGTCCTGACGGTTATCCTGAACTATCACCAGCTTCTCTACATCACCTACGATGAAGAAGCAGCGCGCGTTGCCGGCGCGCACGTCAAAGTACTGAATTATGTCTTCGCCTTCCTTGTGGCGGCTGTCATCTCCGTTTCCATCCGATCTGTCGGGATATTAGTCATTACCTCGATGATCACGCTTCCGGTGGCCTCGGCGCTGCAGCTGGGGAAAGGTTTCCGCGCAACCTTCCTCGCCGCGATGGTGTACAGTTTCCTGTCCATACTGGGGGGCTTCTTCGCATCCTATTACATAGGCGCAGCACCGGGCGGCGTCACAGCGCTCTTTGCCGCCGGACTGCTCCTTGTGACGATCCTGGCGAAAAAAGTCCTGCGCTGATGAGTCCGCATTTCCTGGGAGGAAGGGAATGCGTCTCCGGTACTCGGATCCGGCGGCCCGGCCGCCATTAGAAGAAAAAGGAGTATTTCTATCATGAAATTGTGGAAAAAATTGGCTTTAGCTGGAGCGGCAGCTTGCCTCATCATTACAGCAGGCTGTGGTAAGGAAGAGAAACCGGCGGCATCTGCCCCGGCAGGGAAAGTTCCCGTCACCGTATCCTTTGGAGCCATGAAAGAGCTCACGCAGGCCATCGGGGGAGACCGCGTAGCTATCACTGTCATCATACCAGACGGCACAGAACCCCACGAATTTGAACCTAAAGCATCCGACATGATGCGCGTCAAAGATTCCAAAGTCTTCATCTACAACGGGATGGGCATGGAACGCTGGGCGCCAGAGATGCTCAAGAGCATGAAAGACGGCCCCGTCGCTGTCGTTGCATCCAAGGGAATCGACCCCATCTGCCTGACGGATAAGGATGAAATCAAGGAACACGGCGACTTTGACCCGCACGTCTGGCTCGGACCGGAAGAAGCAAGAAAAGAAGCAAAGAACATCGCTGATGCCCTTGCTGCCGCTTCTCCTGAAAACAAGGAATACTTCGAAAAGAACTATGAGAAGCTCGACAAAGACCTCACGGCTATGACCGAAGAGTACAAAAAGAAACTCTCCACCGGCCACAGCAAAGAACTCGTTGCAGGCCATGCAGCCTTCGGCTACCTCTGCCGTGACTTCGGCCTGACACAGGCCAGCGTCGAAGACGCATTCGCATCCGGCGAACCGTCCCCGGCCAAACTTGCAGACATCATCGACTTCTGCAAGAAGCACAACGTCAAGACCATCTTCACCGAAGACATGATCAGCCCGGCCCTGACCGAGACTATCTCCAAAGAAGCCGGCGCCAAAGTCGAAACCCTTGACACCATAGAAAGCGGCGAACAAGACGCAAACTATGTCAAGACCATGAAAGAAAACCTGGAAAAAATCGACAAAGGACTTGCGCTGAACTGATTTGATTGATTTGAGAATTGAAAAAGGAAGGGGCTGTGGCAAAATCCGCCAAGACGCTCTTTCTCCTTTTCTCGAACGAAGTTCGGTTTAAGGGTGTTAACCTTGCTCCGAAGGAGAAGGTCCCGG